>ERZ840407.1427-NODE-1427-length-11031-cov-10.330357_pt1 | contig 11031 bp, 9 predicted proteins | sample MGYA00519877_ERZ840407 | MGnify/ENA primary metagenome ERZ840407 (study PRJEB31850, sample SAMEA3708875) | human gut metagenome | biome: human gut; feature: human-associated habitat; material: faeces | place: China | collected 2014 ...
CCGGAGGGAGATGGCGCTGCAAGCGACAGAGGGAGGATGGCCCTTGGCAGGCCGGTTTTGGTTGTTTTTTGTCGCCTGCGGCTCTTGGGATACCGTGCCCTGCTGCCGAGGCAAACACCATGAAAACGAGGGCTTTCCATGAAATTATCCTTTACCAAAATGCAGGGCTGTGCCAACGATTACATCTATCTGGACTGCCGGGAAAGCGGCGTGCCGGAGAACATCGTCCCGCTGGCGCGGGACCTGTCCCGGCGGCATTTTTCCGTGGGAGCCGATGGCATCATCTGCATCTGTGCCCCCGTTACCCCCGGGGCCGATGGCCGGATGCGCATTTTTAACGCGGACGGCAGCGAGGCACAGATGTGCGGCAACGGCGTCCGCTGTGTGGCCGAGTGGCTGTACACCCACGGAGTGGCAAAGCCGCGGCTGGCCATTGATACCGGTGCCGGCTGCAAGACGGTGACCCGGATGGGAGCGCGGCTGTGGCAGGTGGAAATGGGCGAGTACACCACCATGGCCGCGGCCCTGCCTGCCGTGAACATGGGCGAGGGCCCGCTGGTGGACTGCCCGCTGGAAGTGGAGGGCAAACGCTGGCAGGTGACCTGCATCGGCGTGGGCAACCCCCACTGCGTGACCGTGGTGCCGGAGGTAGACAGCCTGAAGCTGGAAGAGATCGGCCCTGCCTTTGAAAACCACCCGAACTTCCCAGAGCGGATCAACACCGAGTTTGTGGAAGTGGTGGACGCCACCCACCTGAAAATGCGGGTGTGGGAGCGGGGCAGCGGCGAGACCTGGGCCTGCGGTACGGGTACCTGTGCCACGGTGGCGGCCTTGACCGAGCTGGGCCTCTGCCCAGCCGGGGAGGATGTGCATGTGGCACTGCGGGGCGGCGAACTCATCATCCGGGTGCTCCCGGGCAGGAAACTGCTCATGACCGGAGCCGCTGTGACGGTATATGAGGGCGTAGCAGAAGTATCAATTTGAAATGAAACCGCTCAGGCCGCGCTCTGGCGCGTCCGGCTCTCCTGTCAGGGGAGCCAAAGAGAGGAACAACAAAAGCGAGGGAACAACGATGAAAATGAATCATCACTATGGGGAGCTGAAAGCCAGCTACCTCTTTGTGGACATTGCGCACAAGGTGGCTGCCTACCAGGAAGCTCACCCCGAAAAAGAGATCATCCGGATGGGCATTGGCGATGTGACCCAGCCGCTGGCCAAGAGCGTGGTGGAGGCCATGCATAAGGCAGCCGATGAGATGGGCACCAAAGAGGGCTTCCACGGTTATGGCCCGGAGCAGGGCTATCCGTTCCTCAAGCAGGCCATCCAGGGCTACTACGCCAGCCGCGGAACCAAGATCGAAGAGGATGAGATCTTCATCTCCGATGGTGCCAAGAGCGACCTGGCCAATATCCTGGGCCTGTTTGATGTGGACAACACCGTGCTGGTGCCGGACCCCGTTTACCCCACCTATGTGGACGATAACGTGACCGACGGCCGCAAGATCATCTACAGCCGCACCAGTGAGGAGAACGGCTTCCTGGGGATGCCGGACGAGAACGTCAAGGCGGATATCATCTATATCTGCAGCCCCAACAACCCCACCGGCGCTGCTTACACCCGTGAGCAGCTCAAGGAGTGGGTGGCTTACGCCAAGAAGAACAACGCCATCATCCTGTACGATGCCGCTTACGAGTGCTTCATCTCGGACGGCGCGCTGGCCCGCAGCATCTTTGAGATCGAGGGTGCCCGTGAGTGCGCCATCGAGATCTGCTCGTTCTCCAAGATCGCAGGCTTTACCGGTACCCGCTGCGGCTACACCGTGGTGCCCAAGGAGCTGGAGCGCGAGGGCATGAACATCAACAAGCTCTGGCTCCGCCGCCAGACCACCAAGTTCAACGGTGTGCCCTACCTCGTGCAGCGCGCGGCTGCCGCTGTCTTTACCGAGAGCGGCATGGCGGAAATTCAGGCCAACCTCGATTACTACCGCCGCAACGCGAAAGTCCTGGCCGACGCGCTGGACGAGTGCGGCGTGTGGTACTGCGGCGGCAAGAACAGCCCCTACATCTGGCTGCGCTGCCCCGGCAACATGAAGAGCTGGGAGTTCTTCGACTGGCTGCTGGAGAACTGCGGCGTGGTCGGTACCCCGGGCGTCGGCTTTGGCGAGTGCGGCGAGGGCTATTTCCGCCTGACTGCATTCGGCGATGCCGAGAAGACCAAAGTGGCCGCCGAGCGCATCAAGAACGCCATCAAGGCCCTGTAACATCTTTCATACATGCAAAAAACTCCTCCGGCAGCTGCCGGAGGAGTTTTTATGTTTAACGGTCAAATGTCGTGGAAAGGGTCGTCTCCCACTGCTGGCCGGGGGCCAGGCAGGCGGTGGCGGCACGTTCGCTCCACTCCTGCGGGTCGGTCTCTGCCCCGGGCAGGGCGTGCCAGGGCTCAATGCAGACATACCGAACGGGTTTGGCGGGAGCACTCCAGATGAGAGTATAAGGGTAACCGGCAACATTGCAGACCACGCTGCGGCCGGTGTCTTTCTCATAGATGCCCAGCGTCTTGGTGCGCAGGCCGGCCATGCAGAAGCTGTCGTTGGCAAACAGGTCATCCGTCAACTGGATGGCACTGGCGTTCTTCCACTGGTAATAGCACCTGCCGCTCAGCAGGCCGTTGGGGGAGGCGTCCAGAATCATGGGGCTCTCGGGCTGGTCGAACCGGAATTCGTAATCCTCGGTGGTGTGGGCGCTGTCAAACGGGACGTTGAACGCCGGGTGATAGCCGATGCCGAACCGCAGCTCCTGCCCGGCCTCGGCGGGGTTCTGCACCGTGAGGGTATGGTGGACCGTCTTGCCCTCCAGCCGGAACGTGCTGGTCAGGACAAAATCAAAGGGGAAGCGCTGGGCCTTGATCTCGGCATTGGAGCGCAGCTCCAGCTGGATGGTGTCGCCCTCGGCCCTGAGCAGGGTATGCTCCATATCCCGGGCAAAGCCGTGCTGGCCGCCCTTGTAGGTCTTGCCGTTTGCGGTAAAGGTGCCGCCTGTCAGCTTGCCGGTCCAGGGGAAGAGAATGGGCGCGTGGCGCTTCCAGATGGCCGGGTCAGCCTGCCAGAGCATCTCTTCACCCGCCGCGTTTTTCAGGCTGACGGCCTCTGCGCCGTGGGTGTCCACCGTCAGGGTCAGAAACTCATTATGGATGGTTGCCTGCATGGTCATGCACTCCTTTTGCACAATATTTTCTGTGCCCAGTATACTCCTTTTGGCGCCAAAAGCCAAGGAGAAAAACGGACGTGGAAATGCCGGAAAGAAAACAGTAAAACTTTTGCAAAATGGGTTGCAAAATCCAGCCCGGCGTAGTATTATAACGTGGCTGAAAAAGCAGAATTTTTCAAAGAACGGAGGAGAAGCTTCCCGTATGAACAGCGACAGTAGCGATCACCCGAAACCACGCTTCTCCTGCGATGTGGACATGGCAAGTGTGTCTGCCGCGTCCTGAATTGCATGTGTCCTTGATACACCGCAGGAGCCTTTGGCAAGACGCGGTGTATTTTTTGTGCCCATTTTCAGGGGCGGACAAGGAGGCAACCCATGCAGAAGAAAAACTATGTACAGGAAATTCTGGACATCATCCACAGCGGCCTGCCGCAGGCGGAGCTGGCGGAAAAGCTTTCCGATTACCATGAAAACGACCTGGCCGACGCACTGGCCGACCTGACGGCGGAAGAGCGCCGGAAGCTGTACGCCATCCTGGGTGTGGAGCAGGTGGCAGAGATCTTCTCCTACTTGGACGATGCGGAGCCCTACCTGAAAGAGCTGCCGCCGGAAGAGGCCGCGCAGGTGGTCTCCCACATGGACTCCGACGATGCTGTGGATGCTCTGGACGACCTGGAAGAAGAGGACAAAGAGAAGATCGTCCACCAGATGGACAAAGTGGATAAGGACGCCGCCGATGACGTCAAGCTGCTGCTCTCCTACGACGAGGACGAGATCGGCAGCTGCATGACCACCAACTACATCTACATCCGGAAAGATATGACCATCCGGCAGGCCATGAGCGAGCTGGTGAAGCAGGCGGGCGAGAACGACAATATCTCGACCCTTTATGTGGTGGATGAGAACGAGCGCTTTTACGGTGCCATCGACCTGAAAGACCTCATCGTGGCCCGGGCAGAGGATAACCTGGAAAAGCTCATCGCCCGGTCTTACCCCTATGTGACCGACCACGAAAAGATCAGCGACTGCATTGACCGCATCGTGGACTACGCCGAGCGGAGCCTGCCCGTCCTGGATGAAAACGGCAAGCTTCTGGGCATCATCACCTCGGCTGACGTGGTCGAACTGGTGGATGACCAGATGGGCGACGATTACGCAAAGCTGGGCGGCCTGACCAGCGAGGAAGACCTGAACGAGGGCGTGTTCCAGAGCGTGAAAAAGCGCCTGCCCTGGCTGGTAGCCCTGCTGTTTTTGGGAATGCTGGTGTCCTCGGTGGTGGGCGCCTTTGAATCGGTGGTGGCAGTGCTGCCCATCGTCATCTGCTTCCAGTCCATGGTGTTGGATATGGCAGGCAATGTGGGCACCCAGTCCCTGGCCGTCACCATCCGGGTGCTGGTGGATGAAAACCTCACCACCAGCAAAAAGCTGCATCTGCTCTTCAAGGAGATGCGGGTGGGCCTGGTCAACGGTGCTCTGCTGGCCGTGATGGCGCTGGGCTTCCTGGGCGTGTATATCCACTTCTTCAAAGCGTATGCCTGGGGCGAGGCATTCCTGCTTTCGGGCTGTGTGGGCATCTCGCTGATCGTTGCGATGGTCATTTCCAGCCTGGTGGGTACAGTCATCCCGATGCTGTTCCACAAGATCCACATTGACCCCGCCGTGGCGTCCGGTCCCCTCATCACCACCATCAACGATCTGGTGGCCGTGGTGGTCTATTACGGGCTGGCCATGATCGTCCTGATCGATATGTTCCATCTGGGATAAAAACAAGATAAAGACAAAAAATAAGGCGCTGGTGCACAGAAAACGTGTACCAGCGCTTTTCGTTATCGGGATTCAGTCGTTCTGGATCCAGTACCGCTGGGTCAGCATTCCGTCCGATGAGTCGAAAAGCTCATCTTCCAGCACACCGCCGTTGGCGCGGATGGTCCGGGCAGAGGCGACATTGTAGTGGTCGCAGCAGATGCGCACTTTTTCGATGCCGTGTTCCCTGGCCTTTTCCAGGGTCAGGCGGAGCATCTGAGTGGCATAGCCGTTTTTCCGCTCAGCCGGGCGGACGCTGTAGCCGATGTGCCCGCCATAGTTCAGCAGATAATCGTTGAGGTAGTGGCGCAGGTTGGTCATCCCTACAAGATGGTCCTGCTCATCCAGGGCCAGGTACTGGGTGGCGGGCACGAACCCTGCCGGGGTGGTGGCCGGGTCTTTCAAAGCGCGGATGTTGGCCAGCCAGGAGTCGAAATCGGGGTACTGGTCCAGCGCGGAGGTGCCGTCCATCCGGGAGCCCAGGGTCAGAAATTCGTCCCGGTAGGCCATCACCTGTTCCCGGTCGGCTTCCTCCGGCTCCCGCAGATGGAGCTTCTGGGGCGGGGTGCGGCGGGTGGCAGTGCGGAAATCCGGGGCTTTCATCAGGCCATGACGGTTGCAGTAAAAGTACAGTACGCCGGTGCCCCGCAGCGGGAAGCGGGCGGAGGCATCGCCCTCCGGGTACAGCTTGACCAGCTGGAGCTTATCGCCCGTCAGGTAGGCGATGAACGAGATGAAATGATCCTTTGTCATAGGGTGGTGGATGGTAACGAACAGCTCGTCCTCCACTCGCTCCACGGTCAGCTGGTGGTGCTCGTCGGCGTTCTCCGCTTCCGCAATGTCCTGCGCGGGCAGGGTGATGCCGCAGCAGCTCACCACGGCCTGCCCGGTGGCGTGGAGCACATTGCCGCAGACGGGGCAGACATAGAGTTTGGAGCGCAGGAGATTGGCGGAACGGTTCCGGTTGACGACAGGCTCCCCCTGCATCAGCTCCAGTACCGAGACGCCCAGCGCAGCGGCCAGGGGCTCCAACAGGGAGATATCGGGCAGGCCCTTGGCCGTCTCCCATTTGGAGATGGTCTTGGCGCTGACGGAAAGGGCAGCGGCCAGCTGCGCCTGTGTGAGGTGTTTTGCATCCCGCAGCTGCCGGATGGTGCTGCCGGTGACGTAAGTGTTCATGGGTCTGTTCCCTCCTTTTCTTCTGCCCAAGCATACCAGAACAAAACACTCCACGCAACCTACGCTGCGTGGAGTGGAGAAGCAAGCGGCGGCTGTCTGCGATCAGGGAATTGTCAATTCTTTCAGTATCCGCAGGCTCTCATGGATCAGAGAAAGATTGGGGCTTTGCGGATAATAAGCATAGTAACATTTGCGGGTATCCGGAAGCCCGGGAATCGAGCAATAGAGAAGGCGCTGCCGTTCCTGCTCTGTCAGGAACATCGACAGAGACGCATTGGGGGTCAGTAAGCCGCCGCTGTACAGATACCCTAATCCATGCGCAACCATCCGAAGAGCAGTTACCTGATTCGAGGTCTGGATCACACGCCGGGGAGACAGATGAAGCCGCTCTACCATGTCCATGTAATTGATATAGAGTCCCTGTGTGCTAGCCGGCGCAATGACAGGAAGCCCTTGAAGCTGTTCTGGCTGAAGCTCATAAAGGTTTTCTGGTGAATTCTGGCTGCGTTCTTCCGCAGACAAGTTTAAAAAGCTGTCCGGCATATAAAGAGAGAGCCGTTCAGTACTCAGCTCGCCGGAAAGATATACGGTTGAGCCGATCTGCGCATGACCAACAAAGAGGTCGATCTCACCTCTTCGTAGCATATCCAGCAGGATCGACTCTTTGCTTTCACAAAATTGAAGATTGAGACCCGGATGCTGTTCGATCAGCTTTTCCGCCAAAATCGGTGAAAGCATCTGGCTGTGGACCTGACCTATACCGATCCGGAATTGAATCCGTGACTGCGCTTCGCAGCGAAGCTTTTCTTTCAGCTCATGCTCTTCACGAAGGAGTTTCTGCATCCCGTCGATATAGTGCTTTCCACTTGCCGTCAGTGTGACGGGCGAACTCTGCCGGTCGAAGATCCGGAAACCCAGATCCTGCTCCAACCGGTTCAAAAAGCCTGTCAGCGTAGGCTGCGTGATATAAAGCCGCCGGGCCGCACGGGTCACGTTCTGTTCCTCTGCAAGAACAAGCAGATAGTTTAATTTGTCTTGTGTCATTGCCAGCCTCCATTTGACGCTGTGCGATAGCATAGAAGCTATTACAATATCCGATAAATGCGATTTCCAATCGGATTAAAACTATTATATACTAAAGGCACGAAGCTCGTCAATAACTTTTGGGAGGTAATGATATGAAAATCAGCCGTGTTGAAGTTTTGTGCGCAAACCGGGCTGTCTATGCCAAAGTCTACACAGACAATGGACTGTATGGCATCGGCGAAAGCGGCGCATGGGGTCTGCTGGCAGCGTCCGGTGAAGCAATCAAGATGTTCGGTGAGTATCTGGTGGGGCAGGATCCTCTGGATATCGAGCATCACTGGCAGTATATGTATCGTTTCAGCCATTTCCGTGGCGCAGCCGTGATGGGCGCGATCTCTGCTCTGGATGAAGCACTCTATGACATCGCCGGTAAGTTCTATGGTGTTCCAGTCTATCGTCTTCTGGGCGGAAAGTGCCGGGATAAAGTGCGGGTCTACAACCACACTGCCGGACGTACTGAAGAAGAGCTGATTGAAAACGCGATCAAGGGAAAAGAAGAAGGCTTTACCGCGCTGGGTCATCTGAACCCCTATCTGGATGAACCCCGGAACCAGCCGTTCCACGATAACAATACGCAGATGCTGTACAATGCGGAACGCCGCATCGCACGGGTGCGGGAAGCAGTCGGCGAAGATACCGACCTCTGCCTTGAGCTACACCGCCGTCTGGAGCCGGGGCTTGCCGTACAGCTCAGCGCGCGGCTTGAGCCTTACGCTCCGATGTTCCTTGAGGATCCCATCCGTCCGGACAACTTTGATGAGATGGCACGGGTTGCGCAGCAATGCCAGATCCCGATCGCAACGGGCGAGCGGATCAACAGTCTGTTTGAATTCGAGATGCTCCTTGAACGGGGTGCTTGCAGCTATGTGCGCGCTTCCATCGGTGTCTGTGGAGGCTTTACTGGCATCAAGAAGATTGCGGCCCTTGCAGAGGCCCATCACAAGAGCCTTGTGCCCCACAATCCGCTCAGTCCGGTCACGACCAATGCGCTGCTGCAGTTCTGTGCAGCGACCGACAATATCGCAATTTGTGAATACCCGGATCCGTATGCGGCGTCCACTGCCGATCATCTGACCGGGAGCGGCTCAAAACTCCGTCAGGTCGATATGGTTACCCAGATCCCGAAGTTCGAGAAAGGTTATGTGGAAATTCCGGAAGGACCGGGACTTGGCATTGACCTGATCTCTGATGTGGAAGAACGCTTCCCGTTCCGGCCGCACGCTGTCGGTACACGGCTAAATCTGGATGGCTCGATTTGCGACCAATAAGATAATTCTGATATACTGATACGGATGTGGAAATCCGATTAGGAGGAACAAAAATGTCAACGATAACAATCGCAATCCTGATTTTTGTTGTCACATTGATCCTGTACGGTGTGAACAAGTTCTCTATGGGGACGGTCGGTATGATTACGATGGCTGCCCTGCTGGTAACGGGCTGCCTTGCGCCCAAGGATGCTCTGGGCTATTTTGCCAACAAAAACGTGATCCTGATGCTCTCGATGTTTGTGGTCTCGGCTGGATTGAGCCGCACAACGTTTCTGGACGCTTTTTCGGATACGATCGTAAAACTGGCAAAAGGCTCGTTCAAGCGTACTTATCTTTGTTACATTGTAATGGCGGTGATCTTGACCAACCTGCTGTCTAGCCCGCTGGTTGTGTTTACGATCCTGCTTCCGCTGGTGGACAGTATGTGCAAGCGGTATGAGATCAGCCCCTCCAAGGTAATGTTCCCAATCGGCCTGTGCTGCGTTGCCTGCTGCTGCATCATGCCTTTTGGCGCAGCGATCGGCCAGTCGGCTCTGTACAACGGTTTTCTGGAAAGCTACGGATATGACATCGCCTTCACTCCGCTGGATTTCTTCAAGGGCAGATGGCCGTTCCTCCTGATCGTTCCGGCATGGGCATTTACAATGGGTTATAAAATTGCGCCGGAAAAGCCCATCACCGATGTCGCAAGCGTGGTGGCGTCCGGAAAGACCAAGCAGAAACTGAACAAATTTGCAGATATTGCGGGCGTTGTGATCTTTTTTGGTGTTGTTGTGCTTTGCTGTGTCAGTGATAAGATCGGCGTTGAGACTTGGGTGATCTGTCTTGTAGGTGCAGTTCTGGATCTGGTATGCGGCGTTCTGACAAGCAAGGAAGCAATTGCAGCTCTGCCCGTCAGTCTGGCTTGTATGTTGATCGGATCTCTGGCGATGGCAGGCGCGCTGACCGCAACGGGCGCAGGCGATGTCATCGGCGGCTTCCTGTCCAATGTGGTCGGTGGTATGAACAACGCCTATGCGCTGGGTGCCGTGTTCTTCCTGCTGCCTTTCATTCTGACCCAGTTCATGCAGAATCAGGCGGTCATGGCAATGTTCGTTCCTATCTGCCTGATGGCCTGCCGCAACCTGAACGCAAACCCGCTGGGCTTTATGGTGCTGATCACGGCCGGTTCGCTGACTGCGTTTATGACTCCGATGGCAACCAGCTGCATCCCTGCCGTGATGGGCGCAGGCGGATATGACATCAAATCGCTGGTAAAACAGGGAATCCTTCCCTCTGCGATCTTTGCCGTGATCTATATTTTCTATACCATGACGGTCATGCCTGTCTGATGAGGCAGAAAGGGATTTTACGATGAAGATCACAAAAGTCTATTGCGAACACTACCGCTGGCCGAAGGAAAAGCCTATTGCAAATGGAAAGCACGTCTACACGCATAACGAGCTGAATCGTGTCTGCGTTGAGACCGATGAGGGAATCACCGGTTATGGTTCCAGCTGGGCGGTACATAACATCGAGGAGATCGCGGCTCCGATCATAGGCGAAGACCCGCTGAACACGGAACGTCTGTGGAGCAAGCTGTATGTGCCCAAGTTCTTGGGACGCCGTGGAAACACGCTCTGGACGATTTCTGCCATTGACATTGCGCTGTGGGATATCCGTTCCAAGGTGACAAAGCTTCCGCTCTATCAGCTTTTGGGCGGCTACCGTGAGAGCATCCCGTTTTACATTGCGGGCGGCTATTATGGCCCGGATAAGGGGATCCCGGAACTGCAGAAAGAGATGGAGCAGTATGTGAGCTGGGGAGCAAAGGCTGTCAAAATGAAGGTCGGCGCGCTTTCCATCAAGGAAGATGCCGCGCGTGTCAAAGCTGTGCGGGAAGTCATCGGCGAGGACGTCAAGCTGCTGCTGGATGCCAATTGCGCCTATCGCCCTTATGAAGCGATCGAGTTTTCGCGGCAGGTGGAAGAATATTGCCCGTTCTGGTTTGAAGAGCCGGTGGATGCCGATGATTATGAGGGCTACAAGAAGGTTGCGGCCAAAAGTGCCATTCCCATTGCGGGCGGCGAAAATGAAAGTACCCGCTATGGTTTCCGGGATCTGATCAATACGCAGGCTGTCAGCATCCTGAATCCGGATGCGACCTGTACAGGCGGTGTGACGGAGTTTTTGAAGATCGCAAGCCTCGCCAGCGCAAACGGCGTTGCCATGAGCCCGCACGGTCAGCAGCAGGTACACATCCATCTGGACTGCGCAGTTCCCGGTTCCATTCTGGCGGAATTCTATCCGCCGCAGTATGATGCCAAAGTTTACGAAGCATTCAAAAATCCAATCATCATGAATGCCGATGGCACGATCAGCCCGGGCAAGGAACCCGGCACAGGACTTGACATTAACGAAGAAGTCCTGAAGGACTACCGGATCGGTTGATTTATAGCAAACCAACTTTTTAATGCAACAGCAACAACGTTGGTTTGCATATCGCA
>ERZ840407.1431-NODE-1431-length-11019-cov-2.617384_pt1 | contig 11019 bp, 10 predicted proteins | sample MGYA00519877_ERZ840407 | MGnify/ENA primary metagenome ERZ840407 (study PRJEB31850, sample SAMEA3708875) | human gut metagenome | biome: human gut; feature: human-associated habitat; material: faeces | place: China | collected 2014 ...
ACCTGCATCGGCGGTGCCATCCGCGACCCGCTGTCCGGCCGCAGCTACGTCTATCAGGCCATGCGCGTGACCGGTGCGGGCGACCCGCTCAAACCCGTCAGCGAGACGCTGCCCGGCAAACTGCCCCAGCGCAAGCTGGTGACGACCGCTGCCGCCGGTTACTCTTCCTACGGCAACCAGATCGGCCTTGCGACCGGTCTTGTACACGAGATCTACCATCCGGGCTATGTTGCAAAGCGCATGGAGATCGGCGCTGTTGTCGGCGCGGCTCCCATCGAAAACGTTATCCGCGAGGTCCCCGAGCCGGGCGACATCGTTATCCTGCTCGGCGGCAAGACCGGCCGCGACGGCTGCGGCGGCGCTACCGGCTCCTCCAAGAAGCACACCGAGGAATCGCTTGAAACCTGCGGCGCAGAGGTCCAGAAGGGCAACCCGCCCGAGGAGCGTAAGATCCAGCGTCTGTTCCGCGACGGCAATGTGACCCGCATGATCCGCCGCTGCAACGACTTCGGCGCGGGCGGCGTATCCGTTGCCATCGGCGAGCTGGCGGACGGTCTGGACATCGACCTGAACGCCGTTCCGAAGAAGTATGACGGCCTCGACGGCACCGAGCTTGCGATTTCCGAGTCGCAGGAGCGCATGGCTGTCGTAGTCCGCGCAAAGGACGTCGATGCCTTCATCGCGGCTGCTGCAAAGGAGAACATCGAGGCTGTCGTTGTCGCAACCGTCACCGACAAGAACCGCCTGTGCATGACCTGGAACGGCACGAAGATCGTGGACGTTTCCCGCGACTTCCTCAACACCAATGGCTGCGCAAAGCACGTTGACGCACAGGTAGGCGCACTGCCGACCCCGTCCATCTCCTGCGCACCGGACGGTGCTTCCGAAAAGGAAAAGCTGCTGAACCTCGCCTCCACCCTCGGCATCTGCCTCGAGCGCGGTCTGGTCGAGCGCTTCGACGGCTCCATCGGCGCGTCCTCGGTATTCATGCCCTTCGGCGGCAAGTATCAGCTGACCCCGACGCAGGTCATGGCAGCTACCATGCCGGCGCTGAACGGTCAGTGCGAAACCGCCTCTGTCATGGCGTTCGGCTTCGACCCGTACTTCACCGAACAGAACCCGTACCTCGGCGCATCCGCCGCAGTTATCGAGTCGGTGGCCAAGCTCGTTGCCGCAGGCTGTGATTTCGAGACCGCATACCTCACCTTCCAGGAATACTTCGAGCGTCTGGGCAAGGACCCGAAGCGCTTCGGCAAGCCGCTGTCTGCTCTGCTCGGCGCGTATGACGCGCAGGAGAACCTGTGCCTCGCGGCCATCGGCGGCAAGGACTCCATGAGCGGCTCGTTCGATGACATGGACGTTCCGCCCACGCTCGTTTCCTTCGCTATCGCACCGCAGGACGCTTCCCGTCTGATCTCTCCTGAGTTCAAGGCGGCCGGCCACCCGGTTTACTGCTTCGATGCACCGTACAACATGGACGGCACGGCGGATTACGTCACCATGAAGCACATCTGGAACGAGGTCGCAAACCTCATCGCTTCCGGCAAGGCGGTTTCCGCGTGGGCGCTGACCACCGGCGGCATCGCAGAGGGTATCGCCAAGATGTCCCTCGGCAATAAGGTAGGCTTCGCGGTCGATGAAGGCTTCCCGACCGACGCGCTCTACATGAAGAACTTCGGCGGCATTCTGGTCGAGGCGGCGTGCGAGCTGCCGGCCCAGTGGTATGTCGGTCAGACCACCGCAGACGAAAAGATTACCATCGCCGGCGAGTCGGTTTCCATCGATGAGCTGACCCGCGCCTTCGAGGGCAAGCTCGAAAGCGTATTCCCGACCAAGGCAGCCGCTTCCGACGACCACCTCACCACGGTTTCCTTCACCGAGCGCAACGTTTCCGCTCCGGCGGTCAAGAGTGCAAAGCCGCTCGCGGTCATTCCGGTATTCCCGGGTACCAACTGCGAGTACGACACCGCGCGTGCAGTTGAGAATGCAGGCGGCGCAGCTGAAATCGTTGTTGTCCGCAACTTCTCCGCTGACGCGCTCCGCGAGAGCGCAGAGCAGCTCGAGAGCGCCATCCGCCGTGCGCAGATGGTCATTCTGCCGGGCGGCTTCTCCGGCGGCGACGAGCCGGACGGCTCGGGCAAGTTCATTGCCTCCTTCCTGCGCGGCCCCGGCATCAAGGACAGCATCCATGAGCTGCTGAACCGCCGCGACGGCCTGATGCTCGGCATCTGCAACGGCTTCCAGGCGCTCATCAAGCTGGGTCTGGTGCCCTACGGCGAGATCCGCGACGAGATGACCGGCGAGGACCCGACCCTGACCTTCAACCTCATCGGCCGTCACCAGAGCCGCTACGCAACCACTCGTGTTGCGTCCGTGAAGAGCCCGTGGCTGTCCTCCTGCAACGTCGGCGACCTGCACTCCATCGCGTTCTCGCACGGCGAGGGCCGCTTCGTAGCACCGCAGCACGTGATTGATGACCTCGCAAAGAACGGTCAGGTAGCGTTCCAGTACACCGATCTGAACGGTGACCCGTCCATGGACATCGCGTGGAACCCGAACGGCTCGATGTGCGCGATTGAGGGTATCACCTCTCCGGACGGCCGTGTACTCGGCAAGATGGGCCATACCGAGCGTTACAGCCCGTTTGTCGGCAAGAACATCTACGGCGAAAAGTACCAGCCGCTGTTCGCAAACGGCGTAAAATACTTCAAGTAAGCACGAAGATAGAGAAAACAGCGTGTGGAGAGTGAAGAGTGGAGAGTGTAGATTTCTTCATCCTTCACTCTCCGCTCTTCTTATTTCTCTTCACTCTGCACTCTCAACTCTCCACTCTATAAAAGAGGTTTTCCCATGATTCCATACGAACACAAGGTTCAGTATTACGAAACCGACGGCATGGACATCGTCCACCACTCGAACTACATTCGCTGGTTCGAGGAGGCGCGTGTGGACCTGCTCGAGCAGCTCGGCTTCGGCTACGACCGCATCGAGGCCGAGGGTTACAGCGGCCCGGTGCTCGAGGTCGCGTGCCAGTACAAGACGATGAGCCGCTTCGGCGAAACCGTGCGCATCGAGGCGACCATCACCCGGTACAACGGCGTGCGCATGACGCTGCATTACAACGTCTTTGACAAGGCGACCGGTGAGCTGCGCTGCACGGGCGACAGCCGCCACTGCTTCATCAATTCGGACGGCCACCCCGCCGTTCTGCGCCGCTGCTGGCCGGAATTCGACCACGCGCTCGCGTCCCATGTTACCGCCGAAAAATAAAGACAAACAAAAAACCGGCTCTCCCAGAGGTGTTTTCCCTCGGCAGAGCCGGTTTTCTCTATCTCTATTTATTGGACATAATACACCGCGACGACCTCGCCGTCCTTGACGGACGGATAGCAGCGGCTGTATTCCGAGCCGGTGCTAACGGGTGAGGTGATCTGGTGATACGGCTCGCCCGTGTCGATGGCCACGCAGTCCGAGGACACCGGATACTTGCCGAGAATGCCGTTCTCGTCCCCGTTGAAGGTGAACTCGCCGTTTTTATAGCTTGCCTCGCGGTCGATGGCGTGCGTGCCCTCGATGGTGATATACATCGTGCTGCCCTCGCGTCTGAGGCCGGAATACTGCACGAGTCCCTCATAGGTCACGGAGGGGTCGTAGTTCTCGATCACGACGTCGCTGTAACTCTGTGCGCCGATGCACAGGTTCACGGTATCCTTGCGCTCGTGGTAGACTGCGCCGCCCGAGCCGCCGTTCTGGGTCAGATGGAGCGCACGGTACAGCATGACCGCCATTTCCGCGCGGGTGACGGGCGCGGTCGGGTTGAGCTTGCCGTTCGTGCCGCCGATGACCTTGGCGTTCGTCAGTGCGCCGACAGCCTCCTGCGCGTACTCCTTGACCGAGGCCGCGTCCGTGAAGCCGGTAATCGAGCCGCTTCGCAGCGAAAGGTCGGTGCGGTCGATGGTGCGCTTGAGAAACACCATGGCGTCCTGCCGGCTCATGGTCTGCTGCGGCAGAAAACGGTTGTCCGCCGTGCCGGTCGCAACGCCGAGCGCACGCGCCGCCGCAACGGATTTCGCGTAATACTCGGTGGAAGTTACGTCGCTGAAGTCCTGCTGCGCGGGTACGGCGCCGCTTTCGAGTGCGCTGCTCATGCCGTAGGCGCGGTCGAGCATAACGATGAAGTCCGCCCGCGTGATGGCGTTTCTCGGATAAAACAGGTGGTCGCCGCGGCCCTGAATGACGCCCGCGACCGCAAGCGTATCCACCTCGCGGAACGCCCACGAGTAGCCGCCATCCACATCGTAAAAGTAAACCGAATGGTCCGGCAGATAGGCATATGTTTCGGTCGTGACCGCGGTTTCCGCTGCTGCGCCGCATGCGGTGACAGTGCCTGCCGTAACGGCGGCCGTAAGCAGCACCGCCGCTGTCAGCCTACACGTTCTTTTCATAAACTTTCTCCTTGCCCGGATGGGGTGTACATAGGTCTTGTTCCCCACCTATGTAAACTTTCTGCAATATTATATCATATCCTTCCCCACCTGACAAGTTAAATTATAGATAAACTTGTCGAGGGACGGTCTGCGCCGGTTTTTTCGTGCGACGCGCCGCCCCTCTTTTCGTCATTTTTCCTGCTCCTCGCGGTAGATTTTCCAGCTGAAAACGGTTGGAACGATTACCGCGAGCGCGAGCGGTACGAACAGCATCGCAAACTTCGCGCGGCTGTCCGGGAGAAACGCCCCCGCCGCGCCAAGGAGGCCGGAAGCGAAGAACATCCGCCCGGCGATGCGATGCGTGCGCGTCCAGACCGTCTCGCTCGACAGCGTCCACGGCGTTTTCAGGCCACAGTACCAGTTCATGCGGAATTTCGGCATGATGTTGCCGAGGTAGACCATCATGAGGCTCACGAGCAGGCATACCACGCCCGAAACATTGACCGTGCCCGGGCGCAGCGCTTCGGTGATGCAGATGCCGGTCATCGCCACGAGGAACAGCAGCGTCACAAGCTGAATGCCAAGATAGGCGTCGCCGAACTTACCGTAATTTTTGTTTTTCGGGTCGAGCTTCGGCAGGAAGCAGAACATCGCCTCGAACACCGGCGCCATCGCCGCAATCAACCACAGCTGCGCCTTTGCGCCGTAATCGACCGCGCCGTCGAAATCCCAGTGCATCGGCACCTCGGCCGGCAGACGGCGGTACACCGCCGCGATCATCACCAGCGGCAGCAGCGACAGCAGCCATGCCGCAGCCTGCTTTTTATTCGTTTTTTTCATCTCTGTCCTCTCCTCTCAATGCGGAAACCCACTCCAGTATCTCATCCACGACCGACATATTCAGCTCGTAGTAAATGTATTTTCCCTGCCGGTCGTCGAGTATCAGTCCGGCGTCGCGCAGGATGGCGAGGTGGTGCGAAACCGTCGCGCCCGAAAGCTCGAAGTGCGCCGCTATGTCACCCGCCGCCATCGGCCCACGCCGCAGCAGCGAGAGAATTTCGCGCCGCACCGGGTCGCTGAGCGCCTTGAAGCTCTGCTGAAAGCCCATTATTCTCCCCTCTTTCGTGCGGTAAACCATGTTTTTCGTCCGCAGGTCGGGCAAAACAGCCACCATTCGTTCCCGACATGCTGACAGAGCAGCAGCCGATTCCACGGCAGGTGCAGCTGCTTTCCGCAGAACCGGCACACCAGCTCGCGCCTTGACAGCGCCCGCGCCTGCCACACGATGAGCACCGTCGCCAGCAACAGTCCCGCTGAGCAGATCGCAATGGTCGTTTTCATATGTTCCTCTTGATGTCTATCTAAATATAGAATAGCACAAACCACCGCAAAGTCAAGTATTATTTTGATAAACGTCTAAATGTTTTCGGGCACAAAAAAACCGCAGGTCGAAACCCGCGGTTCTCTGTTCACATCTCGAAACAGGACTTACGCCATGCCGTTCAGCTTGGTGGTCATCTTGCTCTTCTTGTTGGATGCGTTGTTCTTGTGCAGGAGGTGCTTGGCAGCCGCCTGATCGACAGCCTTTACGGCAGTCGTATAAGCAACAGTCGCTTCCGCCTTATCGCCGGCAGCAATAGCCGCGTCGAACTTCTTCAGGGTGGTCTTGAGCGCGCTCTTTGCCATCTGGTTGTTCATCGCCTTGACGGTGTTGACCTTGACACGCTTCTTTGCAGACTTGATGTTGGGCATTCTGAAAACACCTCCTTCGTTTTACTATTTGTCAGTGCTTCTATTCTAACATCGTTCCCTCAAAATTGCAAGCATTTTTTCAGGAAAATACATATTTTTTTTGAAAGGCCGCATACTGCTCAAAAAGGAGGGAATTTTATGGCATTCCGCACCGATCTTGCGGTCGAGCTTCTGGAAAATCTGCGTGAAAGCGGTAAAATCGAGGGCGTGACCGAAACCGAGTACGAGCGAGAGGGACTGCATATCCATGAGGCGGAGATAACGGGCGAGGACGCGGCAAGGCGGCTCGGACGCAGCTGCGGACGGTATGTTACGCTGTCGCTTGCGGCGCTCACGGCCCGCGAGGAGGAAGCCTTTCCGCGCTCGGTCCGCGTGCTTGCCGCGCTCATCCGCACGCTGCTGCCGCCGCTTCCGAAGGACGCGCCCGTGCTTGTCGCGGGACTCGGCAGCCGCGCGGTCACGCCGGACGCCGTCGGGCCGAAGGTTTGCGACCACGTGATTGCGACGCGCCACCTCATTACCCGCTCGCCCGAATATTTCGCCGCGTGGCGGCCGGTATGTGCGCTCGCGCCTGGCGTTCTCGGGCAGACGGGTGTCGAGGCGAACGAGGTCATTCGCGGCGTTCTCGACCGCGTGCGCCCCGGGGCGGTCATCGCCGTCGATGCACTCGCCGCCGGGCGGCTCAGCCGCCTTGTGCGCACGGTGCAGCTGACCGACACCGGCATCGTGCCCGGCTCGGGCGTCGGCAACGCACGTGCGGCGCTGAACGAGCAGGCCCTCGGCGTGCCGGTGCTTGCGGTCGGCGTGCCCACGGTCGCGGACGGTGGCTCGATCGCGCACGAAATCGCCTGCCAGCTCGGCGGCGCCGCGTGCGAGGCGCTTGACGACCTCTCGCAGCCGTTCATCATCACCACGCGCGACATCGACCGTGAGGTTGCGGACACCGCACGCCTCATCGGGTACGCGGTCAATATGGCGCTTCAGGGACTTTCGGTCGAGGACATCGACCTCTACCTCAGCTGACATACCCGCTCCCCTGTCCGCATATGCTGAACCAAACAGGCTTTCGGGAGGGCGGACAACATGAAACGACGCAGAAAAAACGGGCGGCGGAACGGCATTCGACCTGCGGCGCTCAGTGCGCTGGCGGCGGCGTGCGTGCTGCTCGCGGCGGCGCACTTTGGCTGCGACATCAGCGCCGAGGCGGCGCTCTCCCGGCTCGCGCACAGCCGCGCCTTTCTCTCCTGCATGACCGCGCTTGAGTTCGGCGTGCGGGCGGACACAGCCGAGGTCTACGTGCCCCGGACGGCTGCGGCGGCGCGTGACGAGAACGCCGAAACACCACAGAGCGAAAGCGTCTACGTTCCGGTAGCGCCCCAAAACACCGCACCCGTGCTCTCTGCGGCGGACAAGGCCGCGACCCTCACCATCAACAACGACACGGACTACGAGGTGGACGTTGCCGCGTGTCTTGCCGAGGACACCCATATCCGCGCCGAGGGCGAGGGGCCGCAGGTGCTCGTGTTCCATACCCACGCAAGCGAAAGCTACACGCCGGACGCGGCCTTTCCCTACACGCCGACCGAGCCGGAGCGCACGACCGACACACGCTATAACGTTGTCCGGGTGGGCGACGAGCTGTGCAGCGCACTCGAGGAGCGCGGCATCGAAACCGTGCATCTTCGCTCTCTTTTCGACACGCCGACCTACGCCGGGTCGTATGACCGTTCGCTCGAAGCGGTCGAGCAGGCGCTTGCCGAGTACCCGTCGGTCAAGGTCGTCATCGACCTGCACCGCGACTCCATCCTGACCGACGAGGGCGTTGCCTACCGCACCTCCTGCACGATAGACGGCACGGAGACCGCGCAGCTGATGTTCGTTGTCGGCACGGACGCGGGCGGTCTTTACCACCCGGACTGGCGCGAAAACCTGAGCTTCGCGTCCACGCTCCAGTACGCGCTCAACCGCGCGTATCCCTCGCTCATGCGGCCGCTCAACCTGCGCACGCAGCGCTTCGACCAGCACGCAAGTCCCGGCTCGCTACTCATCGAGGTCGGCTCCTCCGGCAACACGCTCCCCGAGGCGCTTTCCGCCGTGCGCCTGTTTGCGGGCGTTCTCGCGGACGAAATGACCGGCTGACCGCGCATAATCTCCCACCGCCCCGGAAACACTCTTTCCGGGGTGACTTTATGCAGAAAATCACATTTACTTCCGACCTCGACGCGAATACCGCGCTCATGCGGTCGATTTTCGAGGGCGACGATACGTTCATCGTGCGAAAGGTGCAGGGAAACGGCGGCCTGCGGTGTGCGATGTTCTTCTTTGACGGCATGGTGGACTCGCACGTGATAAACGAAAGTCTGGTGCGGCCGGTCCTGCTGTCGCGGGCCGCGCGTTTATCGGCGGACGCGCTCGCTGTGCGCGTTTTACAGGCGGACGACTGCCGGGTCGAGCCGGACACCGACAAGGCGCTCACCGCCTTTCTCTACGGCGACACGCTCGTTCTCACCGAGGGGGACGCGCGTCCGCTCATCGTCAACACCAAAGGCTTCGCCAGGCGCTCGCCGGACGAGCCGGAGAACGAACGGGTGCTGTCCGGTCCGCGCGAGGGCTTTACCGAGTGCTTCATGCCCAATCTCGCGCTCATCCGCCGCCGGGTACGCGATACGCGGCTCAAATTCACCTTTCTGCGCGTCGGCGACCGCACGAACACCTCGGTCTGCCTGTGCTATCTCGACGGTCTGTGCCCCGAGGAGCTTGTCCGCGAAATGCAGGACAGGCTCGGCGCTCTGACGCTCGACAGCGTGCTCGACGCGAACTATATCGCGGAATGCCTGCGCGAGCATCGCTGGTCACCGTTCCCGACCCTCGGCACGACCGAGCGCCCGGATGTCGCGGCGTCACGGCTGCTCGAAGGGCGGTGCGCCCTTGTCGTGGACGGCAGTCCGGTCGTGCTGACCGCGCCGCATCTGCTTCAGGAGTGCTTCCAGTCGAACGACGACTACTATATCAGCTATCTTCAGGCGAACGTGTCGCGCGTGCTGCGGACGCTCGGCTTTTTCTGTTCGGTGACCATACCGGCGGTCTACACCGCCCTGCTGCTCTACCACCGCGAGCTGGTGCCGGCGCGGCTGCTGTTCGCGGTCACGGCGGCGCAGAGAGGCGTTCCCCTGCCGGTCGGGTGGGAAGTCCTGCTGCTGCTCATCGTGCTTGAGGTGCTGCGCGAGGCCGGCGCACGCACGCCCGGCGCGATGGGACAGACCATGAGCATCGTGGGCGGTCTGGTGCTCGGACAGGCGGCGGTCTCCGCGCGGTTTTCCGCCGCGCCTACGGTCATCGTTGTCGCGGTGGCAGGCGTGACCGGCCTGATGGCGCCGCGCTTGCAGGCGGCCGCGCTCTGGCTGCGTTTTCTCCTGCTCGGGGCGGCGGCAGCCGGCGGACTTTACGGCGTGGGACTCATGCTGTCGCTGACGACGGCGCTTCTCTGCCGCATGACCTCGTGCGGCGTGCCCTATCTCGTGAACCTCGTGCCCCGCGTCCGCGCCGACACCGAGGACACATGGCTGCGCGTGCCGTGGTACCGGATGAAATACGACCGGTTCCGCTTTTTCCGCACCGCCGGGAGGGACAGAGAATGAGAAAACCGCTGCTTTTTCTGCCGCTTCTGCTGCTCTGCGGCTGCGCGCGTGAGCCTTCGCCCGTAACGGCGTTCGCCCTCGACCGGGACGGCGCGTCGTACCGTCTGACCGCCGAAGTCGTGCGGCAGGACGACCCCGAGGACACCGCCGCACCCAGCTATATCGAAGCCGAGGGCGAGGACTTTCCCTCGATGCTGCACGCGCTCGAAAGCGTGCTGCCGGGTGAGATGTACCTGTCGCACGCGCAGGTGCTGCTGCTGAGCGAGGACGCGGCGGCAGACGACCTTATGCCCCTCGCGGAATACCTCTGCCGCCATAACGGCATCCGGCTGAGCCTCCGGTGCGCAGTCGTGCGCGGCGGCGCGGCGTCCGAGCTGCTCCGAAACGATGACGAGGTTTACGCGCTGAGCGACCTGCTCGACCGCTCGGCGGAGGCCGGAACGCTGCCCGATATGCCGCTCAGCCGCGTCACCGAGGCGCTTCTCACGGACGGCACGGCCATTCTTCCCTCGCTTTCGCTCGACCGCTTCGGCCAGACCGCCCCGGCCGGTACGGCGGTGCTCGCCGAGGGAAAGCTGCGCTGTTTTCTGGACGGCGGCTCGATTGGAGGCGAACGCTTTGGCTGACCGCATTTTTCCGCGCTGGTGTGCATCGCTGTTCGCGCTCCTGCCGCTCTGCGAGGTGCTCTACCTCCCGGCTGGGCCGCAGTCCCTGTACGCGGCGACGCTCGCCTGTGCGCTGGCAGGACTGCTTTCCGCCGGGGCGGCGCGGCTGTCCGGCCTTGCCTCTAACCGCGCCGTGCAGGTTCTCCTTGCCCTCGCGGCGGTCTTTCCGCTTATTGCCTCGCTCTCGCGCATGAGCGATTTTCTTCGCGGCACGGTTTTCCCGCGCGTTCCGCTCTGGGTGCTGTGCCTTGCGCTCACCGTCTGCGCTCTTGCGCACGCGCTGACCGGACTTTCCGCCTGCGCGATGTGGGCGCTGCCTGCGGTGTGCATCGCGGGAGCGGTCGCGGCGCTCTCCTTTGTCCTCACCGCCGGGGAGATGCAGCTGTCGCGCCTTGCCGCGCCGACCGCCGCCTTTCTGCCGCAGTTTTGGGCGCTGCTGCGGCTTCTCCTGCCCTCGGCGCTCATTCTGGCGTTGTCGCTCGGAGACAGCCGTCTTGCCGGGGCGGCCTCGCGCGGACTCACGGCAGGCGGCGCGGT
>ERZ840407.1433-NODE-1433-length-10992-cov-10.450763_pt1 | contig 10992 bp, 12 predicted proteins | sample MGYA00519877_ERZ840407 | MGnify/ENA primary metagenome ERZ840407 (study PRJEB31850, sample SAMEA3708875) | human gut metagenome | biome: human gut; feature: human-associated habitat; material: faeces | place: China | collected 2014 ...
AGCAGGTCCCACAGGGCCATATCCACGGCGGCCTTGGCACTGGTGTTGTGGACAAGGGCTTTCTGGACCGCGGCGGTCAGGTCCTCAAACTCGTCGAGGTCACGGCCCAGAATGGCCGGGGCAATGTGATCCTGAATGGCACCGAGGATGGCCCCGGTGGTGTCGCCGGTGATGACGCCAGTGGGGGGCGCTTCGCCATAGCCCACCGCGCCGGTATCGGTGTGGAGCTCTACGATGACGTCCTCCACACTGTTGACAGTGCGCAGGGCGGTTTTGAACGGAACGCGGAGCGGGGTCGAAATGCGGCCCAGCTTGACCTGTGTGATCTTCATGTCAAAACCTCCTTAATGTTCCAGCGGCATGGTAAGGGACATCCGCTGGTAGGCAAAGCGAGGGGAGCCGTCTGCCACATGGATGACGCCGCAGCGGGTGAAACCGGTTTCTTCCAGAATGTGCCGCATGGCTTTGTTGTCGGCGTGGGTGTCGGCGCGCAGGCTCTCGCAGTGCTCCAGACACCAGGTGATGACATCCGTTGCCACACCCTTGCGCTTGCCCGCCGAGGCCAGCCGATGGATGGTGCCGTAGGGCAAGGTGTCGTTGAGCCACTGGCCGTCCTCGATCACGGTATAAGTGGGGTCCGGGCCGAGGATGAATGCAAACACCGCTTCCAGCTCGCCATTGACGAGGTAGACAAACAGGCGGTTGGAATCAATATCCTCTTTCAGCAGCTCTTCCGGCGGGAAGCTGGCGCCCCACTGGGCGGGGTTGCCGGCGGCGGCCATGACCTCCCGGGCGCGGGCATAGATTTTCAGGATCTCGGGCAGATCCGAGTGGGTCGCTCCACGAAACATACAGTTCCACCTTCTCTTTCCGTGCCGGGGCGCTCCCCGCACACAGCATCATTGTTATCATAATAGCACAATCGGCCCGCAATTTCCAGATTTTGCGGCACAGGGACCTCTCTGCACAAAAAAAGATGCACTGCACAAAGCGGCAGTACATCTTTCAAGAGGAGCCGGGCGTATTCACGCGCTGGCCCGGACGCGCGGGGTGCGGCTGCGGCGGTACTCCCGGGGGCTGACGCCATACCGCTCATGGAAAAGGCGGTAGAAGTAGCTGGTGTTCTCGTAGCCGACGTAAGTAATGATCTGCTGGATGTTCCAGTCGCTGCGGCGGAGCAGCCGGGCGGCGGTCTCCATCCGGTGCTTCTGCAGCAGTTCTTTGTAGGTCTTGCCCGTCTGGGCACGGACGCACTCGCTGACATAGGCCAGCGAGACGCCGTAACTGCGGGCCACGTTGGAAAGGCTTGCTTCCCGGTAATTCTGGGTGATCTCGTGCAATGCCGCCTGGACCAGCGCTTCCCGGCTGACCGTTTCGCCGCGCGCTTCCAGCGGGAATTTTTCGATGTTTGCCATAGAGTGTGTCCTCCATTGTGGTGCGGCGGGCGGGGGACAGGGGGGACGCCGGACGCCCGCCGCCACCAGTTACGCCAGCTTCCGCCCGGAAGCTGTTCTGTATGGGATACGAATGGCGCGGGACGAAAATTGCGTTTTTTGTAATTTTCACAAGTTCTTTGCAATGAAACCTCTCCGTCTGCACTGGAGTGCAGACAGCTCCCCTGACAGGGGAGCTCCATTGCGGAATACAAAAAAGCCGCCGAAGCGTCCCGCCGCGGCAGCTCTTTCCGGAAAGTGAGGAAAACACGAAAAAACCATCCGGGAGAAACACATCTTGAACTTTAAAACAGAGTCTCGTTGTGGTAGCAGCCGGTGCGGACAAACTCCACCCACTCGGCCAGGTTGACAGCGTGGTCGCCGATCCGCTCCAGATACTTGATGACCATGAGCAGATCCAGCGCGGCATCCACCTTGCCGGGGTCGGCAGCGATCTCCCGGGCCAGCGTGTGCTTGATGGCGTTGAAATCGCAATCCACCTCATCGTCAGCGGCGATGACTTTACGGGCAGCCGTCTCGTCCTCTTCCGTGAGGGCTGCAAGGGCGTCCAGGATCATCTGGTGAGCTTTCTGGCCCATCCGGATGGCCTGGCTGACCGCCGGGTCGCCCTCCTTGCGGACGGTGACCAGATGGGGGATGATCTCGGCGATGTCGGCGGCATGGTCGCCGATCCGCTCCATGTCCGTGACGACTTTCATAGCCGTGGAAATGCGGCGCAGATCGCCCGCCACGGGCTGCTGACGGAGCAGCAGGGTCATGCAGCGGTGCTCAATGTCCCGCTCCATGTTGTTGATCCGGCCATCGCCCTTGACGATGCCCGCCGCGGCGTCCGCGTCGGCGGTGCAGAGGGCTTCCAGCGCGTCCTCCACGGCGTCGGCGGAGCTGCGGCCCATTTCGGCCAGCGCGGCTTTCAGGGCCTCGAGGTCGGAATCATATTGTGTACGGATGCTCATGGGTTCCACCTCTTTCCAACCTTAACCAAAGCGGCCCGAGATATAATCCTCGGTCCGTTTGTCCTGCGGGGTGCTGAAGATCTTGGACGTTGCATCCACTTCCACCAGCTCGCCCAGCAGGAAGAACGCGGTGCGGTCGCTGATGCGGGCCGCCTGCTGCATGTTGTGGGTGACGATGACCACGGTGTAGTTCTTCTTCAGCTCGCTCATCAGCTCTTCCACTTTCATGGTGGAGCCGGGGTCCAGGGCGCTGGTGGGCTCGTCCATCAGCAGCACTTCCGGCTTGACGGCCAGCGCCCGGGCGATGCACAGGCGCTGCTGCTGGCCGCCGGAAAGGCCCAGGGCGCTCTTTTTCAGGCGGTCTTTCACCTCGTCCCAGAGGGCTGCGCCCCGCAGGGAGCTTTCCACCAGCTCATCCAACTCGGCCTTGTTCTTCACGCCGTGGAGCTTGGGGCCGTAGGTGATGTTATCGTAGATGCTCATGGGGAACGGGTTGGCTTTCTGGAACACCATACCCACCCGGCGGCGCAGGGTGGTGAGCTCCATCTCCCGGGCAAAGATGTCCTGGCCTCTGAGCCGGACATCCCCCTCGATGCGGACCCCGGGCACCAGATCGTTCATCCGGTTAAGGGTCTTCAGGAATGTGGATTTACCGCAGCCGGAGGGGCCGATGAGGGCCGTGATCTCCCGCTCGCCCACGTCCAGCGAAATATTTTTCAGGGCCTTGAACTCCCCATACCAGAGATTGAGGTTTTTGGCCGAAATGACAGGGGTAGCTTGTTCCATAACGATTCCTCTTTTTACTGTTTCTGCTTCAGCTTGGTCTTGGCCAGCCGGGCTGCCATGTTGATAATCAGCACCAGCACCAGCAGCACCGCGCCGATGCCCCAGGCCGAATCAAAATCGCCATCCTCAAAGGCCCGCAGGTAGAGCAGGACCGAGAGGGTCGCGCCGTTGGAGGTGTAGGCCTTGACGACATTCTGGGCAATAACCTCTGCCGCGCCTGCCGTGAAGAGCAGGGCAGCACTCTCGCCCACGATGCGGCCCACTGCCAGGATGCAGCCTGTGACGATGCCGTCCACGCTGCAGGGGAGCACGATGGTGCGGATGATGTGCCACTTGCCCGCACCCAGGCCCAGCGCGCCCTCCCGGTAGCCCTGGGGCACCGTTTTGAGGGATTCCTGGGTGGTGCGGATGATGGTAGGCAGGTTCATGATGACGAGGGTCAAGCTGCCCGAGAGCAGGCAGGTCTTGAAGCCCAGTGCCTGGGAAAAGACCAGCATCCCCACCAGGCCGTAAATGATGCTTGGGATGCCTGCCAGCGTCTCGTTGGTAAACTCGATCCCCTCAATGAGGCGGCGGTTGGTGGCGTACTCCGTCAGATAGACCGCCGCGCCCACGCCCAGCGGCAATACGATGAGTAATGTCAGCAGAATGACATACAGTGTGTTGAGGATCGCAGGCAGGATGCCGTCGGTGCCTTTCAGGACGCTGGCCGTGGTGGTGAGGAACTCCACACGGATGTGGGGGATGCCCCGCGCCAGCACCATGGCGATGATGCCAGCCACCAGCAGGATGACCAGTGCAGCCGCCACCCAGACGGCGGCGGTGAAGAAGCGGTTCCAGGCCCTGCGGGAGGGAGAGAATTCCGCATTATTCATTGCGGCTGCCCCCTTTCAGGACGATGTTGAGCACCACATTGATGAGCATGATAAAGAGGAACAGCACCAGCGCGATGCTGAACAGCGCCTGTTTCTGCAGGCCGCTGGCGTAGCTCATCTCCTTGGCAATGGCCGTGGTCAGGAACGTGACGCTCTTGAAAAGGCTGGTGGGCATATTGGGGCTGTTGCCGGCCACCATCATAACCGCCATTGCCTCGCCGATGGCGCGGCCGATGCCCAGCACGATGCCTGCGGCAATGCCGCTCTTGGCCGCCGGGACACTGATTTTGAACCAGGTCTCGGTGTCCGTCGCGCCCAGCGCCAGGCTGCCCTGCTCATACTCCGGCGGCACGGCATTGAGGGCCGTCACCGACACGGACACGATGCTGGGCAGGATCATGATGGACAGCACCACGATGGCCGACAGCAGGCAGGCACCGGAGGCCTTGCCAAAGGTTTTGGCCACGGCGGGCACCAGCACCTGCATCCCCAGCAGACCAAACACCACGCTGGGGATGCCGGAGAGCAGCTCAATGGCAGTGACCACCACGGCACGCACCCGGGGCCCGGCGGCTTTGGAAAGGAACACCGCCGTCAGCAGGCCGACAGGCACACCGATGAGGGTCGCTCCCAGCGTGCCGTAGATGCTGGAGAGCAGGAACGGCAGGATGCCGAATTTGGGGTCTGCCGCGGTGGAAGCCCACTCGGTGCCGAACAGGAACCGGAACAGGCCGATCTGCCGGATGGCCGGCACGCCCGAGAGGATCATGTAGGCCGAGATGAGGACGACGCAGCCCACCGCCAGGATGCCGCAGAGGAAGAACAGGAAGTTCATGATGGCTTCCAGCCACTCTGCCGCGTTGCGGGGCAGCTCCAGCCGCCGCGGGGAAGAAACGGTTTGTTTCATATAGAGTACTTTCTTTTGCAAAAGTGGAACTTACTCGTTGACGGGCACGGCACCGGCCGTACGGATCAGGTCCGCAGCGTCCGTGCTGGTGGCAAAGTCGAAGAATGCCTGCGCCTGCTCGGACAGGGGAGCGGAATCGTTGGTGACGAAGACGAACGGGCGCTGGATCTTGTAGGTGCCGCCCTTGACGGTATCTTCACTGCACTCCACGCCCTCCACGGTGACAGCCTTGACGGTGTCGCCGACGGCAGACAGGGAAGCGTAGCCGATGGCCAGGGGGTTGGCCTCCACAGCGCTGATGACAGCGCCGGTGGCCGTCAGCTCCTGGGCATACTTGCAGGCGTCCTTGACGTCCACGATGCTCTCAAAGCCATCGCGGGTGCCGGAGCCAGCCTCGCGGCCCACCAGCACGATCTCGCCGTCGTCGCCGCCAACCTCAGACCAGTTGGTGATCTCGCCGGTGAACATCTGCTTGAGCTGATCGACGGTCAGGTCTTCCACCTTGCTGTCCTTGTTGACGATGATGGCGATGCCATCCAGTGCAATGGTGGTGCCGGTCACGCCGGTCTCATCGGCTTTCAGCGCGCGGGAAGACAGGCCGATATCCAGCGTCTTATCGGTTGCACCGGTGATGCCAGCGCCGGAACCGGTGGGGTCATAGCTGACGGTGACGCCGGGCTGGACTTCCGCAAAGCCCTCGGTCAGGGCAGCGATGACATTCTTCATGGAAGTAGAACCACCGGTCGCCACATTGCCGGAGAGGTCACCGGCCGCGGAAGCGGCCACAGAAGAAGCGGCCGTGCTGGAAGCAGCAGAAGAAGAAGCAGCCGTGGAAGAAGCGGCACCGCCGCAGGCGGACAGGGCAGCGGCGGCAGCCACAGCACCACAAACGGTCAGGAACGAACGGCGAGTGATCTTTTTCATCATGTTTTCCTCCGATTTTCTCAGTACAACTGTTTTCCAAATTCCGGGCACTTTTTCCGCCCGGGGTCTCTCACTGTGTTTTCCTTGGGAACACCCTGATTGTACTCCAACCGCCGCCCCGCCGCGACCATGACCACGCAAAATCGAAGTAAAGCTTTGCGCTATGGTTTTACGCCAATGTAACCGTTTGGTAAAGCCGCTTTGAAAATCATCGTCCTTGATTTTACATTTCCCGCCAGAATGCCGAAATCCCGCCCATTTCTTTGTGGGTTCTGCCAGCCCGCCGCGCTGCAAAACGCAAAAAACCGCCCGGCGGCTTCTTTTTACGGAAGCGCCGGGCGGCAGGAATCTATTTTTGATTTATGCAGTTTTCAGATTGATTTTCTTGTTTTTCAAATCAACCACAAAAGTCTGAGTCTGGCCGGACAGCGTAACGCTGAACTCCAGTGTTTTCTCGCCGGAAATGGCTGCATTGTATGCGGTCTCGTCGGTAGTGGTAAATTTCGGCAGGCAGTCAACCGTTTTGCCCTGAATGAGGTTTACATGCTTGTTCTCGTCCAGCTTAAATTCTACATCGCCGACTTTCAGTGCAAACATCTCTTTATAGCTCTTGTTGTTGAATCCGCTCTTCTTGCCCTTGATGTTTACTTCCGGAATCACAAAGCCATAAGGATTCTTCTTTTCGTTCATCCAGCCATAGCTCTGCAAAGACAGATAAACTGTATATTCACCAATGGTGTAACCATCGCCTTTTCCGCCACCGCAACCAGTCAGCAGACCGGATGCGGCCGTTGCCACGGCCAGTGCGGCAGCGCCTTTGAGGAAGCTGCGGCGAGATACTTCATACGCCATAAAAAAATCCCTCCTGAATTTTTCCAAAAACTACAAGTCACGCCCTTATGTTACCACTTTGGGGCGTGGTGTCAAGCGTCCTTTTTTCGGTCCGAATTTCAGTGGTGATACAGCGTCAAAAAACGCCGCCCCGGCGGGTGCAGCGGCACTCCACACAGGGCGGCGGTTCTGTTTTGTGTTCTGCTCAGAGCAGCTGGGCGGTGGTTCCGTCCGGGCGGTAGAGCTCGATGTACTGCCGCCACTTTGGCTCCCCGATGACACGGCGGTAGCAGTCGGCCAGCGCGCGGCAGGCATCCTCCGCGCCCATGGGCTGCTGCCCCGGGGCGGCCAGTGTCAGCACCCGGAACCAGGAGGCCCCGAACAGCTTTTCTGTCCAGCCCGTATCCACAGCCCCGCAGCGGGCGTAGAAACCAAGGCGGCGGACCGCCATAGCCGGGTCGTCGGCTTTTTCCGGCAGCTCGGCCTCAATGAGGATGGCATCGGCCCCGGCCTCTTTGCCGGGCAGGGCGGCCAGCAGCTTTGCCCCCAGACCGGAAGCGCGGCAGGCCGGAAGCACGGCAAAATAATCCAGCTGGCTGACCGTCGCGCCCCGGGGCCGTACCATGAGCAGATAGGCCACGAGGGTCTCGCCGTCGTAGACGCCCCAGGTGTGGGAGTCGCCAACGGCTTCACTGTTCAAAACCATGCTCAGGGGTTTGAGCTCCGTCGGGGGAAAATCCCGGCGCATCTCATTGAGGTAAACGCGGGTCAGTTCCTCCGCGGTCAGCAGCCGCCAGGTCAGGGTGTTCATACGATGCGGGTTCCTTTCTGGATCACAGCTTTGAGATTGAGCTCCTGGTCGGCCAGGATGATGTTGCCATAGCGGCCCGCGGCAATGCTGCCGTAGTCATTGTCCACGCCGATGCTCTTTGCCGGGTTCTCGCTGGCGGCACGGACAGCGCTCTCCAGCGGCACGCCCATCTCCAGCACGGCCCGCTTCATGCAGTCGTACAGGCAGGTAGCGCTGCCGGCAATGGTGCCGGGCTGCTCGGTCAGGGTGGCCCGGGGGCCCTCCACCGTCACAGCCTGACCGCCCAGACTGTACTGGCCGTCGGGCAGGCCGCAGGCCATCATGCTGTCGGCAATGAGGATGACATGGTCGTCACCAAAAGCCTTGAACGTGAACCGCACCACCGCCGGGTGGATGTGGACGTTATCGGTGATGAGCTCCACTTCCGCCCCGCGCTCCATGGCCGCAATGATGGGGCCGGGGGCACGGTGGGTGATGCCGGGCATGGCGTTGTACAGGTGGGTCATGTGGGTGGCACCGGCGTCAAAAGCGGCAATGGCGGTGTCGTAGTCGGTGCAGGTGTGGGCCAGCGAGACGCGGACCTCCCCATGGCACTCTTTGATGAACTCCAGCGCGCCCGGCTCCTCCGGGGCAATGTCCACCAGCTTGATGAGACCGTTCGCCCGCTTCTGCAGGCGGCGGAACATCTCCACATCGGCCTTGTGGAGGTACTCCGGGTTCTGCGCGCCCACCTTGTGGGGGCTGATGAACGGGCCCTCCATATTGATGCCAACAAGATCGGCGCCCTTGCCGTTTTTGTGAGCGGCCGCGGCATCCATGACGCCGTTCAGGATCTCCTCGGAGAATGTCATGGTGGCGGGGCAGATGGCCAGCACGCCCTTGCTGGCCTCAAAATCCGCCAGCGTCTGGATGGCTTCTTCCTTGCCGTCGCAGAAATCCTTGCCCATGGCACCGTGGAAGTGGATATCCACGAGGCCCGGCAGGGCATAGAGGCCCTGTGCGTCCAGAACTTCCTCGCCCTCCTCGGGAGCAGCAAAGGGCACAATGCGGCCCTCCCGGATGACGATGCTCCCCTTTTCAAACGTGTGGCGGGGAGTGTAGACCAGAGCATTTTGAATGATCATAACAGGCTCAGAGCCTCCTCATCGGCCACGAGGATGCAGTCGGGGTGCATCTGCAGGATGGAGCCCGGGCACTCGGGGGTCACGGGGCCGGAGACGACCGCCTTGACCGCCTTGGCCTTGGCCAGACCGTTGGCCACCACCAGCACCTTGCGGGCCTGCATGATGGTCTTGATGCCCATGGTGTATGCCTGCTTGGGCACCAGATCCTCGTTGCCGTCAAAGAAGCGCTTGTTGGCCTCGATGGTGGCAGGGGTCAGATCCACGCAGTGGGTCTCCAGCTCAAAAGCCTCGCCCGGCTCGTTGAAGCCGATGTGGCCGTTGGGGCCAAGGCCCAGCAGCTGCAGGTCGATGCCGCCCACGCTGTGGATGATCTCATTGTACTTTTTGCAGGCATCCGCAGCATCGGGGTTGGTGCCGTCGGGCAGATGGATGGCCTCGGGGCGGATGTTGACCTTGTCAAACAGGTTCTTGTGCATAAAGCTCCAATAGCTTTCGGGGTGCTCCTTGGGCAGGCCGCGGTACTCGTCCAGATTGACGGTGGTGACCTCAGAGAAATCCAGGTCGCCCTTGTTGTACCAGTCCACCAGCTGAGCGTATGCGCCAACAGGGGTGCCGCCGGTCGCCAGACCCAGCACGCAGTTGGGCTTCATAATGACCTGTGCCGAAATGATATTGGCTGCCTTGCGGGACATATCCGCATAATCTTTTGCACGAATGATCTTCATTACAAACGACCTCACTTATCATCTTTTTTGCCGCTCTGCACGGGCTGCGCAGAGTACTTCTGCGTTTAGTTTATCACATTTCGCAGACAAGCGCCAGTCATCCCGGCCATCTTTTCGGTGTGTTTGCACAAAAAGATGCAAAGCCCCGCCGTTTGGGCCGGCATTTCCGGTCACGAACGCGCAAAAACGCCGCCGAGCGTTTCCACACCGGCGGCGCTGCATGTTGAAAGATCAGTTCCCGCTGCACAGGCCGCAGGCGGCACAGGCGGCGGGGGTGGCGGCACAGCCGCCAAGGGCGGTCTCGCGCAGCTCGGCGGGCAGGCGCTTGCCCACGGCGTACATGGCGTCCAGCATCTGGTCGAAGGGGATCAGCTGGCGGATGCCGCTCAGGGACAGTTCTGCTGCAATGAGGGCGTTGGCCACACCGGCAGCGTTGCGGTTCTGGCAGGGGTACTCCACCAGCCCGCCTACGGGGTCGCACACAAGGCCCAGCATGTTCATCAGCACGGTGGAAGCTGCATCCAGACACTGCTGCGGGTTGCCGCCCATCAGCTCCACGGCGGCAGAAGCAGCCATGGCAGACGCAATGCCCACCTCGGCCTGACAGCCGCCCACGGCACCGGCCACGGTGGCGTTGCGCATGGCAAGATAGCCCACGGCACCGGCGTTGAACAGGGCATCCACGATGCGCTGGTCGGAGATGCGGTAGCACTCCTGCAGGGCCAGCATCATACCCGGCACCACGCCTGCAGAGCCTGCGGTGGGTGCAGCCACGATCAGGCCCATGGAAGCGTTCACTTCCAGCACGGCCATGGCATAGGTCATGGCCTTCTGCAGCACATCGCCGCAGATGTTTTTCTTCTTATTATAATGTGTTTCCAGCTTTTTGGCCTCGCCGCCGATCAGGCCGCCCATGGATTTGATGGGCTTTTTCAGCGGCTGGGTGGCAGAAGCGTGCATGATCTCCCATGCCTTTGCCATGCGGTGATCCACAGCATCCCGGGGCACTTCGCCCAGAATGCACTCCCGCTGGCGCATCACTTCCGAAATGGGCAGTTGGTTTTCCTCGCACAGGTCCAGCAGCTCCTTGGCGGACTTGAAATCCATGTTCATCGCTCGTCCCTCCTTACGGCTGCACGACCATTACATCGTTGATGTTCGGGTTTGCCAGCAGCAGCTGATCCACACCCTCGGGCAGGCGCTCGTCCGACTCCACGATGGTATAAGCCGTATGTCCCTTTCCCTCGCGGAACAGGCGCATGAACGCGATGTTCACGCCGCGGTCGCTGAGGATCTTTGAGATATGCGCCACCACGCCGGGCTTGTCCTTCTGCACCACGATGAGGGCATTGTACTCGCCGGTAAAGTCCACCTCCACGCCGTTGATCCGCACGATGCGCACCTTGCCGCCGCCAAGCGATTCACCGCGCACGGTCATCACCTGACCGGCCGCATTCTCCATGCGGATATCCACCGTGTTGGGGTGGATGTCGGTCTCCACCTCATTGGGGGTGAAGCTGTAGCCAAGGCCGCGGTCGGTGGCAATGGCAAAGGAATCCCGGATGCGGGTATCATCGGCCGAAAAGCCCATGATGCCGCCCA
>ERZ840407.1434-NODE-1434-length-10990-cov-2.477824_pt1 | contig 10990 bp, 6 predicted proteins | sample MGYA00519877_ERZ840407 | MGnify/ENA primary metagenome ERZ840407 (study PRJEB31850, sample SAMEA3708875) | human gut metagenome | biome: human gut; feature: human-associated habitat; material: faeces | place: China | collected 2014 ...
GGAGGTAATCCGGGTGGTGACGCCGGGAACCCTGACAAATTCACAGGTTCTGGAGGAATCAAAAAACAATTACCTGATGGGAATTGTATACATAGACGGTGTATTCGGCGTTTCGACGGTTGATGTCAGCACGGGCGACTATCTTGTGACGGAGGTTCGCAACGAGCGCAGTCTGTTAGATGAAATTTATAAATTTTCGCCGTCGGAGCTTATCTGCAACGAGGCTTTTTACATGTCAGGAATCGATTTAGAGGACTTGAAGGTACGGTTAAATGCCGTGATCTCAGCACTTGAAAATCGGTTCTTTTCTGATGATTCCTGCCGGAGAATCCTGCGGGAACATTTTCATGTAGAGCACCTGGAAGCGTTGGGACTGGCGGACTATGAGACGGGCGCGATCGCGGCGGGCGCTGTCCTGCAGTATCTGTATGAGACGCAGAAAAATACACTGGAACACCTGACGCGCCTGACTGTCTATACGACCGGACAGTTTATGATGCTGGATACGTCCACGCGCCGGAACCTGGAGCTTACTGAGACGCTCCGGGAAAAGCAGAAGCGGGGCACACTTCTCTGGGTGCTTGATAAGACGAAAACGGCGATGGGCGCCCGTATGCTGCGGACACTTGTGGAGCAGCCGCTCATCAGCCGGGAGGAGATCCTGCGCCGCCAGAATGCGATCGAAGAGCTGAACATGAACTATATCAGCCGCGAGGAGCTGTGCGAATATCTGAATCCGATCTACGATCTCGAACGTCTGATCGGACGCATCAGTTACCGGACGGCAAATCCGCGCGATCTCATCGCGTTTGGCAATTCACTGGCGATGCTTCCGTATATCAAACAGATTTTGAAGGAGTTTTCAGGCGAGCTGCTTAAAAACCTGGAAGCCGCTCTGGATCCGCTGGCAGATTTGAAGGAACTGATTGACAAGGCGATCGTGGAAGAGCCGCCGATCACGGTGCGCGAGGGCGGCATCATCAAGGAAGGCTACCATGAGGAGGCAGACCGTCTGCGTCATGCAAAGACAGAAGGAAAAGACTGGCTGGCACAGTTAGAGCAGAGCGAGCGCGAAAAGACAGGCATCAAAAACCTGAAAGTCAAGTTCAATAAGGTATTTGGCTACTATTTTGAGGTGACTAATTCCTTTAAGGATCTGGTGCCGGATTATTTCATCCGTAAACAGACCCTGACAAACGCAGAGCGCTATACGACCGACCGGCTGAAAGAGCTGGAAGATATCATTCTCGGCGCCGAGGACAAGCTGGTTTCTCTGGAATATGATCTGTTCTGCCAGGTGCGCGACCAGATCGCGGGCGAGGTAAACCGGATTCAGAGTACCGCCCGTGCGATCGCGATGACGGATGTGCTGGCGTCTCTGTCGGTGGTGGCGACGCGTTACAATTACGTGAAACCTCATATCAACGAAAAGGGCATCATCCGCATCAAAAACGGACGTCATCCGGTCGTAGAGCGCATGATGGGCGGCGAGATGTTTGTCGCCAATGACACATATTTAGACAACGGAAAGAACCGGATTTCGATCATTACCGGTCCGAACATGGCTGGTAAGTCAACTTATATGCGTCAGACGGCGCTGATCACGCTGATGGCGCAGATCGGAAGCTTCGTCCCGGCGGATGAGGCGGATATCGGTCTCTGCGACCGTATTTTTACCCGTGTGGGCGCCTCGGATGATCTGGCATCCGGTCAGAGTACCTTCATGGTGGAAATGACCGAGGTTGCGAATATCCTGCGGAATGCGACGAAAAACAGCCTTCTGATTCTCGATGAGATCGGGCGCGGTACGAGTACCTTCGATGGCCTTTCGATCGCCTGGGCGGTTGTGGAGTATATTAGTAATACGAAGATTCTGGGTGCTAAGACGCTGTTTGCAACACATTACCATGAACTGACAGAGCTGGAAGGAACCTTAAGCGGCGTCAACAACTACTGTATTGCGGTCAAGGAACAGGGCGACGATATCGTGTTCCTGCGTAAAATTGTGAAGGGCGGCGCCGATAAGAGCTACGGCATCCAGGTGGCAAAGCTTGCAGGCGTTCCGGCTCCGGTCATCGATCGGGCAAAAGAACTGGTGGAAGAGTTGAGCGATGCCGACATTACAGCGCGTGCGAAGGAGATTGCACAAAATGGTCCTGGAACCCAGACACGCAAAAAGGTGGCAAAACCGGACGAGGTAGATCTGCAGCAGATGTCGATCTTTGACACGGTCAATGAGGACGATATCATCAAGGAGATCATGGAACTGGAAGTAAACCGGATGTCTCCGCTGGATGCGCTCAATACATTGGATAAGCTGCAGGCGAAGCTGAAAAACCGGTGGATGCACCAGTAAAAAAGAGTTTAGGAAGGATGTGGAGGAGATAAATGGCTGCGATTCAGGTCTTGGATTCCAATACGATCAATCAGATTGCAGCCGGCGAGGTCATTGAACGGCCGGCGTCGGTTGTCAAGGAGCTTTTGGAAAATGCGATCGATTCGAAGGCAACGGCGATCACGGTGGAGATTCAGGGCGGCGGTCTGCAGACGATCCGGGTGACGGATAACGGAAGTGGCATCGTGCGCGAGGAGATCCCACTGGCATTTAAGCGCCATGCGACCAGCAAGATCCGGACGGCGTCGGATTTGTTTCAGGTGGCATCGCTAGGGTTCCGCGGCGAGGCGCTGGCGTCGATTGCGTCAGTGGCGAAGGTGGAACTTATCACGAAAACAAATGATTCGATCAGCGGTTCCCGTTACCGCATCGAGGGCGGCGAGGAACTGGGACTGGAGGAGGTCGGCGCGCCGGAAGGAACAACCTTTATCGCCAGAGATTTGTTCTACAATACACCGGTACGCCGGAAGTTTTTAAAGACGCCGGCGACAGAAGGGTCCCATGTGGCAGATTTAGTCGAAAAGATAGCCCTGTCGCATCCGGAAATCTCCATCCGTTTCATCAATAACAACCAGAGCCGTCTCCATACCTCTGGAAATCATAACTTAAAAGATATAATTTATGCGGTCTTTGGACGCGAGATCACGGCAAACCTGATTGAGGTGGATGCCGGAGCTGATCCGATTCGGGTAGGCGGCTTCATCGGTAAGCCGCTGATCGCGCGCGGCAACCGCACGTATGAAAATTATTTCATCAACGGACGCTATATCAAGAGCAGTATCATCGGAAAGGCGATCGAGGACGCATATAAACCGTTCATGATGCAGCACAAGTATCCATTTACGATGCTGCAATTTACGATCGATCCGTCGTATATTGACGTCAACGTCCATCCGGCGAAGATGGAGATCCGTTTCAGGGACGGCGAACAGATCTACCGGACGGTCTACCATACGATCGCGATGGCACTCGCTAACCGGGAACTGATTCCGGCGGTTTCGCTGGAGAATGAGAAGAATGCAGAGAAAGAGCTGAAGATTCCGGGGCTGGAAAAGGGAGTGCTGCCGGAGCTTCCAACCAGAAAGATGGAAAGCAGCCAGGGCAGCCGTCCGTCCTTAAAACCGGTCCGTATCCGTGAGGAACATCCGGAACCGTTTGAGACGAAACGTCTGGGAGCGTCGCAGGCAGAAATGATGTCGGTCTCGGAAGATATGCCGGGATATGGGGCTGAAAACGGCAGCGGATCAAATGCGGCTGTGTCAGGAACGGGGCGGTTCGATGAAGTGTTTGGAAGAACCGACACAACCGGCAGAGTTGAAAATGTTTCAATTAATACAGAGTCAGATCTGCCAGAGCCGGCCACGTCAGCGCCTTCCAGCGAATCCATCTCAGCTTCAGCGGGGCAAGCTGCATCTCCTGCATCTGTTTCAACGGGAACGACCCAGTCCGCCCCATCTGAAAAGCCCCGTCAGATGGATCTGTTTGAAGATAAACTCCTGACCAAACCGGCGCGTGCGAACCACCGCCTGATTGGACAGCTGTTTGACACATACTGGCTGGTGGAGTATCATGATAATCTGTACATCATTGATCAGCATGCGGCGCATGAGAAAATCCTCTATGAGCGGACGATGGCATCCCTTCAAAAGAGGGAGTACACCTCCCAGATGATCGATCCGCCGATCATTTTGAGTCTCAACAGCAGTGAGCAGCTCAAATTAGAGCAGTATATGGAACATTTTACCTCGATCGGATTTGAGATTGAGCCGTTTGGCGGTAAGGAATACTGTATCAATGCAGTCCCGGCCAATCTGTACGGTCTTACGGAGGAAGAACTTTTTCTGGAAATGCTTGACAATCTTGCTTCTGAGAAGGATAAGGATCCACTTGGAATCTTTGCTTCCAGACTGGCCACCATGGCATGTAAGGCTGCGGTAAAGGGAAATCATCAGATGTCCGACCGGGAGGCAAATGCATTGATCGATGAACTGCTTACACTGGAGAATCCCTATCACTGTCCTCATGGAAGACCGACGATTATTTCCATGACTAAAACAGAACTGGAAAAGAAATTTAAACGTATTGTATAGTTTATATAAAGGAGCTATTATGAAAAAGCCACTGATCGTTCTTACAGGACCGACGGCAGCAGGAAAAACCCATCTATCCATTGCTCTTGCGAAAGCAGTAAACGGAGAGATCATTTCTGCTGATTCCATGCAGGTCTACAAATATATGGATATTGGATCAGCTAAGATCCGGCCGGAGGAGATGCAGGGAGTAAAGCATTATCTGGTAGATGAACTGCTGCCTCAGGAAGAATTTCATATCGTGAAATTCCAGCAGATGGCAAAAGCTGCCATGGAAGAAATTTATGCCAAGGGGAAAATTCCTGTTCTGGTAGGAGGAACCGGATTTTATATACAGGCTATTACAAAGGATATTGATTTTACTCAGGCAGAGCAGGAAGACGGATACCGTCAGGAGCTGGAACAGCTTGCTGCAGAGAAGGGAAATGAATATCTGCATCAGATGCTTTTGGATGTTGATCCTGTCAGTGCCGGGGAAATCCACGCCAATAATGTAAAACGTGTGATCAGGGCACTGGAGTTTTATCATCAGAACCAGTCGCCGATCTCCGCACATAATCAGGAGCAGAAGGAACACGAAACCCCTTATAATCTGGCATATTTTGTGCTGAATGTACCAAGGGAACTTCTTTATAAACGGATTGATGACCGTATTGATGAGATGTTAAAAGAGGGACTCCTTGAGGAAGTGCAGAAGTTAAAAGATATGGGATACCACAGGGGGATGGTTTCCATGCAGGGACTTGGATATAAAGAAATCCTTGCATATCTGGATGGCGAGTATCCGTTAGAGGAAGCGGTCAGGATCCTGAAAAGAGATACCAGACATTTTGCAAAACGTCAGCTGACCTGGTTTCGCAGGGAGAAGGATACCATCTGGATGAATAAGGATGAATTTGACTATAATGAAGACAGAATCCTTGATGAGATGCTGAAGGTATGCAGGGACAGAAGAATTTTATAACCGAATTTTTCTTAAAAATCACTGATACAGAATAAGTGAAATTCAGAGATAAAATAAAGATAATAATGCAAACAGAAATGAGGACGAAACAAATTATGAAAGAAATGTACGCACAGCTTGGGATTTCTTCAGAGGTTTATGACTTTGGTCATAAGATTGAGGAATCTTTAAAAGAAAGATTTGAAAAATTTGATAAAACGGCAGAATATAACCAGATGAAGGTGCTTCTTGCCATGCAGAAAAATAAAGTAAGCGCAGAATGCTTCGGAAATTCTTCCGGTTATGGATATGACGATATTGGCCGGGAAACACTTGAAAAGGTTTATGCAGATACTTTCCATACGGAAGCCTGTCTGGTACGCCCGCAGATCACATGCGGAACCCACGCGCTGGCCATTGCCTTATTCGGTAATCTCCGTCCGGGTGATGAACTTCTGGCGCCTGCCGGAAAGCCTTACGATACTCTGGAAGAGGTAATCGGCATCCGCCCGTCAAAAGGTTCTCTCGCAGAATATGGAGTAAGTTACCGTCAGGTGGAACTGTTAGAAGACGGAACCTTTGATTATGACAGCATCCGTAAAGCAATCAATGAAAAAACACGTCTTGTGGAGATCCAGCGTTCCAAAGGATACCAGACACGTCCGTCTTTCTCTGTAAAACAGATTGGAGAACTGATTTCTTTTGTAAAGAGTATTAAACCGGATGTGATCTGTATGGTGGATAACTGCTACGGTGAGTTTGTAGATACCATTGAGCCAAGTGATGTGGGAGCTGATATGATCGTTGGTTCTCTGATCAAAAATCCGGGCGGCGGACTTGCGCCTATCGGCGGTTATATTGCGGGTACTAAGGAGTGCGTGGAGAATGCTTCTTACAGAATGACCTGTCCCGGACTTGGCAGTGAGGTAGGCGCAACTCTGGGAGTCAACCGTTCTTTCTTCCAGGGATTTTTCCTTGCACCAATGGTTACCAAGGGTGCGTTAAAGGGAGCTGTGTTTGCGGCAAATATTTATGAGAAACTTGGATTCCCGGTAATCCCGGATTCCACAGAGCCACGTCAGGACATCATTCAGGCAGTAAGCCTTGGCACACCGGAAGGTCTGATCGCGTTCTGTAAGGGTATTCAGGCAGCAGCTCCGGTTGACAGTTATGTGGATCCGGAGCCATGGGATATGCCCGGATATGACAGTCAGGTTATCATGGCAGCAGGTGCTTTTGTACAGGGCTCTTCCATCGAGCTTTCTGCTGATGGTCCGATGAAGCCTCCATATGCGGTGTATTTTCAGGGAGGACTTACCTGGGAACATGCAAAACTGGGTGTTCTGATGTCCCTGCAGAAAATGGTTGATAAAGGACTTGTAACTTTATGAAAAAAAGACAGGTAGTGATCACAGGAGCAGGAGCCTGTGGACTGATGGCAGCGATCATGGCAGCCCGAAACGGGGCAGCAGTCACTGTTCTGGAACAGAACGAGAAACCCGGAAAGAAAATCTGTGCTACAGGAAACGGCAGATGTAATTTTTCTAATCTTGCAAGACCGGATGATGCATACAGAGGCGAACATCCGGAATTTGTCGAAGATGCACTCAGAGAGTTTTCTGTCGAGAATACCATTGAGTTTTTCAAAGAGATAGGAATCTATCCTTTAAACAGGAACGGCTATCTTTATCCGAGAAGCAATCAGGCGCAGAGTGTTGTAGATGTACTGTGTATGGAGGCTGCCAGTCTGGGTGTGAAAATAAAGACAAACGAACAGGTTACAGAAATAAAAACTGGGACAAATGGAAAGAATTTCCAAATCCTGACAAAAGGATGGCACTATGATGCAGATGCACTGATACTTGCCAATGGATCCCGGGCATCTTCTGTTTCAGGTTCAGACGGCAGCGGATATATGCTGGCAGAGAGCTTTCAGCACCGCATTGTCCCGGTTTATCCGGCACTTACTGCCCTGAAGTGTAAAGGTTCTTCTTTTAAGGCATGGGCAGGCGTACGTACAGAAGGAGAGATTTCTCTTTTTACAGATGGGAAATTCTGTAAATCTGAACATGGCGAGCTGCAGCTTACAGAATACGGAATCTCCGGAATCCCAGTGTTTCAGCTCAGCACTTATGCAGTACGTGCAGTCAGAGAAGGACATAAAGCAGAGCTCCGCATTAATTTCATGCCGGAGCTGTCAGAAGAAGAATTAAAGAAACTTCTGTATGCACGAAAGAAGGCATGTCCCTATAAAAAAGAAAAAGAACTCCTGGTGGGACTTTTCCCGGAAAAGCTTATCAAAATCCTTATATCACAAAAACAACTGGTTTCTGCCATAAGGGAATTTCCTCTTGAAGTGCAGGATGGTATGTCATTTTCACAGGCACAGGTCTGCTCCGGGGGAGTAGATACCTCACAGGTAAATTCTCAAACCATGGAGTCAAAGCTCTGTAGGGGTCTGTATTTTGCAGGGGAGCTTCTGGATATTGACGGTACATGCGGCGGATATAATCTGCAATGGGCATGGAGCAGCGGCGCAGTGGCCGGCAAAAATGCAGCAAAGGAGAAGAAAAAATGATTCGAATTTCACAGCTGAAACTTCCGATCACACATACAAAGGCACAGCTCGAAAAAAAGATTGCAAAAGCATTAAAAAATCCTGGAAACAGTTTTACTTATGAAATAAAAAAGCAATCTCTGGACTGCAGACACAAAAATGACAAAATCTTTGTATATACTGTAGACGTAACGATCAGAGATGAACAGAAACTTGCCAAAAAAGTTAACAATAACAACATTATGTTAACTAAAGAGAAACCATATGAATTTCCCTCTCCGGGTGAGACACCTCTTTTACATTCTCCCGTTATTGTGGGAAGTGGTCCTGCAGGACTTTTCTGCGGATGGTATCTTGCGAAGGCCGGATATTGTCCAATAATACTTGAACGCGGAGAAGAGGCTGAGAAACGTCAGAAAACAGTAGAGAATTTCTGGAAAAATGGTGTTCTTGACCCTGAGTCCAATGTACAGTTCGGAGAGGGCGGCGCCGGCACCTTTTCCGACGGAAAGCTGAACACGCTGGTAAAAGATCCTTACGGACGTAATCATGAGGTACTGAAGCGTTTCGTAGCTGCCGGCGCACCGGAAGAAATTATTTATCAGCAGAAGCCACATCTGGGAACGGATGTGCTGGTTGGTATTGTTGAAAAAATGCGTCATGAAATCGAAGAAATGGGAGGAAAATTCTGCTTCCGTTCCAAGGTGACAGATCTGATTTTCGAGAACAATGCATTAAAAGAAATTGAGATCAACAATGATAAGAGAATCCCTGCACAAGTCTGTGTACTGGCACCAGGACACAGTGCAAGAGATACTTTTGAAATGTTACAGAAACGTGGTGTTTATATGGAGCCAAAGTCATTTGCAGTGGGGCTGCGTATTGAACATCCTCAGGAAATGATCAATATGGATCTTTATGGAGAGCCTGAGAATGAATTACTTGGTGCAGCCAGCTATAAAGTAACCCATAAGTGTGCAAATGGCAGAGGTGTTTATTCTTTTTGTATGTGTCCGGGCGGATATGTTGTAAATGCATCCTCTGAACCCGGCCGTCTCGCAGTGAACGGAATGAGCTATCAGGCACGTGATTCCAGAAATGCAAACAGTGCCATGATCGTCACAGTCACACCAGAAGATTTCCCGGATAAAGGAGTTCTTGGCGGCGTAGAATTTCAGCGTGATCTGGAGAAAAAAGCATGGGAGCTCGGAGAAGGAAAAATTCCTGTTCAGCTGTTTGGTGATTTTTGCAAAAATCAGGCAAGTGAAGCATTAGGAGAGGTTACTCCCTGTATGAAGGGAGAATATATACTGACAAATGTACGCTCTGTTCTGCCAAAAGCAGTAGGCGATTCTATTGAAGAAGGTGTCAGAGCCTTCGGAAAACGAATTTCCGGATTTGACAGAGAGGATGCACTGCTCAGTGGCATTGAAAGCCGTACTTCTTCCCCTGTAAGGATCGTACGTGATCAGGAGCTCACAGCAAATATGGCAGGAATTTATCCATGTGGCGAAGGTGCAGGTTACGCAGGCGGAATCACAAGTGCTGCTATGGATGGAATCAAGGTTGCTGAGACTGTATGCCGGAAATATGCGGCTATAAAAAATAATTGATCTCTTAAGCGGGATATTACCGGTAAACATAAAGTTCACATAAAAATCAGAGAGGAGAGTGTACATCTCTCCTCTTTTATGCTAGAATATAATTTGCAATTTGCCCAGAGGCTTTAGAGAGCACAGGCAGACTTATGAATAATGCAAATAATATTATGAAGCAGCTTCCCAGGGAACAGCGGCCGTATGAGAAATGCTTTATGCAGGGTGAGGGTTCATTAAATGACACTGAACTGCTGGCAGTAATCCTGCGCAGCGGCACTTCAGGAAAGAATTCACTGGCACTTGCACAGGAGATCCTGAAATTTATGGAGTCGTCCTCCTATCCCGGCCTTATGGGGCTTATGCATGTATCTGTACAGGATCTTATGAAGATTCATGGAATCGGACAGGTAAAAGCAGTACAGTTAAAATGCATTGGAGAACTTTCCAAAAGAATTGCCAAGGCTGCTGCCAGACCGCAGATAGTTATGAACAATCCCTCCTCCATAGCAGCTTATTATATGGAAGAACTCCGCCATGAAGAGCAGGAACTGGTGATCTGTATGATGTCAGATGTGAAAGGACATTTTCTGGGAGATAAGATACTGACCCGGGGAACTGCAACCGGTTCGCTGGTAACACCAAGGGAAATCTTCATGGAAGCCCTGCGCCGCCATGCAGTCAGTCTGATATTGATACACAATCATCCAAGTGGTGATCCTACACCAAGTCCGGATGACTTACAGATCACAGCCAGGATTTATCAGGCGGGGGAACTGCTGGGAATACATCTGCTGGATCATATTGTGATCGGGGATCAGAGATACTGCAGCTTCAGAGAAGAAGGATTATGGAATACATGTACAGAATAAGGCAACAACAAAGGGGCAGAATATGCTATTTGAGAAAACATATGGAATAGATTTGGGAAGCAGTTCCGTAAAAGTCTATTCTTTTTTCAGAAACAAAACTTATATCGAGAAAAATATGATCGCGTCCAAGGAACACACGATCATTGCAATGGGAAATGAAGCATACGATATGTTTGAGAAATCCCCCACAGATATTACGGTTACTTCGCCAATGACATTTGGCATGATCGCTAATCTGGAACTTCAGGAGATTGTTCTTTACAGTATGATCCGAAAGATCGATCATATCCTGGGATTTGGCGCAACAATGTATTTTACTGTTCCTCTGGATATGACTGCGGTTGAGAAACGGGCATATTTTCATGTGGCGAATGGCCACTGGTTAAAGAAAAATCGCGTATTTATGGTAGAGGCACCCATTGCAGATGCCATTGCCATGGGTGTCAATCTGGAAGATCCGGAAGGAAATATGATCGTAAATATCGGTGCACAGAGTACAGAAGTATCGATCATCACCGGAGGAAAGATCATTATCAGC
>ERZ840407.1442-NODE-1442-length-10926-cov-2.524791_pt1 | contig 10926 bp, 17 predicted proteins | sample MGYA00519877_ERZ840407 | MGnify/ENA primary metagenome ERZ840407 (study PRJEB31850, sample SAMEA3708875) | human gut metagenome | biome: human gut; feature: human-associated habitat; material: faeces | place: China | collected 2014 ...
CTCGAAACCGTCGAAACCGAGCAGGGGACCTGCTACAAGACGCGCTCGGCGTGCACGGCGGCCTGCCCGTTCTGGTTTGCGGGCGCTTTCGGCGAGAATATCTGCCTGACGAGCATTCTCGGCCGGCGCGTCAAGCGGCTGACGTTCGGAAAGGCGCTGCCGACAACGAAGGGAGAATAAGCTATGAAAGCAATCCGTAAAAAGCCCGGCTGCGCGCCGGAGATCATCGAAGTGGAGAATACGCTGAAAGCCTTGCAGCAGGAAGTCGGCGGGCACATCGAAACCGTAACGATCGCAAGCGATGCGGTCATCATCTGCAACGAGGAAGGACGCATTCTCTGCCTGCCGGATAACTGCCGCGTGTGCGGCGTGGACTTCGTCGGTACGATCCTTGTGGTCGGCCGTAACAAGGACGAGTTCTGCGATGTGCCGGAGGCTGACTTCCTGATGTATCATCTGCGAGAGGAGACGGGTCATGACAATCACTGATCTGCTGGTCAATCTTGACTGTATCCTGTGGCTGCTCCTGTTCTTCCTCGTGCTGCACCGGATAAACTTCTGGGACGGGAAATTCAGCGAGCTGCATGAGGAATTGATGAGGGCAATCCGAGAGGAGGACCCCCATGACGATTAACCAAGCAATCCGCATCCTCGACCCGGAAACGACAGCCGAGGAGCTGGCAACGATCGAATACTATGGCGGTCTGCACGGCCGCGAAAAGATGGTCGCCGCGTGTGACGAGGCCTGCCGCATAGCGGTTCAAATTATGAGAAAATACATGGAGGAACAAAAATGAAAAAGAAAATCATGGCGGCACTGCTCTGCGGTGCTATGATGTGTAGTCTGTCGGCCTGCAGGGAGAGCGAGCGCGTTGCGTACAACATCTCGAAGGAGGCGGACAATTTCAACGTCACGCGTCGTCTGGAAGTCATCAACGCGCGTACGGACAAGCCGGTGTTTGAGCTGATCGGCAACTTCGCCATCTCGAACAACAGCGAGAACGAGCTGGAGGTGACTGTCGAGACCGGGCAGGGCGTTTACAAGAAACACCTTGTGTACCTCAACGACTGGACGATCTACGTTGTGGAGGACGTCAGCGGCGCTTACGTGGACAAGTTCCACTACGAGGTGAATTTCCTGCCGGAGATGATCATTCCGGTTACGGTGACGTCGCATGACTAAATACAGCGACAAGGTTCGGCGCTACCTTGCGTGGCGCTACGGCATTACGGATGGGGAGAGGACTACATGACAACAAAAGATTGGCTGAACCGCGGGTGGGCACTCGACCGCGAGATTACGGCTTTGGAGAGTGCCAAGCGCCGGGCATATGACCGCTGCGTGTCCGGCGTGGCATCGGTGAGCGGTGCACCGGGCGGCGGCGGTGCCTCAGACGGCGGCCTGAGCCGCTACGCCGACTTTGCCGCGCAGGTGGACGCCCAGATCGACAAGCTGGTGGGCATCAAGCAGGAGATTGCGGCGGTGATTGCCGAGGTGCCGGATACGACCCTGCGGACACTTCTCACAAAGCGGTACTTAAACTTTGAGAAGTGGGAGAAAATCGCGGTTGATTTGAATTATTCGTGGCGGCAGGTTATGCGCCTGCACGGTCAGGCGCTGCGTGCTGCTGAGCCGCTTATCGCAAACATGGCATAGGATGTCATGGTATGTCATATTGTTCCGTGCTATACTGGTATCATGAAGTTCAGCGGGAATGAAACTTAGGTCCCGCATTTCTCCTGCTTCATAGCATTGGAAACACCTCCGGAAAGGCACTCTTGGAAACAAGGGTGCTTTTTCGTGCCCGGAATTCAGAAAGGACGGTGAGCGCGTGGCAGGATTGACAAATAAACAGGAGGCCTTCGTGCTGGCGCTCATCGAGGGAAAGAGCCAGCGTGAGGCATACCGCAGCGCCTACAAGGCCGGGCGCATGAAAGACGAAACGGTCGATCAGTGTGCGTGCCGGCTGCTGAAAAACCCCAAGGTTTCCGCAAGGTATGAGGAGTTGCAGGCAGCCGTGCGAGGAGAGGCGGAACAGCGCAGCGTTGCGACGGCGGCGGACGTGCTGGAGGAGCTGTCGAACGTCGGCATGGGGCGGGTCAAGTACCCGGCCTACGATATGTTCGGCAATGAGCATCAGCAGTTCCCGAGCGTTACGCAGCGCACCAAAGCGCTGGAGCTTCTCGGCAAGAACTACGGCCTGTTTACTGACAAGGGGAACATGAGCGGCGTGGTTCCTGTCGTAATCACCGGCGGTGATGAGCTTGAAGACTGACAAGCGGATCCTGCGCCTGCCGGAGATCGTCGGGCGCGGCTACGGCACGTTCTGGAACTTCAAAGGCCGCTATCGCGTGTGCAAAGGCAGTCGTGCCAGCAAGAAGAGCAAGACGACCGCACTCAACCAGATAGGCCGCATCATGGAGTACCCGGAAGCCAATCTGCTGGTCGTCCGCAAGACGTACCGCACGCTGAAGGACTCCTGCTTTGCCGAGCTCAAGTGGGCGATTCACCGGCTGGGCGTTGATGCATGGTGGGCGGTCAAGGAAAGCCCGCTTGAAATGACTTATCTACCGACCGGTCAGAAGATCTACTTCCGAGGTCTGGACGATCCGCTCAAGGTGACATCCATCACGGTTGACGTTGGTCAGCTGTGCTTCCTCTGGCTCGAGGAGGCCTACGAGGTCACCCGCGAAGAGGACTTCGATATGCTGGACGAATCCATTCGAGGCGAGAGTGCGCCGGGGCTGTTCAAGCAGATCACGATCACGTTCAACCCGTGGAACGAGCATCATTGGCTAAAAAAGCGCTTTTTCGATGCACCGCCCGACCCGGACATTCTCGCCATGACGACCAATTACACCTGCAACGAGTGGCTGGACGACGCAGACAAGCGCCTGTTCGAGCGTATGCGGCAGAACAATCCGCGGCGCTACCGTGTCGCCGGTCTGGGTGACTGGGGTATTGTGGACGGCCTGATCTTCGAGAACTGGGAAGAACGAGAGTTCGACATTGACGAGCTGCGCTGCAGGCCGGAACTTCACACCGTGTTCGGACTTGACTTCGGCTACACCAACGACCCGACCGCACTGTTCTGCGGCATGATCGACCGCGTGAGCCGCACGCTGTACGTTTTTGACGAGATGTACGAAAAGGGAATGTCCAACGAACGTATTGCGGAGCGCGTGGCTGCTATGGGCTACGCTAAAGAGCGCATCACGGCCGACAGCGCCGAACCGAAGTCCATCGACCGCCTGCGCGAGCTTGGCCTGTACCGCATTTGCGCGGCACGCAAGGGCAAAGACAGTATCGCCAACGGCATTGACTTTTTGCAGGACTATCGCATCATCGTGCATCCGCGCTGTGTGCACTTCATCACCGAGATTTCAAACTACACCTGGGACACCGACCGCTTCGGCAACAAGATCGGCAGACCCATTGACGACTTCAACCATCTTATGGACGCCATGCGCTACGCCTGCGAGGGCGATATGCGCGGCGCAACATTCAGTTTTGACTAAGGGAGGGACGAGCCATGTTCCAATTCGATCAGACATACGAGGACTATTTGCTGTCCCTCGGCAGAGAAAACACCGATCAGCGCATGACGGACGCGCAGTTCGTCGTGCAGGAGATTCACCGCTTCTGGCGGTCGAAACGCTGCCGCGACATGATGGACGGTGACCTGTACTATCGCGGCAGGCACGCCATTCTTCACAAGCAGCGTACGGCTATCGGTGAGAACGGCGAGCTGATTACGCTGGATAATCTGCCGAACAGCCGCATTGTGGACAACCAGTTCCGCAAGCTGGTCGACCAGAAAGCCAACTATCTGGTCGGACAGCCATTCGTCATTCGTTCGGAAGATCAGGCGTTTGTGGACGCCCTGCGGCCGTACCTGCTGACAAAGAAGTTCGCACGGCTCATCAAGGCGGTCACCCGCGACGCGCTGTGCTGCGGCATCGGATGGCTGTTCCCGTATTACGACGAGAACGGTGCTCTGGCGTTTCGGCGGCTGCGCCCTTATGAAGTTATCCCTCTGTGGGCGGACGAGGAGCACACGCGCCTTGACGCCGCCATCCGCGTGTACGACATGACCGAGTACGTCGGCCAGACCGAGAAGATCGTGCACCGCGTGGAGGTGTACGATGACACCGGTATTCACTACTTCACGCTGTCCGGCGGCGGCCTGACACCGGTAGAGCCTTTCTCCGCGCCGTACATCATGGCAGGAGAGCAGCCGTACAACTGGGAGCGCATCCCGCTGATCGCGTTCAAGTACAACGCAGATGAAACGCCGCTGCTGACGCGCTGCCGCTCCATGCAGGATGGCCTTAACGCCATCGAGAGCCAGTGGCAGGACCAGATGCAGGAGGACCCGCGCAACACCATCATGGTGCTGGTCAACTATGACGGCGAAAACCTCGGTGAGTTCCGCAGGAACCTTGCTACCTATGGTGCAGTTAAGGTTCGTTCGGACAGCTCCGGCGGCGGTGACGTGCGTACCCTGCAAATCGAGGTCAACGCCGAGAATTATCAGACGCTGGTCGCACAGTTCAAAAAAGCGATTATCGAGAACTGTATGGGCTACGATGCCAAGGACGACCGGCTCGGAGGCAACGCCAACGAGATGAACATCAAGTCCATGTATTCGGACATCGAGCTGGATGCGAACGGCATGGAAACCGAATATCAGGCAGCGTTTGAGGAACTGATCTGGTTCATCACCTGTCATATTTCAAACACCGGCGGCGGAGATTTTGAAAATGAGCCGTATGAGTTGATTTTCAACCGCGACATTTTGATTTCTGAATCCTCGGCTATTGCAGACTGCCGGAACAGCATGGGCGTTATCAGCAATGAAACCATTGTGGCAAATCATCCGTGGGTCGATGATGTACAGGGCGAACTTGACCGTCTGGCGGCCGAGAAGGAAGCAAATCTTGACCTGTACGGCGGCTTTGGTCAGAACGTACCGCCGGGTGATGAACCACCGGACGATAAGAACGAATAAGGGAGGTGCGGCGCGTGTGCAATCGGGAATACTGGCAAAAACGCTTTTCGGCTGTGGAAGAAATGCGAAACAAACGCGGCAGGTTGACGGTTGATCAGATCGCGCCGCACTTTGACCGAGCACAGGCTACCATCGACAAGGAGATCCGCGTCTGGTACCAGCGGTTTGCAGATAACAACGGCATTTCGCTTGCGGAGGCCAAGAAGCTGCTGCGGCAGAACGAGCTTGACGAGCTGAAATGGGACATTGAGGAGTACATCAAGCGCGGACAGGAAAACGCCGTGTCGCAGAAGTGGCTGAAAGAGTTGGAGAACGCCTCGGCAAAGTTTCACATCTCACAGCTGGAGGCGCTCAAGCTGCGGACGCAGAACGCCGCAGAAAACGCCTTTGCCGCCGAGCAGAATAGGCTGACCGAACGGCTCATGGACACATGGAAAGAGGACTACTACCACACCGCCTTTGAGGTGCAGAAAGGCTTCTCTCTCGGTTTTGACGTTGCGCGGGTGGATGAAAACCGCGTAAACAAACTGCTGGATACACCGTGGACGGCGGATGGACAGACATTCTCCGACCGCATCTGGAAGTCCAAGGCGCAGCTGCTCGACAGTGTGAGTTCCGAGCTGACACAGATGTGCATCCTCGGCAAAGCGCCCGACGATGCCATTGCCGCTATCGCAAAGCGCATGAACGTCGCAAAAAGTCAGGCCGGCCGGCTCGTGATGACCGAGAACGCCTATTTCGGTTCGGCCGCGCAGCAGCAGTGCTACAAGGACCTCGATGTGGAGCGCTACCAGATCGTCGCCACGCTGGACAGCCGCACGTCCGACATCTGCCGCCATCTGGACGGCAAGGTGTTCGAAATGGCCGACTATGAGCCGGGCGTGACCGCACCGCCGTTCCACGTTTACTGCCGGTCCTGCACTGTGCCGTATTTTGAAGACAATGACGATAACGGTATGCGTGCTGCAAGGGACGAGAACGGAAAGACGTATTATGTGCCGGCAAGCACCACCTACGAAGAATGGGCGAATGCGTTTGCCGGCGGCGGTAATAAGGACTTCTTCCGCAGTCTGGCGGTTCGTGGACAGAAAATCCATGATATTCCGATACGCGAGCAGAATGTCGAGGTGCCGAAAGAGATCTTGTCCGAGGTTGATACGGCTGTGCATAAGCTCTCCAAGGAGTTCCCGTCTGTGGAGGGCAATATCAGCGGTATTCGGTTCTGCGATACGGGCAATTCGATTGCAGCCGCCGCAATCAACCGCAAGTTGGAGATCAATCTAAAACTGAATGAGAGCATCTTCTCCAACCAGCAAAATTACAGGCAAGTACTTCAAAATTGCGCCTCGATGTTCTCACCTAAGAGCAGTCTATATGACTACTTGAAACACGAATTTACGCATTTTGCTGAATATCAGTATGCAATCAAAAGCAATACAGCGAATGGTGTTCTCAATGAAGAAAAGGCGTGGGACGAGATTGGACGGGGAGTGTACGCTCAAAAGTTGATGGAAGAGGCACTTTCCTCTTGCGGTTTGCCGTATGATGAGAGTATAATAGAGGAAATGATAGGCACATATGCAACAGAAAATGTGTCGGAAGCTGTTGCAGAGGCGGTATCGTCAACTAAGCACAACGCTCTGTGTGATACCATCAAACGCCTCGTGCAGAAGAAGTGGAAGTGATTGAATGCTGGTTATTCCGCCTAAAGAGATTGATGGCAAGCTCAAATTCAGGAACAACGATGTTTTTGTCAGAGATGGTATTACACTGACAGAACATGAAATGGAGCTGTACCGTCAATATCGAAAAGAGCTGCATCGCGCACGTTTTATCCAATTTGAAGAAGATTAAACCACCAAAGAGCAATCTGCGGTGGTTTTCTTTTACCCAAAACTGCATACTCAAACGCTTTACCGATCGGTGAGGCGTTTTTCTTTTGCCGGCATAGCTCAGAGGCAGAGCAGGGCGCTTTTAACGCTCAGGTCGGGATTTCAAAATTCCCTGCCGGCACCACTTCGGCGCTTTGGCATTTCCGCCGCAAACCGAAAGACCGCAAACACCGGACTGAACCGGGCAACAAATGTGAAAGGAAGAAAAGACCATGAAAAAAGAAGAACTGATGAAACTGGACGGTATGACTGACGCACTGGCGGCTGCTGTGCTGAATCTCGCCAAGGGTGATACCGAGGGTATGATTCCCAAGGCACGCCTTGATGAAGTGATTGCAGAGCGCGACAATGCCCGTAAGGAGCATGCCGATGTGCTGAAGGAACTCGGTGCGCTTCAGAAGGAAACCGGCGATGCCGCCGAGCTGCGCGACAAGATCAAGTCGCTCGAGGACGCAGCCAAGGAGAGCCAGAAAAAGCACGACACCGAGATCCACACCCTCAAAGTGGACAACGCGGTAAACGCTGCGCTGCTTGGCTCTGGTGCACTGAACGTCAAGGCGGCCAAGGCCCTGCTGAACCTCGACAAGGCGGAACTCGCCGAGGACGGCACGGTTAAGGGTCTGGCGGACCAGATCAAGGCACTCCGGACCGCCGAGGACAGCAAGTTCCTGTTCGGTTCTTCTACGCCCAAGCTCAAGGGTGCCAAGGCGGGCGAGAGCGGCAACGAGGACGGCGACCATCAGGTAGACACCTCCAAGATGACCTATTCGGAGCTTGTCGCTTACATGGCGGAGCACCCCGACGAAAAAATTAACTGATGAAAGGAAAGTGAAATCGAAATGGCTGAAACCAAGTTTGACAGCAAATCTTTCAACCCGCAGGCGTTCGGCGCGTATGTAAACCGAATTCCGAACACTACCAAGACCGAGCTGGCGAAGTCCGGCGCAGTCGGCGCGAACGAGCAGGCACGCGGTGCCCTCTCGAACCAGACTGGTGCACTGTACGCACGAGTGCCGTACTTCGGCCGTATCTCCGGCGACACCAGCCAGAACAACGACGGTGCGACCAACATAAACAGCACCGCAACCACCACTTACGAGCAGGGCTTTGTTGTTGCCCGCCGTATGGACGCATGGACCGAGCGCAACTTCTCGACCAACATCACTGCAGGCGTGAACTTCATGGACAACGTGGCCGCACAGATCGCGGACTACAAGATGGAGGTCAAGCAGGCTATGCTGCTGGCGATCCTGTCCGGCGTGTTCGCTATGAGCACCTCGACCGGCTCGGCAATCCAGAAGAGCGCCGCAAAGGAGTTCCTTGCGGGCCATGTGTACGACATTACCGGCAAGACCGGCGATGAGGCTATGGTCGGCGCAGCCACTCTGAATGCAGCGATGCAGCAGGCGTGCGGCGATAACAAGTCCATCTTCAAGCTGGTCATCATGCACAGCGTAGTGGCAACGAACCTTGAGAACCTGCGCCTGCTCAAGTACATGACCTACACCGACGAGGACGGTATCCAGCGCGATCTGTCGCTCGGCACTTGGAACGGCCGTCTGGTGCTCGTAGACGACGGTATGCCGACCGAGGACGTTGCAGAGGACCAGTCTAAGAACATTCCGGCGTACACTAAGTATACCACCTACGTTCTCGGTGAAGGCTCTATCATTCTGGACGACATCGGCGACGCTGTGCCGTATGAGATGAGCCGCGATCCGAAGACTAACGGCGGTCAGGATACGCTCTACGTCCGCGACGGCTTTATCTGCGGCGTGCAGGGTATCTCGTTTGAAAAGCCGTCGTCCATCACGGCATCGGCTACCAACGACGACCTGTCTGCCGGTGCAAACTGGTCGATCATCAACGATGGCAAGAAGGCAATCCCGCACAAGTCCATCGCCCTGGCAAAGATCGTTTCCAAGGGTTAACGCCATGGACGGTATTCTGGACCGCGTATTGCAGCGGCTTGCGTCGTTCGGCTGCACTGCTCCTGATGAATGGGCGGTGCAGTTCTGCATCGAAAAGGTGGAGAACCACATCAAGAACCAGATTAATCGCACGGAAATTCCGGCAGAGCTTACTGAAGTATGGGTAGACCGTACCTGTGGCGGGTATCTCAGTGCGGCGTATGCGTCCGGCAAGCTGGATCTAGAAAGCCTTGACCTGACAAACGCTGTCCAGTCGGTGAGCGAGGGTGACACGAGCGTCACCTTTGCCGCCGATGCCTCGGACAGTGCGCGTCTGTCCGCGCTGATCAGCAGCCTGCTGACCGCGGGAGAGGAGGATCTGTTATGCTTCCGAAAACTGCGGTGGTAAGTGTACGCAAAACACTGGAGCGCGGCTACACCGGCACGTTCACCGTAACCGAGCGGCAGAAAGTTGCCCGTGATGACCACAGCACCGGCTTTGCCGAGGTACAGACAGTCACAGACCAGCCTTGCCGATTGTCGTTCACGACCTCGCCTGCGGCGGGGGACGGCGATACGGCGGCGCTCACGCAGAGCGTCAAGCTGTTCTGCGCGCCTGAGGTGACCATACTCGAGGGTTCGCGCGTCACGGTTACGCAGAACGGAGTTACCGGCGAATACGCGCGTTCCGGCATGGCGGCTATGTACGACACCCACGCCGAGTATGTGCTCGAGGCTTTTCAAGGGTGGGCGTAGTGGCACGGTCAAGCGTAAGCATGAACTACGATGGTCTGCGCCGCCTGCAGGAGCAACTTGCGAAGATCGACCAGACGGACGAGTTCTTTAACGCCTGTGCGAAAGAGCTTGCCGCCAGATTGCTTGCCAAAGCGATCAAACGCACGCCAGTTGGCGATTATCGCACGCAAAAGACACGCATTGCCAAACGTGACGGCAAAAAGCACAAGAAAGGCGAGAAGTACACCGTCTGGGTCAAGCCTGCATCGGGCAAGACCGGCGGTACGCTCCGCCGCGGCTGGACAGCCGGGCAGAATGCGAACGCCAAGGCCTACGCAGAAAGCCTGTCTGTGCAGCGTGTCGGCAGCGACTTTGTTATCGACATCATCAATCCAGTTGAGTACGCCTCCTATGTGGAGTACGGACACCGTACTTCAAACCACAAGAACTGGGTGGAGGGTAAGTTCATGCTGACGCTCAGCGCAAAAGAGGTGCAGGACATGGCGCCGCGTATTCTCGAACGCAAGCTGGCGGACTATCTGCGGAGGTGTTTCAGTTGACCATTGGAGCAATCACAAGCGCGGTTTCGACCGCTGTTTACAACGCTTTCGGTGATGGGTACGAGATTTACACTGACCGTGTGACACAGGGACTGCATGAACCGTGCTTTCTCATTTCGTGTCTGTCCGGTACACGCGACGTGGACCTCGGCAGAAGATACGCACGAACTGCTCAGTTTTCTGTGCAGTATTTCCCAAAAATCGAGGGCGACAGCGCGGAAATCAACAGCGCCTTTGAGAAGCTGCTGGAAGCATTGGAAGCCATCGAGGCGGACGGCTGCCTGCTGCACGGCAAGGACATCGCCGGCACGCCGCACGACGGCATGCTTACCGTGACGGCAGGGTATGACGGCTTCGTGCTGCGGGAGGAAACCCTGCCGGATATGGATTCCCTGACCACGCAGACGAACGCAAAGGAGTAACTATGACCAGAAAAACCAAGAACGAACCGCGGTTCTCTCGGAATGCGCTGCTGTATTCCGAGCTGTTCCGGCACGAACGTGACCTTATCTGTGCGCTGATTGCACCTGATGAGTATTGCACCGTGCAGGAAGTGCAGGACCGCATCAACAAATACAAGAAAGGAAAGGTGACCTGATATGGCACTTGGCGGCGGTATTTTTACCACGCAGAACAAGGTGCTGCCTGGCAGCTACATCAATTTCGTGTCGGCGAGCAAGGCAAGCGCCAACCTCAGTGACCGCGGCATTGCAACTATGCCGCTTGAACTGGACTGGGGTACTGACAATGCTGTATTTGAAGTAACCCCTGCGGACTTTCAGAAGAACAGCCTTGCCATTTTCGGCTATCCGTTCAC
>ERZ840407.1443-NODE-1443-length-10924-cov-3.870181_pt1 | contig 10924 bp, 7 predicted proteins | sample MGYA00519877_ERZ840407 | MGnify/ENA primary metagenome ERZ840407 (study PRJEB31850, sample SAMEA3708875) | human gut metagenome | biome: human gut; feature: human-associated habitat; material: faeces | place: China | collected 2014 ...
AGAAGAGTGAACCATATGCAATTGTAGAGTTTATGTAATAAAAAAACATTGGAGGATTTTTATGATCGAATTAGGAAAAAAACAGACGCTGCAGGTAGTAAAAACAGTAGATTTCGGTGTATACCTGGCAGAAGATATGAACGCAGATACCAAACATCAGGTACTTCTTCCTGCAAAGCAGGTTCCGGCAGGTACAAAAGCCGGTGACAAGCTGGAAGTTTTTATTTACAAGGATTCACAGGATCGAATGATCGCAACTACAAATGAGCCGCGCCTGACAGTTGGAGAAGCAGGACTTCTCAGAGTAAAACAGGTGACAAAGATCGGTGCATTTCTGGACTGGGGGCTGGAGAAGGATCTTCTGCTTCCATATCATGAGCAGACAACAAGGATCTTTGAGGGACAGGAATGTCTGGTTGCTGTTTATGTGGACAAGAGCAGCAGACTTTGTGCAACAATGAAAGTTTATCCGTATCTTTCCCAGGAGACACCTTACAAAGAGGGCGACCGCGTGAAGGGCAGAGTTTACCAGATCAGCGTTAACTTCGGTGTTTTTGTTGCTGTAGATAATAAATATTCTGCGCTGATCCCGGCAAGAGAGGCAAAAGGAAAATACCGCCCGGGAACTGTCCTTGACCTTCGTGTGACCAAGGTCAAAGAAGATGGAAAAATGGATGTCAGCGATCGTGAGGAAGCATACATTCAGATCAATGAAGATGCAGAAAGTGTGTTCAGCATTATCGAAGAATTTGCAGGAGTTCTTCCATTTGATGACAAGGCTTCACCGGAAGTCATCCGCAGAGAGTTCGGTCTGAGCAAAAATGCATTTAAACGTGCGGTAGGACATCTGCTCAAAGAAGGCAAGATCGAGATCAAAGACCGCCGTATCTACATTGTTAAGTAATTGGGCATAGTAAAGGATAAAAATATGAATTTTACACATCTTCATGTTCATACAGAATACAGCCTTCTGGATGGCTCCAACAAGATCCAGGAGTATGTGAACAGAGTCAGGGAACTTGGTATGGACAGTGCTGCGATCACAGACCATGGAGTTATGTATGGTGTGATTGATTTTTATCGTGCAGCAAGAGCCGAGGGAATCAATCCGATTCTGGGATGTGAGGTTTATGTAGCCCCCGGCTCCCGATTTGACCGTGAAGCAGGAAGCGGCGAAGACAGATATTACCACCTGGTTCTTCTGGCAGAAAATAATCAGGGGTATGCCAACCTGATGAAGATAGTATCAAAGGGTTTCACAGAAGGTTTCTATTATAAACCTCGAGTAGACCTTGCGGTATTAAAAGAGTACCATGAGGGAATTATCGCATTAAGTGCCTGTCTGGCAGGTGAGGTTGCCAGATATCTTCAGAGAGGCATGTATGAGGATGCAAAGGCAGCAGCTCTTCGTTATCAGGATATTTTTGGCAAAGGGAATTTCTTCCTGGAATTACAGGATCATGGAATCCCTGCGCAGAGACTGGTAAATCAGGAGCTTCTCCGTATGCACGAAGAAACAGGGATTGACCTTGTGGCAACCAATGATGTGCATTATACAAGGGCGGAGGATGCTGATCCTCATGATATTCTTCTCTGTCTGCAGACAAACAAGAAACTGGCAGACGAGGACAGAATGCGTTATGAGGGCGGCCAGTATTATGTGAAATCCCCGGAAGAAATGGCAGAACTTTTCCCATATGCTTTGGAGGCCCTGGAGAATACTCATAAGATTGCACAGAGATGTCATGTTGAGATTGAATTTGGCGTGACCAAGCTTCCAAGATTCGATGTGCCGGATGGTCTTACATCCTGGGAATATCTGAACAAGCTATGCTTCGAGGGACTGGAGGAACGTTATCAGCCGGTTACAGAGGAATTAAAAGCTCGTCTGAATTACGAATTATCTACTATAAAAAATATGGGCTACGTGGATTACTTCCTTATAGTATGGGATTTTATTAAATATGCCCGCGATCATGACATTATGGTAGGACCGGGACGTGGCTCTGCAGCGGGAAGTCTGGTTGCTTATACCTTGGGCATCACACAGCTTGATCCTATTCGCTATGATCTGCTCTTTGAGCGATTTCTGAATCCGGAACGAGTATCTATGCCTGATATTGACGTTGACTTCTGCTTCGAAAGAAGGCAGGAGGTTATTGAATATGTCCGCCGTAAATATGGGGATGATTGTGTGGTTCAGATCGTTACTTTTGGTACGCTGGCAGCCCGTGGTGTGATCCGGGATGTGGGCCGTGTACTGGATATGCCTTATGCACAGGTGGATTCCATTGCGAAAATGATCCCGCAGGAATTAAATATTACTATAGATAAAGCCCTTACTATGAACCCTGAGCTGAAAAAAGCATATGAAGAGCAGGATGAAATTCATTATCTGATCGATATGGCAAGACGTCTGGAGGGACTTCCAAGACATACTTCCATGCATGCAGCCGGTGTGGTTATCAGTCAGAAAGATGTTTCTGAATATGTACCGCTTTCCAGAGCGTCGGATGGTTCCATTGTCACACAGTTTACCATGACAACACTGGAAGAATTGGGACTTTTGAAAATGGACTTCCTGGGACTTCGTACCCTGACTGTGATCCAGAATGCAGTAAAGCTGATCCAGAAGGATGCAGGAGTGACTCTGGACATGCAGAAAATCAATTATGATGATAAAAAGGTTTTGGATTCCCTCGGCACCGGTCGTTCTGATGGTGTATTTCAGCTTGAAAGTGCGGGAATGAAAAACTTCATGAAGGAACTGAAGCCTCAGAGTCTGGAAGATGTGATCGCAGGAATTTCTCTTTACCGTCCGGGCCCCATGGATTTTATCCCTCAGTATATCCGGGGCAAAAACCGTCCGGATACCATCCGTTACGACTGCCCTCAGCTGGAGCCGATCCTGAAGCCTACTTATGGGTGTATTGTCTATCAGGAACAGGTTATGCAGATCGTTCGTAACCTGGCAGGTTATACTCTGGGCCGAAGCGACCTGGTGCGCCGTGCAATGTCCAAAAAGAAGGCCTCTGTCATGGAAAAAGAGCGCCAGAACTTTGTTTACGGAAATGAAGCAGAGGGAGTTCCAGGCTGTATTGCAAATGGAATTGATGAGGCAACGGCAAATAAAATCTATGATGAAATGATTGATTTCGCCAAATATGCTTTTAATAAGTCCCATGCAGCAGCCTATGCAGTTGTTTCCTATCAGACTGCATATCTGAAATATTACTATCCTGTGGAATTTATGGCCGCATTAATGACATCGGTTATTGATTTTCCCAATAAGGTTGCAGAATATATTCTGGTCTGCAGACAGATGGGGATTAAGATCCTGCCGCCGGATGTGAACTGTGGAATGTATGGATTCTCTGTAGATAACGGTGCGATCCGATATGGTCTGTCCGCTATAAAGAGTGTGGGACGTCCGGTTATTGAAAGCCTGGTAAGAGAGAGGGAAGAGAACGGACAATATCGTTCCCTGAAGGATTTTATGGAACGAAACTCTCCGCAGATGAATAAGCGAGCAGTAGAAAACTTTATCAAAGCAGGTGCGCTGGATTGCCTGGATGGTAACCGCCGCCAGAAAATGCTGGTTTATCAGAAGATTTCAGACAGTATCAGTCAGGATAAGAAGAATTCACTGGCAGGCCAGATGAGCCTTTTTGATCTGGTAAGCGAGGAGGACAAAAAAGAATTTGAAATCCGTATGCCCGATGTGGAGGAATTCGGAAAAGAGGAACTTCTGGGATATGAGAAGGAAGTTCTGGGAATCTACCTCAGTGGTCATCCGCTGGAAAATTACCGGGAAATGATGGAGAAAACCATTTCTGCGAAAACTTCTGATTTTCAGCAGGATGAAGAAACAAATCTTCCGAAAGTCATGGATGGTCAGAAAGTAATTATCGGTGGAATGATTACGGATAAAACCATCAAATATACAAAGAATAATAAGGTTATGGCATTCCTTACAGTAGAGGATCTGGTAGGAACAGTGGAGGTAGTTGTGTTCCCCAGAGATTATGAGAAAAGTCAGCAGTTCCTGAATGAAGAAGGCAGAGTATTTATTCAGGGCAGAGTATCTGCAGAGGACGATCGTGCCAGTAAACTGATCCTTGAAAAAATCCGTCCCTTTGACAATATGCCAAGGGAAATCTGGATACAGTTTGACAATAAAGAAAGCTACACACAGCAATCTCAGGAACTGCTTGCAGACCTCAGACGTTCACCGGGTGACAGTGCTGTTGTGATCTACCTGAAAGACGTAAAGGCCATAAAGAAGCTTCCGGTTGGATATCATGCACAAATTCAGGACTCATGGCTGAACTATATGTACGAAAAATATGGTAAAACCAATGTTAAAGTTGTAGAAAGAGGATTGAAAAACTTATAGAAATGCGCTAAACTATACCCGAATATGTGTATAGTAAAAATGAGATAGATTCAGAAGATGGAGGAAGAAAAGATGGCAGAAAACAAGATAAAAACCATTGGTGTCCTTACCAGCGGTGGTGACGCACCTGGAATGAATGCTGCAATTCGTGCAGTTGTCAGAAGAGGTTTAAGCAATGGATTAAATGTAAAAGGTATTCTGAAAGGATACAATGGTCTGTTAAACGAAGAGATTATTGACATGAGCGCAAAAGATGTATCTGATACAATCGAGCGTGGAGGTACAATCCTTTATACAGCACGTTGTGCAGAATTCCGTACAGAAGAAGGCCAGAAACGTGGAGCAGAGATCTGCAGAAAACATGGAATCGACGGACTTGTTGTCATCGGTGGTGACGGATCCTTCGCAGGTGCTCAGAAGCTTGCGAATCTCGGAATCAATACAATCGGTCTTCCCGGAACAATCGACCTTGACATTGCATGTACAGAATATACCATCGGATTTGATACAGCTGTAAACACAGCAATGGAAGCAATTGATAAAGTACGTGATACTTCCACTTCTCATGAGAGATGCAGTATCATCGAGGTTATGGGACGTGGTGCAGGATATATTGCTCTGTGGTGCGGTATTGCCAACGGTGCTGAGGACGTTCTGGTTCCTGAAAAATATGACTATGATGAGCAGAAGCTGATCAATAACATTATCGAGAGTCGTAAGAAAGGCAAAAAGCATCACATCATCATCAATGCAGAAGGTATCGGTCATTCTGAAGCAATGGCAAAACGTATCGAAGCTGCCACAGGTATCGAAACACGTGCTACAATCCTTGGACACATGCAGCGTGGTGGAAGCCCGACATGTAAAGACCGTGTATATGCATCTATGATGGGTGCCCTGGCTGTAGACCTTCTTGTTGCAGGCAAGACATGCCGCGTTGTCGGATATCGTCACGGTGAATTCGTAGACTTCGATATCAATGAAGCACTTGCTATGCAGAAAGGTATCTCTGATTACCAGTGGGAAGTATGCCAGTCACTTTCTCATAACTATGATAAAAACAACAAATAACAAATGAATAAAAAGATGCAGTTATATAACAGACTGCATAAATTAAATACTGCTCAGATAATTACCCTCGGTTTTGCGGGGGTGATTATCTTAGGGGGATTACTTCTGTGGCTGCCGTTTTGTACGGCACCCGGATACCACACATCTTTTACAGATGCCATGTTTACCGCAACCACAAGTATATGTGTAACAGGGCTTGTGACAGTTGTTACGGCAACTCACTGGACTCTGGCAGGCAAGATTATTATTCTTGTCCTGATCCAGATCGGAGGTGTGGGACTGATTTCTCTGGGCAGTATTATTTTTATAAGTCTGAGAAAGAAAATATCGCTGAGGAACCGGCGTGTGATCCAGGAGTCCTATAATATGGACAGAATGGGTGGGATGGTCAGGCTGGTGAAGAAAGTTCTGATCTGTGTGTTTGGAGCAGAAGGAATCGGTGCAGTGTGTTATGCAGTTCGATTTATTCCGCAGTTCGGTCTGGCAAAAGGTCTGGGATACTCTGTTTTTACGGCAGTATCTGCATTCTGTAATGCTGGTATTGATCTGCTGGGAGAGGACAGCCTGGCTCAGTATGTTGCTGATCCGATCGTAAACTTTACAAGTGTAGGACTGATCATTATGTCAGGACTTGGATTTGTGGTCTGGTGGGATATCTGGGATAAGATCAAACGAGTCATCAGAGGAAAACTTCCTGTGGGACGTGTGTTTAAAAATCTTCGTCTTCACAGTAAGATTGTGTTGATGATGACGCTGATACTTGTTGTGGGCGGTACAGTACTGATCTTTCTGTTTGATCATGGAAATCCGGAAAGTATTGGGACATATTCGCCGGGAACGAAGTGGATGGCATCTTTGTTCCAGTCAGTTACGACAAGAACAGCCGGATTTTTCACTGTAAGCCAGGAGAGATTTTCCAATGCAACGTATATGCTGTGCCTGATATTGATGTTGATCGGCGGTTCCCCTATGGGAACAGCAGGTGGAATTAAGACAACAACAGTTGCGGTCCTTCTGCTGAGTCTGAAATCCAATCTTCAGGGAAAACGGGATGTGGAAGTACACCACAGGAGAATCAGAGACAGCTACATCCGTTCTGCGATCGTAGTGACAGGTATGGTACTTACAGTACTTATTCTCATGAGTATGCTGTTGTGTGCAGCCATGCCGGAAGCACCTATAGAAGATGTTGTTTATGAAATTACATCTGCGGTTGCAACGGTAGGACTTAGCAGAGGGCTGACCCCCTGCCTGAATACAGCAGGCAAATGGATCGTGATCCTGACTATGTATCTGGGAAGAATCGGTCCGCTGACTCTGGGAACTGCAGTGACTGTACGTGTACAGAAAATGCCGGCAGATTCACATCTGGCAGAAGAAGATATTATGATTGGATAGTAACGGTTCGGCAGTCAGGCGGATATTCGCAGAGGATAACGAATACATGTTCAGAAAGAGAAATGAGGAAGAAAATGAAGAACAAATCTTATGCAGTGATCGGTCTTGGGCAGTTCGGGATGACGGTAGCCCTTACTCTGGCAGAGGCGAACTGCGATGTACTTGCCATTGACGATAAAGATGATAATGTGCAGGATATCGCAGAGAAAGTTTCCTATGCTGTCAAGGCAGATGTGCGTGATCCGGGAATTCTGGAATCGCTTGGAGTTCAGAACGTAGATGTTGCGGTCATCGCAGTAGCCGAGAATATGGAGGCCAGTATTACAGCAACGATGCAGGTGAAAGAACTTGGAGTTCCTTTTGTCATGGCGAAGGCAATGAATCCTCTTCATGGCAGGATACTGGAGAAAATAGGGGCAGATAAGGTGATTTATCCTGAACATTCCATGGGTATCAGAGTTGCAAGAAATCTTCTCTCCAGTGGATTTGTCGATATGTTTGAGCTTTCTTCTGATTTCAGTATGGCAGAATTTAAGATCCCGCGGGAATGGATAGGAAAAACACTTCGGGAGCTGAAGGTCAGGGAAAAGTATAACATCAATCTGATCGGTCTGAAGCATGGCGATAAGATGAATATGAATGTGGCGCCGGATGAAGTGTTTCCGGCAGACTGCACAGTTGTTGCAGCAGGAGCAAACAGTGACCTGAATAAGGTTTCGGAAAATTGAGGATAAGATATGATCACCAGTGTAAATAACGGACAGGTAAAAAATATCATACAGCTGAACCAGAAAACAAAAGCCCGCAGAGAACAAGGGCTTTTTGTTGCAGAAGGAAGAAAAATGTTCGGCGAAGCACCTAGGGATTGGATTTCGAAGGTGTATGTATCAGAAGCTCTCAGCGGTGATGCAGAACTGATGGCTCAGGTGGAGAAACTTCCATATGAGATAGTAACAGATTCTGTTTTTCGACAGATGAGCGATACGCAGACGCCGCAGGGAATTATGACAGTGCTTAAGAAACCTTCCTATATAATGGAAGATATTCTCGGCGGGGAAAATCCGCTGGTTATGATTCTGGAAGATCTGCAGGATCCGGGAAATGCGGGAACTATTCTCCGTACAGGAGAGGGTGCCGGAGTAAGCGGAGTTCTTCTGACAAAGACCTGCGTGGATATCACAAACCCGAAGGTTATACGATCAACCATGGGTTCTGTCTACAGAATGCCTTTCCTATATGTGGAAAGTGTGGTATCATTAGCACAGGAACTGAAAGACAGAAATATCCGCACATTTGCGGCGCATCTGCATGGTAAGAACTCTTATGATCAGGAATCCTACACAGGAGGAACTGCTTTCCTGATCGGCAATGAGGGAAAAGGACTGACAGATGAAGCGGCAGACAGTGCTGATTGTCTGATACGGATTCCTATGTGTGGAAAAGTAGAATCTCTGAATGCTGCCATGGCATCCGGAATTCTCATGTATGAAGCTGCTCGTCAGAGACGATAGCAGACGAAAGGAGGAGTTTCATGCAGCCTTTGATCTGGCTTGGGATTCTTGCATTATTGCTTGTTGTAGAGGCGATTACTGCAGGACTGACCACCATCTGGTTTGCCGGCGGCGCACTGGTCGCTGCTATTGCATGTTATGCAGGAGCGAACCTCACTGTACAGATATTGCTGTTTCTGTGTGTTTCATTGGTACTTCTCATCTTTACCAGACCACTGGCAATGAAGTACTTCAACAAAGAAACCATACAGACCAATGCAAACAGTCTGATTGGAAAGAAAGCAGTTGTGATTCAGGAGATTGACAATCTGGCGCAGACAGGCCAGGTTCGTATCAATGACATTGAATGGACTGCACGTTCTGCTGATGACGAAAAAATCGGCGAAGGCACCGTTGTAACGATCGAAGAGATCCGGGGTGTGAAACTTATCGTAAAACAGAATAAGGAGGATTAGTTATGGGCGTGGTTTTTCTGATAGTTATTATCGTTATTGCGGTATGGGTCCTTGCATCCTGCGTCCGCATTGTACCACAGGCATATGCAGTAATCCTGGAACGTCTGGGAGCTTATCAGGCAACCTGGAGTACAGGAATTCACTTCAAGGTTCCGTTTATTGAACGAGTGGCCAGAAAGGTAAATCTGAAGGAACAGGTAGTGGATTTTCCACCGCAGCCGGTTATCACAAAGGATAACGTAACCATGCAGATCGATACTGTCGTATTCTTTCAGATTACAGATCCGAAGCTTTATACTTACGGTGTGGAGAATCCGATCATGGCAATCGAGAATCTGTCCGCAACAACCTTAAGAAATATTATCGGTGACATGGAACTGGATGAGACACTTACATCACGTGAGACGATCAATACCAAGATGAGAGCTTCTCTTGATGAAGCTACTGATCCATGGGGAATCAAGGTCAATCGTGTGGAACTGAAGAACATTATTCCTCCGGCAGCTATTCAGGATGCAATGGAGAAACAGATGAAAGCTGAGCGTGAACGTCGTGAAGCAATCCTGATCGCAGAAGGTCAGAAGAAATCTACGATCCTTGTTGCAGAAGGTAAGAAACAATCCGCAATTCTGGATGCAGAAGCTGAGAAACAGGCAGCAATCCTCCGCGCAGAGGCTCAGAAAGAGCGTATGATCAAGGAGGCAGAAGGACAGGCTGAGGCAGTTCTGAAAGTTCAGAATGCCAATGCAGAGGGTATCCGCATGATCAGAGAGGCAGGAGCAGATGAGGCAGTTCTGACACTGAAGAGTCTGGAAGCATTTGCCAGGGCAGCAGACGGTAAGGCAACCAAGATCATTATTCCGTCGGATATTCAGGGAATTGCAGGTCTGGCAAGTTCGCTGAAAGAGATCGTCACTGATCCGAAAGCGGAGACAGACAAATAACAAAAGAGAATAAATGACATCGGGGAGAGAATTATTATGAACTTAAAAGGAAGAAACTTTCTGACACTGAAAGACTTTACACCGGAGGAGATCACATATCTTATTGATTTATCCGCAGAACTTAAAGCAAAGAAGAAAGCCGGCGAGCTTCACGAATATTACAGAGGCAAAAATATTGCACTTATTTTTGAAAAAACAAGTACAAGAACCCGCTGCTCTTTTGAGGTAGCTGCCCATGATCTTGGAATGGGAAGCACATACCTGGATCCGACAGGTTCTCAGATCGGTAAGAAAGAAAGCATTGCAGATACAGCAAGAGTTCTGGGAAGAATGTATGATGGTATCGAATATCGTGGATTTGGTCAGGAAGTCGTAGAAGAGCTTGCAAAACATGCAGGTGTTCCGGTATGGAATGGCCTTACGAACGAATATCATCCGACACAGATGATCGCTGATATGCTGACAATCCGTGAGCATTTCGGAGATTTAAAAGGACGTAAGCTTGTATACATGGGTGATGCCCGTTACAATATGGGTAATTCCCTGATGATTGCCTGCACAAAACTTGGCATGCATTTCGTAGCCTGCACAACTAAGAAATATTTCCCGAATGCAGAGTTAGTTGCTCAGTGCGAGGAATATGCAAAAGCATCCGGCGGAAGCATCACTCTGACAGAGGATGTTCAGGAAGGAACAAAGGATGCAGACGTTATCTATACAGACGTATGGGTATCTATGGGTGAGCCGGACAGCGTATGGGAGGAGAGAATCCACGATCTGACTCCGTACCGTGTCACAAAAGAAGCAATGGCAAATGCAAAAGATACCGCCGTATTCCTGCACTGTCTGCCGTCCTTCCACGATCTGAAAACAAAGATCGGAAAAGAGATCCACGACCGCTACGGCCTGAACGAGATGGAAGTAACCGATGAGGTGTTTGAATCTGCGCAGTCGAGAGTATTCGAAGAAGCAGAGAACCGTATGCATACGATCAAAGCAGTTATGGTAGCTACTCTTGGAGAGCCGAAGAACAAATGATAAATACTGTATATTCAAAAGAAACAATTTCAGATGAGATACACACAAAATGGGCGGGCAAAACCGTCCATTTTGCGAAAGAAACAGATTCTACAAATGAATGGTGCAAGC
>ERZ840407.1446-NODE-1446-length-10903-cov-3.998156_pt1 | contig 10903 bp, 7 predicted proteins | sample MGYA00519877_ERZ840407 | MGnify/ENA primary metagenome ERZ840407 (study PRJEB31850, sample SAMEA3708875) | human gut metagenome | biome: human gut; feature: human-associated habitat; material: faeces | place: China | collected 2014 ...
CAGATATGCACACTCCTGTGCTTTCATCTCGGTAATTGAATTGCCGAGGATTCCCGCTTATTGTCCTAAAATCTTGCTATTTTCAAATAAACACATCCTGTCCTCATCTCTTTTATTATTAGATTTCAGGCATACTTGCTAATTTCTTCTATTCAGCCTTCCCCTCCGGGAAAATAATTTTAAACACAAAGAAAAAAATCACCATGGAAACTCCACCTGTAATAATTGTCACAAGCATGTTATAGACTGCCGGTGCCACATATGCAGATGCAACTGGCATCCACAGATTATTAAATCCATTACAGATCAGTGAAATTACCACCCATGCAACAAAATACCAGATTGCCTGATATACAGGATTTCCATGGCTTTTAAAAGTAATATTTCTCTGAAGCGGAAAATTGATACACTGTGCAAGAAATGACCCTAATTCATAACTGATAAAATAGCCAAGTCCACCACCGATCAGTATATTCCCCGTTGCATCACGCAATACATTATACCCCAGCAAACTCCATGTAAATTTTACTCCAAACAGATTCATGGAAACCTTTGGCCACATAAATTCTGTACCAGCCAGACCAATTCCCAAAATCCCTGGTAAAAATGTAAATACAAGATACTGGAATACTGTCACGCCCATACTGAATATAACAAAATAGAATATCTGATAAAGCCATTTTGCAATAGCAGAATGTTTCTCTTCAAAACATTTCCATATATTTTTTATATGATTCATCTGCACTTTCCTCCGGCTCCTTTTAATAATTTTTCATATTTCTTATTATTTCTTCTGTTTCTGAAATATCCGCCAATTATTTTTTTTACCCCAAGCATAAAGTGGCCATTCACAGCATCGACAATTCCATATACCATTTCCATACTGACTGCCCCGCCGGTCATCTTGGCAATCCCCCGGAACGGCATATTGTAAATAAAAAGAATATTCAGATCCGGCTTTCCCTGTGCCTCACTCTTCTTTTTCATTTTTGTGAGACATCTATATATCAGTCTTGCAAGTTGGCTTTTTGCATAATACATCTGACAAATTGCATCATTGATTTCCAGATTTCCACTCCATCTTCTGTTCGGTATCTCATGGCCAAGAAGTTCACGAAATTCCTCATCTGATATTTTCTGCACAATTCCTGTATAATAATAAGGCATTTTTGCCGGATTATACGGATACCCTTTACTATTTCCTGTTCTCTCAGTCATACCTGTTAAACGAATATCTGCAACACTGGCTCCTACCATAATCTGATAAGTTCCTGTTTCTATTTCCCACTGTCCCGTTTTTATATTCCAATAACGGAATGTCTTATCATCAAACGGAATCCTGAGCTGTCTGCTTTCTCCTGCCTTTAGATAAACTTTTGCAAAACCTTTCAGTTCTTTTTCCGGTCGGAACACGATTGCATTAGGAAGTCCTACATACATCTGAACAACCTCTGCTCCATCTTTGTCACCTGTATTGGTAACCGAAACTTTGATTCCATCCTCTTCTATGATAAGATCAGAATATGTAAATTCCGTATAGGAAAGCCCAAAGCCAAATGGATATTGCACCCGGACTTTTGAAGTATCATAATAGCGATATCCCACATAAACACTCTCGCGGTATTCCGATGTTTTCTCATTGCTTGGATAATATCGGAATGCCGGTGTCTGTTCATAAGATATGGGATATGTTTCTGCCAGTCTTCCTGATGGATTCACTTTTCCGGTCAGAATATCCAATGTTGCAGAAGCGCCTGCCTGTCCATTCAGATAGCCATGCAAAATCGCTTTGCAGCAGGTGTGCCATGGCATTTCTATCGCAGATCCTGCACTCAGTATTCCAATAATATTTTCATTCACTTTACTGATATCCTGCAGAAGATCTATCTGATTCTGCGGAATACGCATATGGGTTCTGTCCAGTCCTTCTGATTCACTGATCTCATCAAGACCAAAGCAGAAAATCACAATATCCGCGTTCATAGACAAATTTAGTGCAAACTTTCTATCATTCTCATCTACATCTCCATTTCTCTGATAGCCTCTTGTCATCCCCAAAATATTCAGATCATATTGTTGCAAAATCGATGACATATCTTCTACTTTTGTTGGATTGACCATAGAAGATCCTGCCCCCTGATATCTGGGTGAAAAAGCAAAATCTCCAATAACAGCGATGGATTTTTTGGTATCCAGCGGAAGAATCTGTTTTTCATTTTTTAGAAGAATCATGCTTTCTGCTGCTGCTTTCCTTGCCAGTTGATGATGTGCGTTTCTGTCAAAGTTTTTATCTGAAAGCTTCTTCCCTGATGTCAGTTCCATCACTGCATCCACCAGTTCTCCAACTCTTTCATCCAAATCCGCTTCCTTCAGCTTTCCATTTCGGACAGCATCAATCACTTCTCTTGCAGAATCATACCCACAGGACGGCATCTCCAGATTTGAGCCGGCAGCAACACCTTTCACATGGTCATTGCTTCCGCCCCAGTCTGTTATTACAATTCCATCAAATCCCCAGTCTTTGCGCAAGATATCTGTCAAAAGATGTTTGTCCTCATTAGCATAAATCCCATTAATCTGGTTGTAACTGCTCATGATTGCTTTTGCGTGTCCTTCTTTAACAGCTATCTCAAAACCGGTCAGATAAATTTCTCTTAATGTCCGTTCGTCAACAACTGCGTCCATTGCCATTCTCCGAAGTTCCTGACTGTTAACCGCCAGATGCTTCGGGCAGGCATAAACGCCTTTACTCTGTATTCCACGAATATATGACGCTGCCATCTTCCCGGAAAGATATGGATCTTCCGAAAAATATTCAAAATTTCTTCCACATAATGGGCTTCTTTTAATATTCAATCCCGGACCAAGCAGGATATTTACATCCATACTTGCTGCTTCCTCTCCAAGAGCCTGTCCAATCTCTTCTCCCAGATCCTGATTCCAGCTGTTTGCGATTGTTGCTGCTGTGGGAAAACAAGTTGCATTCAAGGATGCATTCAGTCCCAGATGGTCTCCTGCTCCTGCCTGTTTTCTGATTCCATGCGGTCCATCTGAAAGAAAGATGGACGGGATGGAAAGCCTGTCAATTTCTCTGGTCTGCCAGACAGTTTTTCCACTGAGGATTGCTGCCTTTTCTTCTATTGTCATCTTTTCAACCAATTTTTGCTGTTTCATAACTGTTTTCCATCCCACTTTCATCCTTATTCAGCATTCTTTCTTTTCTTATATCCTCTGATTACCAGTACTTCCATTCCTGCCATGAAAAATGCTATTACAATGTCGATACCAATTCCTGCTTTTTTCCAGTTTTCCATACCTGTTTCTTCGTGTTCTCCATCATAAGCCCAGCTGCTTACAACTGTATACATGACATTTTTGCAGGCATTCCTCATCTGAAGTACGGCTGTTGGATGCTCCGGATTGGCTACATTGTTCTCTTCTCCATTGAATGTGGACAACATTGCATCTACTCCATTCGCCAAAGCTGCATCTGCATTCATAAATCCATGACCATTGTTTCGGAAGAAGTCTGTAAGCGCCATTCCCCTGAAGCCCCATTCATCTCTGAGAACTGTATTCATAAGGTTACTGCTTTCTCCAGTCCATTTATCTCCAAGGAAACTCCAGGAAACCATAACCGCATTTGCGCCACCCTGTTTTACAGAAATTTCAAATGGTTTCAGATAGATTTCCCGGATTGCCTGCTCATTTGACCAGACACTTACCATCTTTGCATTTCCCTCATACAGAGCAAAATGTTTGATATAAGAATAAACTCCATATTTTCTTGCTCCTTCTACTGCTTTTGCTCCCATATTTCCTGCAAGAACTCCATCTTCTGAAAAGTATTCATAGTTTCTTGCTCCAAATGCGGTTCTATGAGTATTCATACCTGGTGCATACCAGCCCTCTGCACCCATTTCCTGACTGATCTTGCCCATGCATTCACCCCAGGCCTGTGCAAGTTCCTTATTCCATGTGGAAGCAACCACAACTTCAATTGGAAATCCAATAGAACCAACTCCTGTAAAGTTATTATTAATTGCTGCTGGTCCATCGAAATCAAGTGTAGCCACTTTTCCCACAGAATCCATGGCTGCTGTCTGATAACCAGCCATTGCAATCATATTTGCCATTTCATCAACAGTAAGCTGATCCAGAAGTTTTTCCCAACGAGGATCGTCATAATCAGCATCACGCATATCAGCTAATGTAAGTCCATTATCTGCTCCCGTTGTCGGCATTACATCCTCATCATTGAGATATGTAGTCTTATCAAAGTTGCTGTTCAGATGATATTCAGAAACATATGGCTCACCCAGCTCTGCAGATGCCGGTGCTACTGTAGCCTCTTCATAATTTGCAAAATGATCCGCACGTGACAGATATGTTATATCTCCTTTTGCATCTTCAAATACATTTGTTGCTGCAGTATCATCTGATGCTCTTTTATTTTCTCCCTTATATACTACATCTTTATCTGCAGTATAAGTTTTCTGATCCAGCACAGTGTGTGAATCACTGTTAATAGAGATTACATAGTCACCTTTTTCAAGAACATATGCTTTTGCATTATTCTCATCATAAGAGGCCATATCTTCTATACTAAATGTAACTGTAACAGTCTGAGATTCTCCCGGCTGAAGCAGATTTGTTTTTTCAAACTCAATTAGATTTGCAGAAGATTTCTCAATTCCCCCATTTGTATATGGCGGTTTATAATACACTTCTACTACATCTTTTCCGGCAACATCTCCGGTGTTAGTTACTTCTACATCTACAGAAATCTGTCCGTCTTTTTCCTCCAGTTCACCCATTTTCTGTTCAAATTCCGTGTAACTCAGACCATATCCAAATGGATACTGTACAGTTTTATCGTAATCAATCGCACCTTCCTGTGCAGCTGTTTCATAGTACTTGTATCCTACATAAATACCTTCCACATAATTGGTAAATGCCGGAGCATACACCTGCGCAGTTCCTGCGTTCATTCCTTCAACAGCCATATCTGCCAGATTTGTATACTCTATTTTTTCTGCATTATTCCACCACGGAGCAGTCGTCATATCATAAATAAATGTATCCGGTGTTTTTCCGGAAGGATTGACTTCACCTGAAAATACTTTACCAAGTGCATTAAATCCCACATTTCCCGTTCCGGGGCACCATACAACAGATTTAATCTGAGGATATTCATCTGCGAAACCAAGTTCAAACTGATTTGCCCCATTATAAATCAAAATCACATTATCAAAGTTTGAACAAACCATATCTACCATATCTCTCTCAGTTTGTGAAAGCTGTAAATAATGCTCTCCCTCAGGAAAATCATCATATTCATCTGAATTATTATCATATGCTGCTTTTCTTACATCCATAGGAATATCATTATGACCTTCACCTGCTTTTCTGGAAAGAACCACAACTGCCACATCAGAATACTCTTTCGCACTTTTAATAAGTTCATCACTGTAAGTATCTACAGGTGGCTCCGGTAATGTCCAGCTCTGTTTCTGGATAGACATTTCCGGATTATCTGCACCATAATTGTTATAAAAATCAACCAGTTCCTGGTTAATAGAAAATCCGGCATTTTCAAGTCCCTGATTCAGACTGACAATATCATACAGATCATTAATTCCACCGGAACCAGCTCCTCCGTAAGCCGGATTAATAGATTCCCAGCCAAAAATATTCAGTTTTTTTGTTTCATTTAAAGGAAGCAGGCTTTCATTCTTCAGAAGAACAATTCCGTCTTCCATAATTTCTTCTGCTACTTCCGCAGCTTCTTCATTTGTTTCATCGCTTAAAGTTCCATTTCCCGTTGCCAGTCCAATCAACGTAGCCATTGGTCCAAAACAGATCATATTCACGCAGACAACAACTGCAAGAACCATTGCGATCGCAGCTTCCCCTCTTATCAGAAATCTTTTGTCCCTGGACATCCTGCGGCATGCTATCATAATTACGATTCCAATTACAAGTGCAGCAATAATACCGATAATATACGGTTTGCATAATTGTAATACCGCCAGAACATCTTCCATTTCAACACTGATCATTCTCTTTTTCCTCCTTTGACTCTCTTGTCTTTTTCAGGTATCATTTCCTGTTGGCATTACTATAACATGGTTATTATTTCGTGCCGTTTTTGGCACAAGATGCAGCAAATATGGCACAAAATACTAAAAAAGGTCCACCGGACCTTTTTGTCGTATGCTTGGCAACAAAAATACCCAGAGCATTACAATACTCTGGGTAAAAGAATCTTTAATTCAAACCAGTTCTGCTGTACTCCAAATACTACAGAACCATCATATTTTTCTACAGCTTTACGAATACTCTTCAATCCAAAACCATGGTTTTTACTATCCTTTTTTGTTGTTGTAATCAGATCCTCTTCATTTTTGGAAATTTCTGCTTCACAATAATTCTCTATCTTGATAAACACAAATCCTTTTTGAGCGGATACTGTCAGATGGATCAGTCTTTTTTCCAGATCTGGAATCAAAATTACATGTTCAATCGCATTATCCAAAGCATTTCCAAATATAGAACATATATCTGTTACATGCATATGATCCAATAATTTTCCATCTGCCACACAGGTAATCTGTATATGATTTTTTCGACAATGGAAAATCTTAGCTGCCAGAATCGTATCAAGTACCTGATTCCCCGTTCTGCTTATATTTTCAAAAGCAGCGATTTCCTTTTCCATGGAATCAATCCATTTTTTTCGTTTCTCTTCATCTGATTCCGCACGAAGTCCCGTTATCTGGTGTTTCAGATCATGGTATTTCATTTGTATGAGATCCAGGCTGTCCTGATAATTTCGGTATTGATCATACTGGCTTTTCAGCATCACGTTCATTACTGAAAGTTCTTTCTCGGCAACATACTCACTGATCCTGCTCTGATAAGCATGCAGGATTGCAATTCCTCCAAAATCGATCAGTGTTCTGATAGAAAAAATATCTGCACGTTCTCTGCTCGCAAATGGTGCATTTTCATTTAAAAAGCTCAGATTACTAAAAGCAAAGATTGCAACAGCCATGATTGCCGCCGCTACTACTTCCTTTACTGTCATCTGTTCAAGATAATTCTGCTTCAGAAGATCTTTTTCTAAATAAATATCAATAGTAAAGCAGCCTCCAAAAACAACCATCGTGATCAGAATTTCAACCCCGAGGCTCTGATTCCCCCATACCTGTACAATAGATACCATCTGCCACTGCAGCGAAGCTGCAAACTCAGCAAGAACAAATGCACGGGCACAGCAATAAGCCGCTCCCAGAGGCTTCATATTTCCTCCGACCATAAGAAATCCATACATCATACCTGCAGCGATCATCATACAGGGAATCCACAAAATTTCAGTTACGCTGCCTGTCAAAGTCAGAAAAATACTCTGCATTGCCAACATGAAAAGACTGCCTATAAGAAAATGTACAGATTTCATGTTTTCTTTTTTTAAGATATAAAGATAAACCAAACATGATCCCCACTCTGCTATTGCCGTATAAATTCTCGGAATATCCTGATATAACATAGTATCCTCCATTTCGCATGAAATCATTCCATATTGAGGTTTTGCAGAAGCAGATTCATGAATTCTTTTTTTCTGGTTCTGCTGACAGGTATATGTACATTATGGATCACACAATCAGAACCAACAAATCCCTCTACATGATTCATATTTACCAGATATCCCTTTGCACATCGAAAAAAATTATGTACCGCAAGTTTTTCTTCGAGTTCTTTCATCGTAATTCTTGAACAGTAATCTCCTCTCGAAGTATAATAAATTACATTATGTCTCTGCCCCTCAATAAAATAGATATCTGCTATATCTATCTTTACAACTCCTTCCCCAATCGGAATCGTAAGAAATTCTTTAACCTCAGAGCGCATACGTCCAACTGCTTTATCCAGTTTCTGCGAAAAAGAAAAGTACTCAACTGGTTTTACTACATAATCCATTGCATCAACTTCATATCCACGTACTGCATATTGAATCATATTTGTAATAAACATAATAATTACTTTCTGATCCATCTGACGTATTTTTTCTGCTGTTGTCATACCGTCCATGAACCGCATCTGAATATCCATCAGAATAATGTCAAAACCGCCACTGTAATTCTCAGTGATATCTTCTCCATCACCAAATACCGTAACCTTTATTGATCTTCCCCTTTCCGTTTGATATTTCCGGATATACTCTGTTAATTGTTTTACGTAAATTTCTTCATCTTCCACAATTGCAATCTGTATCATCCTATTCCCTCCACAAGAATTGCATTCTTTGTAACTGTTCAATCACACAATATAGTTCCAGGTTTTTATTGTTATTTTATAAATAACTTTTGTTTCAGTATAGCACTGCTTATTTCTTGCGTCAAGTGGATGTAATATTACAAATTATAGCTGTATGATCTGGTGTTCTTTTATCATATATCCACAGTAAATCTCCTCATTCTTTAAATACAGGGCACTGTTTCTGGATGATACAATTTCCCCTATTCTTCTGGAAAAATTAGCAGAAAATGCAAAAGAAGGCTATGTGACCTGGCTTATGTCACACAGCCTCCTGACCTTTGAACAGGCAGAATCGGTTTTTTATTTTCAAATGAATGGCTGCCTTTCCATCAACAGACTGATGCTCCGCAATCACTGTAATGACTGGAAACAGATTCAGACAGTAATCGACAAATTTATCAAATCCGGGCTGGAAAGTTTTCTGATTCATGATCAGAGAGAAGAAAATGCTTCCGATAATTTTTGCAGCAAAATTTCTCCAACTGTTACCGCATCTTCTACACTCAGATAATGATCGGCATGATCCTGAAGAAATATTTTGCCAGATGCAGGAAATTCTTCATCTGCAAACCATATCTTTAAAGTTACCGGATATCTTGGCAGAACTGGAAAAACAGCACACAGATCCGCCTTTGTCTCTGTGAATTCTGCACCCAGGTTTTTACATGCTTTCTGAATTTTCTCAGGATCTTTATCCTGCAAAAGCTTTTCCAGTTTCTGCTCTGCAGTCCGGTCAAACTTGGTTCCTCGAATCAATCCATCTTTCAGGTTACCAAAAGTAATGAGTTTCTGTGAACCTTCTGTTCCATCGGCCATATCCAGATAATGCAGCAATGTCAGATAATGCCATTCGTCCATGTCTGAGTTAATACGAAACTCAGGGAGTTGAATTTCAATCGTTTCATAAAAACTCAGTACTTCAAGCACATTTCGGCTGCTATGAAAAACAGCCCCGCTTTTTGCAGCAATATCCTCTCCGGAACGATTTTGCAGCCGTTTTACTGCTGCCTGCAACATTTCCTGAAATGCACGATTTTCTGTTTGATTTTTGTATTCCATAAGTTCTCCTTTGTGAATATTTATAGTATCTGTGTTGACTTTTCCTTTAAATTTCATTATAGTTGTAATTATATTATTTACAATCATCAAAATAATAAATATGCACAGTTTCTCAACATATTGGAAAGAACTGTTGAGAACTTGAAATGTTTTAGACAAACCAGAAATATTTTTGTCTCAAAAATGTGAAAGCAAAATCATTATATCATACTACAAGGAGTTTCTTATCATGAAATATTCAACGAAATTAAGTGATACTGTTCATGTGATGGTTCTGATTGCTATCAACCAGGAAAAATCCCTCTCCAGTGCCTCAATTGCAGAAAGTGTCCATACAAATCCCGGCTTTGTACGCCAGCTTATGTTAAAACTAAAAAAAGCCGGACTTATGACCAGTGTAGCCGGACATGCCCGTCCTTCTCTTTCAAAACCAGCAGACCAGATTACATTGCTGGATATTTATAAAGCAGTTGAAGGTGATAAACCATTGCTTCATTTAGATACTCATACCAATCCAGATTGTGGCGTTGGCATTAACATTCAGTTATCTTTGCAGGGATTCTATAATGAAATCCAAAAAACTGCTGAAGAAAAAATGAATACGATTACTTTACAGGATATCATAAATACCTATTATCAGCGAACATCCATGCAAAATGATTTACAGAATATTATATAGCAGGAGAAACGAGAAAGGACTTCCAGATATGGATTATCTTCTAAATGATGACGAATCTGATAACAATTTGGCGAGGAAAATTTTTATATTTTCTAATCCAGGAATTTTCTTGTTATCATGGGGCTGTCGGGAAATAGATAGTTCCAAATCAGGGAGGGTATGACTCACAACGAGTCATACCCTCCCTAAATTTATCTGAAAAAAGAAAAAAAGATGGCTAATGATAACCATCTTTCTCTCCGTTACATGTTATAATGTAACTATGCTAACCAATAATTATTATAATGATTTTTTTGAATTAGGGCAACAGAAAATTAACTTTAGTTTCTTCGAATTGAGTTTACCTGACGACGATCCAGTCTATACCCTGAAAAAAGTGATGGAGGAATTAGATTTTTCTGGCTTGTTAGCCAATTGTTCAGATAAGGGAAGAACCGGGTACAACCCAATCATGATGTATGCTGTAGTTACCTATGCAAATATGCGGGGGATACGTTCTGTTGACCGTATTGTGGATCTGTGCGAAAGAGACCTTGCTTTTATCTGGCTGACGCGTGGACAAAAACCGGGAAGCCCTGATTTCAGGGATTTCCCGGTTTTTGTCATTCTGATCTTATTTATTTTTCCATTTTTCGTGATCATATACTTTCGGATTGGCAACCATTTTCCATTTTTGTCCTGCACATACGGCTTTACAGCCTTCCACGCACATGGTAGCCATATTAATAACCGCTTCTCTCGTCTGCGCCGCACTATGAGGACTGAAGATCAGATTCTTCGCATTCAAAAGAGGATTCCCCGGATGCAGTTCTTCGCCGACAAACACATCCAGACCTGCCCCTG
>ERZ840407.1448-NODE-1448-length-10902-cov-2.767401_pt1 | contig 10902 bp, 10 predicted proteins | sample MGYA00519877_ERZ840407 | MGnify/ENA primary metagenome ERZ840407 (study PRJEB31850, sample SAMEA3708875) | human gut metagenome | biome: human gut; feature: human-associated habitat; material: faeces | place: China | collected 2014 ...
TAAAGGATAAGGTATCACCTCTTTATCTTGAAAGTGATGCTGTTAAATATACATTACCAGAAAGAACAACAGGACTTACACTTGCTGGTAATATTAATTCAACAGAGTCTGATGATGTAACAACAACGCTTAACTTCTATGACAGCCTTGGTAGTTTATATCAGGCAACAGTAGTTCTTCATAAGGAAGGACAGACAGGTAATGATGTTACATACTCAATAACAGCATCTTCAATAACAAAGGATGGCGAAAAGACAGACCTTACACTTACAACAAGTAACACACTTGTGTTTAATTCAGTTACAGGTCTTTCTAATGAATATTGAATTTACAGTTGAGAGTCCAACAGCTAATGATCCACAGCTTGATAATATTGGTGCTGAAGGAACTCATATATTAACTGTTGATATGTCAGGAATTAAGATGATAGCAGATAAGTCATCAATCAAACAGACATATGGTATCAAGGATGCAACAACTGGCAATTATATTGGTGGTGGTAAGGCTGTTGGTACAATGACATCTTACGGTATTGATACAATGGGTAGAATTAATGCAAGCTATAGCAATGGTGATGTTAAGACTATTGGACAGATAGCTGTAACAGAATTCACTAACCCTGGTGGTCTTGAGAAGGTTGGAGAGAACTTATACGCTGCAACACTTAACTCAGGTGAGTTCGATGGAATAGGAAAAGATATATCAGCTACAAAGGGTAAGATCCAGTCGGGAGTATTAGAGATGTCTAATGTGGATCTTGCACAGGAATTCACTACAATGATAACAACTCAGAGAGGCTATCAGGCTAACTCAAGGATTATTACAGTATCAGATACTTTGCTTGAGGAGCTTATTAATCTTAAGAGATAATTAAGGTTATCATAACAAAGCGATTCATATTTATGGAACGCTACAGAAGAGTATTCTGCCGCGTTCCATTATTTTATTGAAAGGATAGAATGTTTCAGAATTTTATTCTATAAGTTATGCAGACAAAAGATATAAAGAAATATTTCGTTATTATTTGTCAGATTAATTAAGAAAATATGTAGAAAAATGGCAGTATTATATTGCAATAATTTGTCATTGGTGTTTTAATATATATAGTTTAATTATGGGGGTGTTGTATATATATAATATAAGTGTGCCCCAATATGAAAGAATGGATGGTGTCTTTGATGGATTTAGCTTCAATTATAGGTATTGTCTTAGGTGCGGTAATGGTTGTATTCGGTATTCTGTGGGGCAATGGTGTATCAGCTTTGCAGAATTTCGTCGATGTTCCTTCAATTATTATTACACTTGGAGGTTCTTTAGCAGGTCTTATTGCGTCGAATACTCTTAAAGATTTCCTTAATAATTTTAAAGGTGTGGGTCTTGCGTTTAAAGATCCGAAGTATGACAATGGTTCAACAATAGCCAAGATTATAGAATTGTCAAATGTAGCAAGAAAGGAAGGTCTTCTTGCACTTGAAGAGGTGGCACAGAATCTTGATGATGAATTTATGAAGAAAGGTATTCTGCTTATTGTTGATGGTACAGAACCAGAGCTTGTAAGAGGAATACTTGAAACAGAACTTATGAATATGGATGAACGACACAGAAGTGTGGCTGGGTTCTTTGAGACATGGGCAGCACTTGGTCCTGCCTGGGGTATGATTGGTACTCTTATAGGTCTTGTTAATATGTTAAAGGATTTGCAGGATTCATCAGCAATTGGACCATCGATGGCAACAGCCCTTCTTACAACACTTTATGGTTCGTTGATAGCTAACTGGTTCTGTACACCAATTGCTAATAAATTAAAAGAGCAGAATTCTATAGAATATCAGCTCAAAGAAATAGTTATTGAGGGTCTGCTTTCTATTCAGGCAGGTGAGAACCCACGAGTAATTGAAGAAAAGCTTAAGTCATTCCTTGCACCAGCATCAAGAAATGCATTGTCTACCGAAGAAGGAGGAGGTGAAGCTTAATGGCTAAGAGGAAACCTCAGGACCAGCCAGCCGGATCTCCAGCGTGGATGTCGACTTTCAGTGATTTGATGAATTTGTTATTATGTTTCTTCGTTTTACTGTTCTCGATGTCATCAGTAGATGCAGAAAAGTTTGAAAAGGTTGCGGCTTCCCTGTCAGCGAGCTTTAGTATATTTCCATCAGGAGGTTCAGCATTATCTGATGAGGGTATTCTTGTGGGAAGTGGAGCAACACAGCTTAATGATCTTAGTTCATATTATAATAATATGGGTCTTAATACAGACGGTGAATTTACCGAAGAGGTAAAGACAGCTAAGGAACAGATGAATAAAGAAGGACTTAAAGAGTCTGAAAGTATGGCAGATGAAATAGAATCGGCTCTTAAAGCTGCTAATGTTGATAATCAGGTTGAGATAACAGCTACTAATAAATATGTAATGCTTAATATGAATGGTGGTATATTGTTTAATTCAGGTGAAGCTGATCTGACACCTGAAGCGGTGAGTCTGTTAGATTCAGTGGCTGGAGCAATATACCAGTATAATGACAATTATATAACAATAGAGGGACATACAGATAGTAATCCGATTAATACTGCCAAGTTCCCAGATAATATGATGCTTTCTGTGCATAGAGCACATAGCGTATATAATTATCTTGTTAATAATAAAGGCTTTGATGCCAAGACTATGACATCTTCAGGTCGTGGAGAGAATGTTCCGATAGCTGATAATACAACGGCAGAGGGACGTGCCCAGAACCGTAGGGTTGAGATAAAGATATATAATAATCTTAACAGTGATATACAGTAGATTTTCATTAAAGTATTTTGCTATAGACATAATCAGCATATATTAGATACATATCAGGAGGAAAGTTTATGAAGAAAAGTATGTTAAATGTTATAACACTTGCACTAGTTCTTGTGAATCTTGTGCTTACTGTTATACTTACATTTTCACTTGTATCAACTAACAACAAGACTAATAAGCTTGTGACTAAGGTTTCGGAGATTATTGACCTGGATGTTGCAGGTGTTGATAACAGCAGTAAGTCAACATCAGCTGGCACAAGCATAGAAGATGTAGCTTATGTAGATGTAAGCAATAATGGTTCTAATGATATTATGATATCTTACACAGATGGTGGTAAGACACATTATGCAATTGTTAATGTAACTCTTGGACTTAACACTAAGGCTAAGGATTATGCATCTAAGAGCACAACTATTAACAATGGTATGAAAGTAATTGTAAACGCAGTCCAGACAGAGGCTATGAAATATACATATAGTACAATAGCAGCAAGCAAGACAACAGTGGAATCTAATCTTTTAGCAACACTTCAAGATACATTCCAGACTGAGTGTATAACATCTGTTATTGTATCAGTAGTAGTCCAGTAATATAGGGGAATGTGTTTAATGTTAAAGATTAATTATGAATACAAGGAGGTGAGGAAGACATGGGAGAGGTCTTATCGCAAAGCGAGATAGATGATCTTCTAAAGGCGTTAAGCAGTGGTGAACTTGATGTTGATGAGATGAAGAATGGCGAAGAGAAACAGGTAAAGAACTATGACTTTGCAAGGCCATCTAAGTTCTCAAAGGAACATTTAAGAACATTGGAGATTATATTCGAGCATTTTGGAAGACTTCTGGCAACCAATCTTCCAGCCTATTTAAGAAAAGCAGTCAGTGTTGACGTAGTCAATTCGGAAGTAGTAATCTATTCAGAATTCTCAAATGCCTTGTCAAATCCAGTTCTGCTTGGAGTAGTAAGTATGGCTCCGCTATCAGGTAATATGGTTATGGAGATTGCTTCTAATCTGGGATTTGCATTTGTAGACAGATTGTTAGGTGGAGCAGGAGCAGCTCTTGATAAAGAAAGAGAATTCTCTGAGATTGAGCTTTCGATAATAGAAAGAATATTCTCAATATGCGTTAATCTTTTAAGAGAGCCTTGGGAAAATGTTATTAAAGTAACTCCGCGATTGGAAAGAATAGAGACAAATTCTCAGTTTGCGCAGATAATATCACCAACTGAAACAATAGCAATTATAACTATTAATCTCAAGATAGGTGATGTTGAAGGTCTTGTTAATGTATGTCTTCCATTTACATTATTAGAGCCAGTTATGGACAAGCTTAATACGAAGTTCTGGTTTGCTAATATGCAGGAAAAAGATCCTAAGCTTTATGGAGATGTTATTGAATCGACAATCAGCAGGACTAAAGTACCTGTTAAGACATTGCTTGGTGAATCCAAGATTAATGTATCTGATTTCATTAACCTTCAGGTGGGTGACATTATTAAAATTGATAAAAAAGTTGATCAGGAACTCGATGTTTATGTTGGCAACATCAAGAAGTTTAAAGCATTACCTGGTTACTTTGAAGATAAATACGCAGTTAGAATAACGGACGTAATTAGAGAGGAGAGTGAGTAAAAGATGGATGGTATGTTATCACAGGATGAAATCAATGCATTATTGAATGGAATGTCTGCTGATGATAGTGCTGACAATGAAACATCGGAGACACCACAGGAAAGTAATGAGTCTGCAAGTGATAATACTCCGAACACCGATAAACCAGAGGCCCTTTCTGATACTGAGAAAGATGCAGTTGGCGAGATATCTAATATAAGTATGGGTACAGCAGCGACAACACTTAGTTCACTGCTTAACCAGAAGGTTAATATAACGACTCCTAGGGTTGAGGTAGCAGATTGGGATAAGCTTTCTAGAAAGTATGACAGACCTTGTGTTATGCTTCAGATTAGATATAAGGAAGGTATAGATGGCAATAATGTACTTATTCTTAAGGAGAGAGATGTTAAGATAATTACTGACCTTATGATGGGAGGCACAGGAAATGTAGATGATGGAGAAGAACTTACAGATCTGCATCTTAGTGCAATAGGTGAGGCTATGAACCAGATGATGGGTTCAGCAGCTACCTCTCTTTCATCAATGTTTAACAGGAAGATAGATATAAGTCCTCCAATTGCTAATATTGTTGAAACATATAATGAGATGGATGAAACACTTCCACAGTTTTTAAATGACAATTTTGTAATTGTTGCATTTAAGATGCAGATAGGGGATTTAATTGATAGTGAGATTATGCAGTTATATCCTGTTGATTTTGCTAAGGAACTTTTAACAATGTTCTCAATTGATCAGGAAGCACAGTCAGATAACAGTTCAGCAAGCACAGAACCAACACCAGCTGAACAGACGGCAGCACCGCAGCCACAGGCAGCTACAGCACCACAGGCAGCTACAGCACCACAGGCAGCTACAGCACCACAGCAGCCAATGCCAGATATGTCACAGCAGGGTATGATGCAGCAGGGAATGCCAATGCAGGGTATGCCTTACGGATATGGAATGCCAATGCAAGGTATGCCTTATGGATACGGAATGCCAATGCAGCAGGCACCTGTGAAGGATGTTAATGTTTCACCGGCATCATTTCAGCCATTTCAGGCTGATGTTAATCCACTTGTTCAGCAGGAGAACATCGATTTGATTATGGATGTGCCTCTTGAAGTAACAGTTGAACTTGGAAGAGTATCAAAGTCAATTAAAGACATTCTTGATTTCGCACCGGGAACAATCGTTGAACTTAACAAGATTGCAGGAGAAGCAGTTGATGTATTAGTTAATGGCAAATATGTTGCCAAAGGTGAAGTTGTTGTAATCGAAGAGAACTTCGGTGTAAGAATTACAGAAATTATCAAGTAATAATTTATTGTTTTTTAATAAAAAGATATATCAAAATTGGGCTTGATGATGTATAATACTTACGGATTTTTATTTAGTGAATAATTTATATTTTAGTTAAGATAGGAGATTCATATGGCTAAGAATATTTTAATTTGTGATGATGCAGCATTTATGAGAATGATGATTAAGGATATACTCACAAAGAATGGTTACAATATCGCAGGAGAGGCTGAGAATGGTGCTAAGGCTGTTGAGAAATATGCAGAATTAAAGCCAGACCTCGTACTTATGGATATTACAATGCCTGAGATGGACGGAATTGAAGCACTTAAGAAGATTAAAGAAACAGATCCTAACGCAGCTGTAATTATGTGTTCAGCTATGGGTCAGCAGGCAATGGTAATTGAATCAATTCAGTCAGGAGCTAAGGATTTTATCGTAAAGCCATTCCAGGCAGATAGAGTATTAGAGGCTGTTCAGAAAGTTGTTGGATAATGACAGTTGCACTTATGAGCAGCAGGCTTGAAGCATTTGCACAGCTTTTTACTCTTCTTATTGTATTTATATTTGTATTGGCAGCTACATATTTTGCAACCCGTTTTGTTGGTAATTACCAGAAGAATAAGCTTTCCGGAAGTAATATACAGATATTAGAGACTATGCGTATATCTAATACAAAGTATATTCAGGTTATTAAGGTTGGCGGGAAGTGTTTTGCAATAGCTGTTACTAAAGATAATGTGAGTTTTCTTTGTGAATTAAATGAAGATGAGCTTATATATAATTCTTCTAGTGATACAGGTACAATTAATAAGGAGAGTTTTAAGGCTGTTTTGGAGAAATTTAAAAAGGACAAGCCAGAAGGTTAGGCGGGTTTATTGTATGTTACATTGGTTGAGAAAGCATAAAAAGTCATGCATAAGAGGATTTGCAGCAGTCAGTGCAGTATTTGGTGTGATGTGTGGCGTTACAGCTAAGGTTCTTGCTGCGGAAGGTGATGACAATCTTATAAGCATAGGCATATCGGCAGGTGATGGCAGTGATATGGCAAGCGTTTTACAGATGTTGATTGTATTGACAGTAATATCGTTAGCACCATCAATACTTATTATGCTTACTTCATTTACCAGAATTGTTATAGTGTTGCATTTTACAAGAGCAGCTATAGGTACACAGACTGTTCCACCTAATCAGATAATTATAGGATTATCATTGTTTTTGACGGTGTTTGTTATGGCACCAACATTTACAGAGATATATGATAATGCCATAACGCCGCTATCTAATAATGAGATGACGGCAGAGGAGGCATTTGATGAAGGTATTAAGCCGCTTAGAACATTTATGTTAAAGCAGACTTCTACCAAGGATCTGGATACATTCCTTAAAATTGCAGGATATGAAGAAGGTTCAGTCAAATCAGAAGATGATATAACATTAAGGGTTTTAATTCCATCATTTATAATAAGTGAATTGAGAATTGCATTTATTATTGGTTTCCTTATATATCTTCCATTTATTGTTATTGATATGGTTGTTTCGTCTACGCTTATGTCAATGGGTATGATGATGCTGCCGCCAACGACAATTTCTACACCATTTAAGATACTTCTGTTTGTTATGGCAGATGGATGGAACTTGATTATTGGTAATTTAATGATGACATTCAAATAATAAAGGTGGGACTGATATATGGATACTGGTACAGTTATTAATATTGCAAGGCAGACAGTATGGATTATAGTAAAAACAGCTGTTCCTGTACTTCTTGTTTCAATGATTGTTGGTTTGGTTATAAGTCTTTTTCAGACACTTACATCTATTCAGGAGCAGACTTTGACATTTGTGCCGAAGCTTATTGCAATTCTTTTAACATTAATGCTTTTGGGGGCATGGATGTTAAATCAGATTACAGGATTTATGGGGAATTTGTGGAATTTCTCACAGTATATTTAATTAAAGGATTAAGATATAATGATTAATTATGAGGTTGCGCTTGGACAATTTGAGCTATTTGTTTTAATATTAATTCGATTAGCTTCATTTGTTTATGCCGCACCTTTTTTTAATACTGCCAATGTTCCACGAAAGTTTAAAGTTGGTTTTGCAATTGCACTTAGTGTGATTGTTTATTCTATTCATCCGGATATGTCTGTAGAATATGATAATATGATCGATTACTGTATAATTGCACTGCAAGAAGTAATAGTAGGAGTAATACTTGGTGTGGCGAGTTTTTTTTGTGTTCAGATTATACAGTTCTCAGGTAAGATAATTGATATGGATATAGGTATATCTATGGCACAGTTATATGACCCTACAACAAGAATGCAGGTGGGTATTATGGGCAACTTCTATTACTATATGCTAATGCTTTTGCTTATAATATCAGGTATGCACAGATTTCTTATAGAAGCTATCGTTGAGACATATAATGTTATACCTATAGGTGGAGTCAAATTCAGTGGTGCGATATATTCGACTGTTATACAGTTTATGACAGATTATTTTGTTATAGGTTTCAGAATAGCACTGCCGGTGTTTGCCACAACACTTCTTCTTAACTGTATTCTTGCTATACTTGCAAGGATAGCACCACAGATGAATATGTTCGTTGTTGGTATGCAGCTTAAGATATTTGTTGGAATATTTGTAATTCTTTTTACAATAGGTATGCTTCCAGCTGTTTCTAATTTTATACTGGAAGAAATTCAAAGCATATTTACAGCATTGGTAAGGGGTATGAGCTGATATGGAGAATGAACTTATATTAAGGCTGAACCTTCAGTTTTTTGCTAAAGATGGTCCCGGAGGGGAAAAGACAGAGCCGGCTACAAGTAAGAAGCTTAATGATGTAAGAAAAGAAGGACAGGTAGCTAAAAGTAAAGAGATAATAACAGCCATTTCTTTGATGTCATTGTTTATTATCTTAAAGATTTATGTGGGAAGACTTGGCACTGGATTTATAGATGTATTTAAGAATATGTATGGGGCTATAGCAGTAATTGGCAATGACAGCGGTGATGGCTTATCTACTGGCTGGGCAGTAGTAACATTAAGACAGCTTGCAACAGAGGTTATTACGCTTGCAATTCCAATACTTCTTGTAGCTGTGATAATAACGATACTTGGTAATGCATTACAGCAGAAGTGGATGATAACAGCAAAGCCTATGCAGCCCAAATTAAGCAAGATTAGTCCGTTGAGTGGCTTTAAGAGAATGTTCTCTGTAAGACAGTTATTAGAGCTGCTAAAATCAATAGTGATGATTACAATTATAATTGCTGTTGTATATTCAACGATAAAAGATAAAATGAATGTTCTTCTTACATTCTATGATATTAGTCTTAATACAGCACTTTCAACAGTAGGAGATATAATTATAGGTCTTGGCATTAAGATAAGTGCGATATTTCTGATAGTCGGATTTGCTGACCTTGTGTATCAGAGACACAAGTTTAAGAATGATAATATGATGACTAAGCAGGAAGTTAAAGATGAATATAAGAATTCCGAGGGTGATCCTCAGGTTAAGGGACAGATCAGAAAGCGTATGCAGGAAGTATCAAGAAGAAGAATGATGCAGCAGCTTCCAGAGGCGGATGTAGTTATTACTAACCCAACACATTTTGCAGTCGCCCTTAAATACGAACCTAATGAGGGCAGGGCACCAGTAGTAATTGCCAAGGGTGCTGATTATCTTGCATTTCAGATAAAGGATAAAGCTAAGGAATATAATATTGCTATTGTGGAGAATAAACCACTAGCGAGAATTCTATATCATAATATAGATGTTGGTATGGAGATACCACCAGAATTATATCAGGCAGTTGCAGAAATTCTTGCCGCAGTTATGAAAACAAATAATAGATTATAATATAAATATGTGTTATTATTAATATTACAATATTGTGATATTAAGATATGAAAAGATATGGGAAGGAGAAATAAAGTGAAGCTAAAGAGAAATGACTTATTCATTGGAATATATATTCTTTCAGCAGTATTATTCTTTATTATTTCAATTCCTTCATGGTTACTTGATATTTTGCTTGCATTTAATATAATGGTGGCTTTAGTTATATTATTTAACTCATTGTTTGCTAAAGAAGTATTGGATATGGCATCATTCCCAACAATGCTCTTATTTACAACAATTTTTAGAATTTCTCTTAACGTATCATCAACTAAGATGATATTAAGAGATGGTTATGCAGGTCACGTGGTTTCTGTGTTTGGACAATTCGTAGGTGGTGGTAATCTTGTAATTGGTACCATCATATTCATAGTATTGATTATTGTACAGTTTATAGTTATCAATAAAGGTTCTGAGAGAGTATCAGAAGTAACAGCAAGATTTACTCTTGATGCTATGGCTGGTAAGCAGATGGCTATTGATTCAGATCTTAATACAGGTGCTATTACTGATAAGGAAGCGGCAGAGAGAAGAAAGAAGTTACAGCAGGAGAACAGCTTCTTTGGTTCTATGGATGGTGCTACCAAGTATGTTAAGGGAGATGCAACAGCAGGTCTTATTATCACAGCAATCAACCTTGTTGGTGGTATTGCAATGGGTATGCTCTATAATGGAATGTCCATTAATGATGCACTTTCTACATATTCAATCCTTACAATTGGTGATGGTCTTTGCTCACAGATACCTTCACTTCTTATATCTTTGTCAACAGGTATATTAGTTACTAAGGCATCAAGCGAGGGTGAACTTGGTGACGAGATGGTTGGACAATTGTTCTCAATGGACAGGGTCCTTATTATGGTAGGTGCAGCGCTTATATTATTAGGTGTAGGAACACCACTTCCATTTTACATATTCGTGCCACTTGGTGTAGCTCTTATTATCTATGGAAGAAAGTTAAAGGATAAGACAGGCGAGGCAACTATCGAGGAGATGGCAGAGGCAGAAGAAAATGAGGCTCAGGAAATCAGAAAGCCGGAAAATGTTGTTTCTTTGCTTAATGTAGACCCAATCGAATTAGAGTTTGGTTATGGTATTATACCTTTAGCCGATGTTAATCAGGGGGGCGATCTTCTTGACCGAGTTGTAATGATCAGACGACAGATAGCGCTTGAACTTGGTGCGGTAGTACCAATTATCAGATTAAGAGATAATATACAGCTTAATCCTAACCAGTATGTAATTAAGATTAAAGGCATACAGGTAAGTGAGGGCGAGATA
>ERZ840407.1462-NODE-1462-length-10821-cov-2.861230_pt1 | contig 10821 bp, 11 predicted proteins | sample MGYA00519877_ERZ840407 | MGnify/ENA primary metagenome ERZ840407 (study PRJEB31850, sample SAMEA3708875) | human gut metagenome | biome: human gut; feature: human-associated habitat; material: faeces | place: China | collected 2014 ...
TTCGTGACATATGGAAGGGAGGCGCAGGCAAATGAAAAACATTCTGAAAAAGCACGATATTTCGCTGCGCCTGCTCTCGCTTCTGCTTTCGGTCGTTCTGTGGGCGGTCGTCATGGATATGGATAATCCGGAGCGTCCGCGCACGTTCGATAACATTCCGGTGCGCATCAGCGGCGAAACGGTGCTCCAGCAGCAGACCGGTCTCTCGCTTATCGAGGGCGCGGACTCGACGGTAAAGATCACGCTGCGCGGCCCGAGCAAGACGCTCGGCGACATCAAGGCGAGCCAGATCGCGGCGTCGGTCGATATTTCCGGCCTGACCGAGGCGAACGAGTATGACCTGCCGGTTTCGATCACGGTCAGCCGCTCGGGACTTGAGGTCGAGTATGTTTCCCCGTCCAAGGTGCACGTGCGCGTGGACAAGGTGGTTAACAAGGATATTCCGGTCGATGTGAACGTCACGGGCAACCCGACGGACGGCTGCCGCGCAGGCAAGCCGACCTCGCCGGTCAGCACCATCACGGTGCAGGGCCCGGCGGCCGAGCTTGCGAACGTGGCCAAGGCGGTCGCGGTGGTCGATGTGACAGGTGCGGAAAGCACGCTGACCAACATCGAGTGCCCGGTAACGCTCTATGACAAGGACGGAACGGTCGTGACCTCGCAGCACATCACGAGCAAGACCGAAATGATAAAGGTCACGGTGCCGATGTACAGCATTGACACGCTGCCGCTCGCCGTTACCCTCAAGGACGGCGGCAAGCTGACCGCACAGCAGGTCAGGTACACCATCAATCCGGTGAGCGTCAAGGTCGTAGCGAGCGACCAGGCGGCGCTCAGCGAAGTCAAGGAGATAAACCTCGGCGAAATCGACCTCGGCAGCGTGCGCACGGGCGTGCCGATCGAGCTGTCCATCCGCGACAAGCTGCCCGACGGCGTTTCGCTCGACAGCAACCAGCCCGACAAGGCGAAGGTGACGATAACGGTTGACGGCATCGCAACGCGCAAGGTACAGGTTTCCAAGTTCGCGCCGAACGATACCTCGGCGGAGAGCACGCCGTACAGCGTCAAGGTGCTGACCGGCTCGGTCGAGATCGAGCTGCGCGGCAACGAGAGCGAGCTTCAGGAGGTCGCGACCGACAGCCTGTCGATCGGCCTGACTTTTGACTCGGTTTCCCTCGGCGTCGGACGCCACAAGGTCAAGGGCGTGGCGGCGGCCATCGGACTGCCGAGCGACGTCACTCTCGTTGAGGAGGACATCGAGGTGGAAATCGAAATCAGGGAAAACAGCACGGGGAGCGGAGACGAGAACGCCGGCGTCCCGTCTGATGAGGAGGACAGCGAATGAGCCTGATCGTGAGCGGCATTCGGCTGCCGTTTGACGAGCCGGAGGCGGCGGCGCTCGAAAAGGCGCGCCGTCTGACCGGACTGGCCGAAAGGGATACCGAGGCTGCGGTCTGCCGCGTCAGCATCGATGCGCGCCGCGGCCAGATTTCCCGCGTATATTCGGTGCGCCTGGACGCGCACTGCGACGAAAAGGCATTTGCGGAAAAACTGCAAGTGCCGTTCGTGCGTTATAAAGAAAATGCCGAGCCGGAGATCCCCCGCGGCGAAAAGCGTATGGAGCACCGGCCGGTCGTGGTCGGACTCGGTCCTGCGGGTCTGTTCGCGGCCTACACGCTCGCGAAATATGGCTACCGCCCGATCGTTCTCGAGCGCGGCGGCGATATGGACGAGCGCGACAGGGCGGTAGACCGCTTCTGGAGCGGCGGCGCACTCGACCCCGAATGCAACATTCAGTTCGGCGAGGGCGGCGCGGGCGCGTACTCGGACGGCAAGCTGACCACGCGCATCGGTGATGCGCTGTGCGAAACCGTACTGAAAACGCTTGCCGAGCACGGCGCCCCGGCGGACATCGTGAAAAAGGCCAAGCCCCATGTCGGCACGGATATTCTGAAAGATGTCGTGCGGAAAATGCGGCGGGAAATCGTGAAATACGGCGGCGAGGTGCATTTTCGCACGGTGCTGACCGGCGTTTCGGTGAAAAACGGCGTGCTGAGCGGCGTCCGCGCCGACGGCATGGATATTCCGTGCGAGCGGGCGGTCCTTGCGGTCGGCCACTCGGCGCGGGACACTTTTTTCGCCCTGCATGAAAACGGCGTCTACTTCGAGCCGAAGGCGTTTTCGGTCGGCGTGCGCATCGAGCATTTGCAGCGCGACATCGACCGCGCCCTCTACGGAAAGCACGCAGGGCATCCGCTCCTGCCGCCGGCAGAGTACAATCTGTCGCGCCGCGCAGACGGACGGGCGTGCTACTCGTTCTGTATGTGCCCGGGCGGCGTGGTCGTTGCGGCGCAGAGCGAGGAAAAGACGGTCGTGACCAACGGCATGAGCTACCACGCGCGAAGCGGCGACAACGCCAACGCGGCGCTCGCGGTTTCGGTTGACCCGGCGGATTTCGACAACGGAACACCGTTCGGCGGCGTGGTGCTTCAGCGCGAGATCGAACACGCGGCCTACGCGCAGACCGGCTCGTACAGAGCGCCCTGCCAGCGCGTGGGCGACTTCCTCGCGGACAGGCCCACCCGGAAGCCGGGCGAAGTGCGCCCGACCTACCCCGTCGGGGTGGAATACGGCCGCGCGGCGGCAAGCCTGCCGGATTTCGCGCAGAAAATGCTGCGCGACAGCCTGCCGTACTTCGGCAGAAAGATACGCGGCTACGACAGCGCGGACGCGCTCCTGACCGGACCGGAAACGCGGACGTCCTCGCCCGTGCGCATGAAGCGCGGCGACGATCTGTTCGGCCTCGGCTGCGAGGGACTCATTCCCTGCGGCGAGGGCGCAGGCTACGCGGGCGGCATCATGTCCGCCGCAGTGGACGGAATCCGTGCGGCGTTTCGGATTATGGAAGAATTTGCACAGCTTTAAGTTCAACCGTAGGGCAGCCCGCCCTACGGAAAAGATAAAATCAGATATTTCGAGAGAGGAAAGATAAATCGTGACCCAACAGGGAACCATCAAAAAGCTGCTGCCGGGCGGCAGGGCAGAGGTAGAGGTAACGCGCCGTTCGGCGTGCGGCCATGACTGCGCCAAGTGTGGCGGCTGCGGCGGTCTGGAAACCCAGACGCTTTATGTAACCGCCCGCAACCACACCGACGCCGGGATCGGCGACCGCGTGCTGCTCGAGGGCGAGAGCGGCCATCTGCTCGGCCTTGCGGCGCTCGTTTATATGCTGCCGCTCGTGCTGTTCTTCGTCGGCTACGCCATCGGCAGCGTGACCGGAGGCGGCGCAGCCGGTGCGCTCGGCGGCGGCGTGCTGTTCGTTATCGGCATCATCGGCGCGATCCTGTACAGCCGGAAGATGAAAAAGAACGGCGAAGTCCCGTTTGAGATTACGCATAAACTCTAACTGTCGAAAAATATAAGGCTGTGCGCTTAGCGGCAGCCTTTTTTCGGGTAACAGTGCGTGTGCGGCGGGGGAGGGACGCTCTGTCCTGCGGAAGAAAACGCGGATTTCTATAAACTTTTTATGAATTTTCGCCAATTTTCCGTGTACGCCCTTGTCATATGCGCAAAAGTTCGGTAAAATAAATTGATAACGCAGGGAGCAGGATTTTTCGTGAAATACACATGGAAAATTGTGGCTTGCGCTGCGCAAATACTGCCGCCCGACAGGCGGCTCGAAAGGGTTATGCAATGTTTGGCTTTATCCGACCGGTGAAGTCTGAGCTGAAGGTGAAAGAGGCCGACCGGTTTCAGCAGGTGTACTGCGGTCTGTGCCACGCCATCCGCGCACGGTACGGCCGGTTCTATACAATGTTTCTCAGCTACGACATGACCTTTTACGCGCTGGTCGTCGGCAGCGGCGAGGTGTCGGTTCCCCCGGCGGAACGGCGGCGCTGCGACGCGCATCCGCTCACAAAACGGGCGTGCACCGCACCGGATGACGCACTGGCGCTTGCGGCGGACGCGAGCGTTCTGCTGAGCTATCATAAATTCCGCGACAACCTCGAGGACGAAAAGGGCGCAAAGCGGCTTCTCGCCGCTTTGCTGTGCCGCCTCGGACGGCGCGGCTACGAAAAGGCGCGGGCACGTCTGCCCGAGGCCGACAGCGCACTTCGCGAAGCGCTCGACGATCTTCACGAGTGCGAGAGCGAAAAATGCACCTCGATGGACCGCGCGGCGGACGCTTCCGCCCGCATGACGACGGCGGTCGTGCCGCACACCGGCGACACGCGCGAGCGTGTGCTCCGGCAGATGTTCTATCACACCGGCAGATGGCTTTATCTGCTCGATGCGGTGCAGGACCTCAAAGACGACATGAAATCGGGCAGCTACAACCCCGTGGCGCTGCGCTACGGACTGGACGAGCCTGATATGACGCAGATAAAGCAGCCGCTTGAGCGCACGCTGGAACGGTCGCTCGCCGACGTATGCACGGCCTTCGACCTTCTGGACGCTCAGCGCGATGCGGAGATCATCCGCAATATCATTTTTCTTGGTATGCCGGCCGTCACGCGGCAGGTGCTCGACGGAACATACCAACCGAACGGAGGCAGGGGAAAACATGGATCCCTATAAGGTACTCGGTGTAACGCCGCAGACGAGTGATGACGATGTAAAACGCGCCTATCGTGAGCTTGCGCGCAAGTATCATCCGGACAACTATGTCAATAACCCGCTGGCCGACCTGGCGGAAGCCCGCATGAAGGAGATAAACGAGGCTTATGACATGATCATGAGCCAGCGCTCGAACAAGGGCAGCGCCGGACAGACCGGCGGCCAGTCCTACGGCGGTCAGAACTACGGCCAGCAGCGGACCTATACTGGCGCGAACGCCGCGCTCTATGCGCAGGTGCGCCAGGCCATCAATCAGGGCAACCTCAACATGGCGGAAAGCCTGCTGCGTCAGGCGGCGGGACGCGACGCCGAGTGGTTCTTTCTGACCGGCACGGTCTATGCCCACAAGGGCTGGTACGACGAGGCGCAGCGCTCCTACGTCAGGGCGTGTGAGCTTGACCCGACGAACGCGGAATACCGCACCGCGCTCAACAACCTCAACATGACCGGCGGCTACGGCGGCTATCGTCCGATGCAGGAAATGAGCATGTGCGACTACTGCATTCAGCTTGCCATCTGCAACTGCTGCTGCGGCAGCTGCCTGAACGGCTGCTGCGCAGGAGGCGGCTGCTGATATGAACACGCGGGAAATAGCGCGCGGCGGACTGCTCGCGGGGTTTGCCGTGGTGCTGCTGTATATTGCAGCTCTCATTCCGCAGGCGGCGCCCGCGCTCTGCATCTCGGCCGGCATCGTGACCGCGCTGCCGCTGCTGCGCAGCCGCACAGTCAAGGGTTCCGTGACCGTCTACGCGGCGGTGAGTGCGCTTTCCGTCATACTGGTGCCGCGAAAGAGCATCGCGGCGGCCTACATCATGGCGACGGGACTCTATCCCATTGTCAAGTTCCTCATCGAAAACCGCACCCGTCCGATGGTGCAGATGCCGCTCAAGCTCGGCTGCGTGAACCTCGTGTTCGCCGTCACGGGAACGCTGGTTTCGAAGGGAATCTTTCCGATGATACAGGTGCCGGGCTTTGCGGCGCTTGCGGTGTTCTGGGCGGCGGTGAACGTCGGATTTATCGCGTTCGACGTTGTGCTGACGCAGTTTATCCGCTTTCTGCGGCGATACCTGCCAAAGCTTTGACTTTTCCGCACACGAGGTGCGATATATATGAATTTCCTGAGGGGGAAGCAGTAAAATGAAGAGTATGACCGGATACGGCCGCGCAAGACAGGTGCTTCACGGTCGCACCGTTACCGTAGAGCTGCGTGCCGTCAATCACCGCTATCTCGACTGCACGGTAAAAGCACCGCGCCAGTTCGGCTTTCTGGACGACGCGGTGAAAAAGACGGCGGCGGCCCGCATCGCACGCGGCAAGACCGAAATCTACGTCAGCGTCGAAACCGACGAGGGCGGCGACCTTTCCGTGACCGTTAACCATGCGCTCGCCGAGCGCTATCTCACGGCGCTGCGTGAGCTGTCCGAAAAGTACGGCCTACGCGACGATGTGACCGTCATGAGCCTCGCAAAAATGCCGGATGTTCTCGGTTCCGAGCGTATCGAGCAGGACGCGGACGAGCTGACGCAGGACGTTCTGACCGTCTTTTCCGAGGCGTGCGACGGCTTCGACCAGATGCGCGAGCGCGAGGGCGAAAAGCTCGCCGAGGACGTCCGCAGCCGCGCCGCCGTCATCGAAACGCTCGTGACCGAGGTCGAAAAGCGCTCGCCCGAGCGCGTGGCGGAGTACCGCGAAAAGCTGCTTGCGCGTATGCGCGAGGTGCTGGAGGGCACGGACGTGGACGAAACCCGCATCGTGACCGAGGCGGCCATCTACGCGGACAAGACCGCCGTAGACGAGGAAACCGTCCGTCTGCGCAGCCATCTTCAGCAGCTCGACGGCATGCTGAACGAAGAAAAGCCGGTCGGCCGCAAGCTCGATTTCCTCGTGCAGGAAATGAACCGCGAGGCGAACACCATCGGCTCCAAGGCGAACGATGTGTCGATGGCGCAGACCGTTGTAAACATCAAGAGCGAGATCGAAAAGATCCGCGAACAGATTCAGAATATCGAATAAAGGCGCTTTGCCGCGAAAAAGGCGGCAGGGCAGAGAAAAAGGGGGCAGACCGAAGTGAAACTCATCAATATCGGCTTCGGCAACATGGTGGCGGCGTCGCGCCTTATCGCGATCGTCAGTCCGGATTCCGCGCCGGTCAAGCGAACCGTGCAGGAGGCACGCGACCGGGGCATGATCATCGACGGCACCTACGGCCGGCGGACTCGCGCGGTGCTCATCATGGACAGCGACCACGTGGTGCTGAGCGCACTTCAGCCCGAAACCGTTGCCGCGCGTTTCGCCGGCGACACCGAGGAAGGAGCAACAGAGGATGCGTAAGGGAACACTGTATGTTTTCACCGGCCCGTCCGGCGCAGGCAAGGGCACGGTTCTGGGCCGTCTGGTCAAGGCGGACGACAGGCTGTTTTTCTCGATTTCCGCAACGACACGCGCACCCCGCCCGGGCGAACAGGACGGCGTGCACTACTATTTTCTTGAAAAGTCGGATTTCGAGAACAAAATCGCGCAGGGCGCGTTTCTGGAGCACGCGCAGTATGTCGGCAACTACTACGGCACGCTCGAAGCGCCGGTAAACGAAAAGCTCGAAGAGGGCTTTGACGTCATTCTCGAAATCGAGGTGCAGGGCGCGATGCAGATAAAGCAAAAGCGTCCGGATGCAGTGCTGGTATTCATCGCGCCGCCGTCCTTCGAGGAGCTGGCCGCCCGTCTGCGCGGACGCGGCACCGAGGACGAAGCCAAGGTGCAGAAGCGCCTCGAAACCGCAAAGGGCGAGCTCGCGCAGCAGGACAAATTCGACTACGTGGTCGTAAACGATACGGTAGACCGCGCGGTGGACGAGATCAAGGGAATTCTCGCCTCCCGCCGATAACATTATAAATTATACACTGGGTAATATAAGGAGATCTGATTACAATGCTGAACCCTTCGATGCAGGAACTGATGAAACGAGTAGGCAACCGCTATCTGCTGGTCAATCTGGCCGCACAGCGCGCACGCGACATTGCCGACGAGGCAGAAGCCAAGGGCGAGCCGCTTGAGGAAAAGGCGGTAAAGCTCGCGCTCGACGAAATCGCAGCCGGCGAGATCGTTTACCGTCCGGGCCCGCGCGTAGAGCCGGTCAAGACCGCAAACAACGCAATCGCTGCCGCTATGGTAGACGTTGACGACTCCATCGACCTCGACGAGGACGAAAACGAGGACATCGAGCGCGAGGACGACGAAGAGCACGACGAGGACGAGGACGATACCGCTTCCCGCCGCCGCATGGACGATTTCGATGACGAGGAGCTCGACGACGGCGATATTCCGGAGGAGGACCGCTAAGCGATGCGCTTTGCAGGAAAAACCGTTGTTCTGTGCGTAACGGGCGGCATCGCGGCGTACAAGGCGGCCGACCTCACGAGCAAGCTGCACCAGAACGGCGCAGAGGTGCGCGTGCTCATGACCGAGTCCGCCACGCAGTTCATCTCGCCCGTGACGTTCGAAACGCTCTCGTGCAACCGCACGGTCGTTGACACCTTCGACCGAAATTTCCCGTGGGAGGTCGAGCACATTTCGCTCGCGAAGGCGGCGGATGTGTTCGTGATTGCCCCCGCGACCGCGAACATCATCGCGAAGGCCGCGCACGGCATCGCGGACGACATGGTGACGACCACGCTGCTTGCCACCAAGGCGCCGGTCGTTGTCGCTCCCGCGATGAACACCGGCATGTATGACAATCCGGTGACGCAGGAGAACCTCAAAACGCTCCGTGCACGCGGCTTTCACATCATCGAGCCGGCGGCAGGCCATCTGGCGTGCGGCGACAGCGGCCGCGGCAAGCTGCCCGACACGGCGACGCTGCTCTGGGGCATCGAGAAGGCGCTCACCGCGCAGGATCTCGCGGGCAAGACCGTGCTCGTCACGGCAGGCCCGACGCAGGAGGCCATGGACCCCGTGCGCTTCCTGTCCAACCACTCCACCGGCAAGATGGGCTACGCTATCGCGGAACGCGCGGCTATGCGCGGCGCGGAGGTCACGCTCGTTTCCGGCCCGACCGCGCTCGACACGCCGAAGGGCGTCCGCCGCGTGGATATCAAGTCGGCGCGTGATATGTATGACGCGGTGCTGTCCCGCGCGGATGAGCAGGACTTCATCATCAAGGCGGCGGCTGTCGGCGATTACCGCCCGGCGGAGACCGCAAGCGAAAAGCTCAAAAAGGGCGACGGCGAGCTGAACCTCCGACTCGCCCGCAACCCGGATATTCTGGCGTCGCTCGGCGAACGCAAGCGCCCGGGTCAGCTGCTCTGCGGCTTCGCGATGGAAACGCAGAATCTGCTCGACAACGCGGAGAGCAAGCTGCGCCGCAAGAACTGCGATATGCTCGTTGCCAATTCGCTGCGCGACAAGGGCGCAGGCTTCGGCACGGATACCAATATCGCGACGCTTCTCTTTGCCGATGGACATCGGGAGCAGCCGAGCATCATGAGCAAGACGGCGCTCGCGGACGTGATCCTCGACCGTCTGCTCGGCATGAGCCGCGGATAAAAACAACGATATAAGGGGCGGAAAAGCCTGTTTCCGCCCTTTTTACAGCAAATACGCAGAAAAACCCGAAAGAAAGGCCGTGACGCTCCTTGACGGAAACCATCTGTGCCGTCGCTCTGGACGCGGCGACCTATGCAATCGACAAGCTATATTCCTACCGTGTGCCGGACGAGCTGCGGGAACAGGTGCAGATCGGCACACGTGTTCTCGTGCCGTTCGGCTTTGGCAATAAACGGGCAGAAGGCGTGGTGCTCGGCTTCCGAAAGGACACGGGCGAATACCGCCTGAAGCCGGTCGTGGAAGCGCTCGACGAACAGCCGGTGCTGACGCCCGAGCAGCTGAAGCTCGCGGCGTGGATGCGCGAGCGGCTGTACTGCACGTATTTCGACTGCGTGCGCGCCATGCTCCCTGCCGGACTGTGGTTCAAGCGCAACGAAACCTACACGCTGGTATCGGACGCCGACCTGGATGCCCTGCACGGGCGCGAGGGCGAGGAGGGCGAGGTGCTGCGGCTGTTCGATACGGCCGGGCAGACGCTTTCGCTCACGGAAATCCGCGAACGCCTCGGCAAAGGCGCGGGCCGCACGCTCGACGCGCTTGCCGGGGAGGGAATCCTCACCTATCACAGCAACACGATACAGAAAACCGGCGACAAGACCGAAAAAATGCTGGCGCTCGACATGGCAAGCGGCGAGGCGATGAACCGCGTGCGCCGGAGCGCGGCGCGGCAGGACGTCGTTTCCGCGCTCGCGGACGGTATCTGGATGAGCCAGAAGGAGCTTTCCTATATGACGGGCGCGAGCGATGCCGCCCTGCGCGACATGGTAAAGAAGGGCATTCTGCGTGCGCGCTATGAGGAGCGGATGCGTGCGCCGGACTTTTCCGATGTGCCGCGTGCAGTGCTGCCCGTGCTGTCGGCGCAGCAGCAGGAGGCCTACGACGGCATGGCCGCGCTCATGGACGAGGGAAAACCGCGTGCCGCGCTGCTTTTCGGCGTGACCGGCAGCGGCAAGACGCAGGTCTATCTGCGCCTCATCGCCCACGCGCTCGAGACCGGAAAAAGCGCCATCGTGCTCGTTCCCGAAATCGGCCTGACGCCGCAGGTGCTGCGGCAGTTCGCCGCCCAGTTCGGCGACGAGGTCGCGGTGCTGCACTCCGCGCTGTCGGCGGGGGAACGCTACGACAGCTTCAAGAAAATCAAAACCGGCAGGGCACGGGTCGTTATCGGCACGCGCTCGGCGGTGTTTGCGCCCGTGCGCGACCTCGGCGTTATCATCATCGACGAGGAGCAGGACGGCGCGTATAAATCCGAGCAGACTCCGCGCTACCACGCCCGCGATGTCGCGAAATACCGCGCGGTGCAGGCGAACGCGCTGCTTGTGCTCGGCTCGGCGACCCCCTCGGTCGAAACCTATTACGGGGCGCAGCAGGGAAAATATCCGGTGTTCCGCCTGACCGAGCGTTTTCTCGGCGCAGGTCTGCCCGAGGTGCTGATCTCGGATATGCGCGGACAGACGCGGGCGGGCCGGGGCGGCATCATCGGAGCCGACCTCGAGCACGAGCTGCTCGACACGCTCGATCGGGGGCGTCAGGCCATCCTCTTTCTCAACCGGCGCGGCAACAGCCGGGTCATCGGCTGCGCCATGTGCGGCTGGGTGCCCGAGT
>ERZ840407.1472-NODE-1472-length-10776-cov-2.546964_pt1 | contig 10776 bp, 8 predicted proteins | sample MGYA00519877_ERZ840407 | MGnify/ENA primary metagenome ERZ840407 (study PRJEB31850, sample SAMEA3708875) | human gut metagenome | biome: human gut; feature: human-associated habitat; material: faeces | place: China | collected 2014 ...
TTGATTCATTGTTGACTTCAAAATTTGTGCAAAGTAACGACATATTTTGCACATGACAAAAAGATATGTTCACTTTTTTACTGAAATAATTTACCGCGTTAATGAAACAGTCGTTTTTCCATTGGCTTTTAATGATTACATTCTTATCTTAAGCAGGCACAAATCATGAAGTAACTGCATTTTGATGTTTCTTTCAGTTTTTATCCTTATCTTTGTCGCCATTATATAATAAGGTAATAAATATGGGAAAAGAAAAAATCATATTGACGGGCGACCGTCCTACCGGAAGACTTCATATCGGTCACTATGTAGGTTCGTTGAAACGCAGAGTTGACCTGCAAAACGCAGGTGATTATAGTAAGATGTTTATCTTCATTGCCGATTCACAGGCATTGACAGACAATATAGACAATCCGGAAAAGGTGCGTCAGAATGTAATCGAAGTTGCTCTTGATTATCTGGCTTGTGGTATTGATCCGACTAAAGCTACGATTTTCATCCAGTCGCAAATACCGGAACTATGCGAACTTAGTTTCTATTATATGGATCTTGTCAGCGTATCCCGCCTGCAACGTAACCCGACCGTGAAATCGGAAATCCAGATGCGTAACTTTGAAGCAAGTATTCCCGTAGGTTTCTTCACTTATCCCATCAGCCAGGCAGCAGACATTACAGCATTCCGCGCAACGACTGTCCCTGTGGGTGAAGACCAGGAACCGATGCTCGAACAGGCTCGCGAAATCGTTCGCCGTTTCAACTATATATATGGTGAGACATTGGTAGAACCGGAAATCCTGTTGCCGGACAATGCAGCTTGTCTGCGTCTTCCGGGAACTGACGGTAAAGCTAAAATGAGTAAATCGCTCGGAAACTGCATCTACCTTTCGGAAGAACCGGAAGAAATCCAAAAGAAAATCATGAGTATGTATACCGACCCGGGGCATCTCCGCGTACAAGATCCGGGAAAAATTGAAGGTAATACGGTATTTACTTACCTAGATGCTTTCTGCCTCCCCGAACATTTCGAACGTTATTTACCGGATTATCCGAATCTGGCAGAACTGAAAGCGCATTATCAACGCGGCGGATTGGGTGACGTGAAAGTAAAACGTTTCCTAAATTCCATCATGCAGGAGACTTTGGAACCGATTCGCAATCGTCGCAAGGAGTTCAGCAAGGATATCCCTGCTATCTACGAGATGCTTCAGCAAGGCTGCGAAGTGGCAAGGGCTGCGGCTGCCGAGACTTTGGCTGACGTGAAGAAGGCGATGAAGATTAATTATTTTGATGATAAGGAATTAATCGAAGAGCAGGTGAAACGTTTCTCGCAAGAGTAAAAGATTTCGTCTGGGAATAAACATAATTATAAGGTAAAGGCTGCCCTTCTTTTGTAGAACAGGCAGCCTTTCTTATCGGATATTTTTCAAAGATTTAGTTTATTTCTTCCTCGTCATTCTTGAACAACACATCCTTTAATTTCTGATAAAGGAATGAAAGTATCAGCAATATCAATCCCAGAATGATAAATACAATAATCTTGCCAATGGTCGGCATAGCCCATAAATCATCAAAGACGAGTTTGAGCAGGACTAATCCGAAAGTCGCAAGGCTCACCATGCGGAGTACTTTTTGATGCAGACGCATTCCCAACCCCATTTGGACGAACCCGGCAATGCTTAATGAGAGTGACAGCCCGGCACTGAAATCGTCCACTCCTACTTGCCAAAGGAAAGAGCGTACCATTGTCAGCCAAAGGAGCGTGGCAAGAATATTCAGATATACGGTGAAACGGGATTTTATGCCGATTGATGTATAGTACATACGTGCTACATAATACAAATTCGCTATTACGAACACAGCTGTCAGCCATGGTAGTACAACAGGAGGGGAAGTCCATATTCTCTGGTCGCCCCATATATTTATAATATATACAAGTACGTTTGCCCCGATAGTCAAGATATAAGAAGTGAGATGTTTCGTTATCGGGAATCGTTTTCTGAAAGCATAGCAAACACTCGAAATGGATATGGCTGTAAACAAGAACATAGCTCCGCTTCTCGTCGCCCCTTCAAAATACAAATTGAATTCCATCATAAATGTATAATAAAGTATGATTACGGAGACGATAAGCATAAAAGGATTCCAGAAGCTGTATTTCAACCGGCGTGCCGTAGAGAAGAAGGAATGATAATATTCCATTAATAAAGCAAATGCTCCTGTCGCTAATCCCACAAACAAAGAGGTGGCAAATGAACTATTCAGAAAAATTGTATCTAAGGAATGATGTTCAAACATCACACTATACACATCCATCAAGTAAGAAACGAAAGTGAGTCCTACCAGAACTTTAGCCGCATACTCATATACTCTAATTTTCGACTTAACATAGAGCCACAACAGCAATACCATTTCCGATGCCCAAAGCAAGGTTATATAGTTTCCGTCCAGTTGAATCGGAACTGTAATGGAGACAAATGTCAGCACAAGCCCCAACGTGGTATGCACGAGGAATTTATATTCCTTCCTATTCTTCCACAACCAAAGAACCAGTCCTAAATTAACAAGAGCGATAAACAGGCTCAACAAGCCGCTTGCTTTGAAAGACAATCCCATATTCTGCAAGAATAAGGCTCCTGAAAGCAAATAGATAAAATTATTCGTTATAATGACGAATACTAATCCCCGGCTCATCGTCCGCATATTCTCTCCACGAAGGATAGAGAACACCGGAAGTAGAAAGATAAAATAGAACAGAGTAGCAAACCAAAACAGATGGTTCGAAATAACCATAGAACTAGAGGTATAGTTAAACAAAAGAAAGATTCCCATTATCAGGCAAGTAAAAACAAATGAAATCATTGGAAGTTCACTCCACTTTTTATAAATGGAAAGTCCGAACATACCCAGGTTTAATATGCTCACGTAAGTGAACAGTACCAAATAACTTCCTTCCCCGCTACTCACTATGAATGGCGCAAGGAATCCTCCTACAAGAGAAATGATAGCCAACTCACGCCGATTATATACCACAGACAGAATAGACATAAACACTGTGACACCAATCAGAATGATAAAGGCCATAGTCTGCGAGAAAATATGATAATAATGGAAAGCAATGGCAACTGTAAGATAGAACACAGCGAAAGCACCACCCGCAAGCAGCGAACTGAAGGTTCGGTATTTCTTTTGCAACCGTTCGGCAACAGCCAGCAATACAGTTCCCGTCAAGAAACCAAGCACGGTACGGAAGGTTTCATTAATCCAGTTTTTATCAATGGCATACTTTACAAAGAAGCCTACACCGATTACAAATATAAGGATACCAATCTTCCCGAAAAGGTTCTCACCGATGAATTTTTCATAGTTCACCTGCTTCTTTTGTTTCGGAACAGTCGGGGCAACCGGAACAACCGGAGTAACCGGTACAACTGGCACAGTCGAAGATTCAGCGGATTCCTTCCGAACAGCCTCTACGCAAACTTCCTCCATTCTTGTTTCAAGCGTCTTTTCAGGCGTCTTTTCCAATGTCTCACGGACAACTGCTTCAACAACCGGTTCGTGTTTTTCCTGAACAGCCTCTTCTCGTTGTCCGGTCTTTACTGCCTTAACATGCTCTGCCGCTTGAGGCATCACAGGAATATCTTTTGTTTCTTTTTCTGATATTTCCTCTTTCGGCTTGGAGGCTTCAGCAACAGAATTTTGCTGAACCCTGAGATAATCTTCCATCCGTTTCTTGATCTCATTCAACTCTTTCTCTATCTTTCCGAAGCGATTGTCCAACCTACTCAATAAAATAAATAACATAACCAAAACGAGTAGTGCATATACAGTATTAAAGTCGTCCATAATATTCCAGATTTGAGTTCTATATCACAAATATAGATAATTATTAATAGCTCCAATCAATTGTTATTAAATTATTTGGATTATCCCAATAATGCAATTTTACATCAATTGCATAAATCAGGATACAAATCCTCTAAATCAGGAAAAAAATCTCCTCATTTTATAAAAAAGAATAGAGCTTACAAATTCCAAACAATTATACGGCTTTTATTCTTCTTTTTCCTATCTTTGCCACAATATCAATAAAAATCACACAAATTATTCACTTAAACACAAGAAGCATGAAGCACCTTAAATTTCTATTTGCACTTGGCGGCATTCTTTTCTTATCTTGCCAAACAGTATCCGCACGTGGTTTAAAAATCCCTTTCGGCGACCGCGAAGTATTAACCAAAGTAGCAGATTTGCCTGATACCGAAGAGTACCAAACAGACGATGGAAACTACATTGATCTGGCAACTTTCCATCAGGAGTTCAACATCGCTTACCTTCTCCCTCTATACATAGAGAAAGAGCCTCGCCTGGTCGGCTATTGCGAAAAGGAAGACACTTACTATGAACTGACGGAAGAACAACTGGCTACCATCCTAAAAGAAAATAATTTGGATGGAGAGAAGTTGAACAAGATCGGTTTCTATTCCCGTTATGGCGGTAAAGCTGTCGGACTTCTTATAATTGCCCTTATCATTTGGGGATGTATTCCTGGAAAAAAGAAAGAAGTGAAACCCGTGGAAGTATAAAACAAACCATTATTAATAACATTAAAAAGTACAAACTATGTCTATTTACACCTTTATTCCGGTCATTTTCATTGTTCTATATCTAGGATACTGGTTTTACATGAAAAACAAAAACTCGAAACAGGCACAAGTAGTGAACAACACCGATTTCAAAGCTGAATTTGCAAATGCAGAACAGTATAAAAAACTCTGCTTAAACTCTGATTTATCTTTCCTGAAAGAAGCTATGGGAGAAGAAAAAATTGACGCTTTCAACTATACCAGCAATGAGTATGGTGTAGCATCCGCACTCAAAGACGGAATGAAAGATAAGCTGAAAGGAATGGCCACCTTAGGAACTGTACGTTTCAATACCGTACAAACTCCCAAATATCTGGTATTAAGCGGAGACAATCTGCACCTATTCGATACAGACACAGATGGAGAAATCGACAATCATTTTGTATTCAATCAGGCGCGTCTTGAAAACTCCCGTCTCATCGCAATTCCTATGGAGGGACAAGTACAAGCACAGGCACAAGCCAGAGGAAACAACGTGAAAGCATACAAACTTTCATTGCAAACCGACGAGAAACCTGTTGAACTCATTATCTACTCCTGTCTGATATTTACAAATATCCCGGAGATTCCGACAGATTCACAAGAAACAATACAGGATATTATCATTGGCAATGACTTCTTGAAACAATTGGGTGACAAATATCCTAATTTGAAAGTCTCATTGCCGATATTTAGCTAAAGAAGGACATATACTTAGAAAAAATAACAGCGGAAGGTTAGCTAGTTACCAAACATTATGCGTCCCGGCGGATTTGCAATCCGCCGTTCTCCGAGTATCAGGATTTATAATCCGCAATACACCTATACTTTAATATATAGTTCGGATTGAAAATCCTGATGCTCAAAGCAATCGGATTACAAATCCGATTAAACAGGTTAAAAATCCGATTGAACAGATCTCTGCAGATACTCCCCGCAGAAATTCAAAAGTAAAATTAAAAGCGATACAGTTTCGTTCGGACAAGAAGCTGAAACAATCTGTCGGATATATAAAAATAAAGCAAATGAAGCGGGTCAAGCACTCTGCCAAATTATCGGAAATAGAGATAGACATGCGGCTAAAAGAGTATTTCAGCGATCATCAGATTATGCAACGTTCCGACTTTCAAGGCATCACGGGGATGGTACGTTCCACAGCCATGATTCATATTCGCCGACTCCGTCAGGAAGGCAAGCCGCAGAATATCGGCATTCCCAGTCAACCTATTTATGTGCCGGCCCCAGGATTTTATGGAAAGTCCAGAGATTATCAGCCTGTCAAATAAACTAAAACAAAATATCAGAGGAGATACCCCCAAAGAACAGATATAAAAAAGGCGGCTGAAAGCATGAACCCCTCTTTTCAGGGTTCGCTTTCAGCCGCTATCTCTTTCCAGCAAGCGATTACAGAGAATCGCTGAATGCTGAAATCACTTTATTATTTTGCTGTTTCTACCAGTACAACACGGTTCAGAATCGGTTGACCGAATTTGTCAACACCACCACCGGCTGCAACTTTCAGTCTATCGGCAGAGATGCCATACTTCTTAACTAACAAGTCTTTAACAACCTGTGCACGTTCCAAACTTAACTTCTGATTGAAAGCAGGAGTACCGGTTGCAGAGTCAGCATATCCGTTGATTGTGTATGTAGCATTCGGAGATTCTTTTATCTTGCTGGCAAGATATGACAAGTTCATTTCTTCTTGCGGAGATAATTTATCAGAACCGATCTTGAAGAATACGGTACGCGGAGCAATGTTAGTATCTGTGATAACAACTTCTTCAGTATCTTCTACTTCTACTGGTTGTTGTGCATTTGCCAACTGTTGTTGCAATTGCATATTAGCTGCTGCCATTGCATTCATCTGATTACGCATCTGATTCAATTCAAGTTCAGAGATAATCTGTGGAGTAGGACGTTGGAATCCGCGGGTAGGGAAGTAATAAGTCACACCGAGGGTAGCACCTAAGATACCATCATAATCGGGTCTACCTCCATGTTCTCCGTCAAACTTGCCTTCCAGACCTGTTGCGCTCAACTCCAGATTCAAGTCAACAGCATTCGACAAACGGAAGCGGTTGATAATACCTGCATTGAAAGTAGCGGAGTTAGTGTGAGGACGAGAATAAGCATGAGCCCAACCGGCACCTATATAAGGGATAATTTCATATACGCGATTCGGATTGTATCCACCGAAAAGTGCGTTCAGGTTAATCATCAAATCACCATGCAAGTTCATGTAGTCCCATCTTTGTTTGTAAGAACCGTCTTCTCTCGGACCACCCACTACATAATTAGCAGTTTCGCTGGTAGTGAATCCTTTTGCCTGCAATCCGCTGTATTGCAAACGCAATCCGAATCCCGGAGTTACCCATTTGCCGACAGACACGTTAAATGTAGGAGCAACACGGTCTCTGAATTTGCCGATATGGTCATTGTTTCCATATAGCACCTGGGCGCCGCCTCCTACAGAGAAGAACCAGTTACTCCAGAAAGGATTAGTTATTACTTGATATTTATCTTGTACCTGAATCACTTCGTATTCAGTTACAGTCATTGTCTGCTGCGCAGAAGCGACAGACGCAACGCCGGCAAATGCCAGCAACATCAGAATCTTTTTCATATACCTAATAGTTAAGTGGTTATTTAAATCTTTTTCTTTGTTGAACTATTTAAATAACACGAACCGAACTAAAAGGTTTTAGAAAAAGATGAAATTATTTGTTTTATTTGAATAATCTTTCGATGTCTTCCTCCTTGATTGTTGTCAAAACAGTTTTCCCATCAGGGGTGTAATTCGGTGAGGGACAGGCAAAAAGGTTGTCTACAAGGCTTACCATTTCTTCATTACTCAACACCTGTCCGTAAACAATAGCCGCCGCGCGAGCCAATGTTAATGCCAGAATACTTTGGATTTCTTCCTTGACGTCACTTCCTTTTTCCATCGCCGTATGCAGCATATTACGCACCAGTTCCACCGGATTCAGACCTTCAATCCCCGAAGGAATACCATTAATGGCATAGCTACCGCCTCCCAGATTACTCAAATCGAAACCGACTGCAGACAAATCATCCATAATACTTTGCAGTACAGCAGCTTCCGAAGCCGGCAACTGTAAGATTTCCGGGAACAGGACGCCTTGTGATACCCCCTGTTTCTGTTGGATCTGTACCATATAACGATCAAAAAGCACCCGTATGTGTGCCCGGTGCTGATCGATTAGCATCAAACCGGATTTAACTGAAGTCAGGATAAACCGCCCTTTAAACTGCAAATGCTGATTTCCTTTCTCTATCACCGGTTCACTGGCATACAAAGTAGAAGAAGCGGCAGAGGTGACCGTCTCCATCTTTTCTTCAACGAAAGTGGGTTGGCCGCCAATAGAAGAGTCTTCCCAATCCATTTCTGGTTCCGGTTGCGGGTTATTCATCTTACTGGCTTTCGTCAGCCCTCCGTACAAATCTTCCCATTCCACTTTCGAACGGCTGTACGATCCGCCACCACCGCCACCGGCAGAAACTTTAAACGGATTATAATCTGTATTATAATGTATCTTCGGAGGCTCGGAAGATATTTTCTCCTCAAATGCCGGAATGTCAGGCATATCTTCCGTATCAAAATCAATGGAAGGGATCGCACTGAATTTGCCCAACGACTCCTTCACGGATGCCGAAAGTATCTGCCAGATGGCCTGTTCATTTTCAAACTTGATTTCGGTCTTTGTCGGATGGATATTCACGTCAATATTGGCCGGATCTACATCAAAATAGATAAAGTAGGAAATCTGTTCACCGGTGGGAATCAACTGTTCATAAGCCTCCATAACCGCCTTATGAAAATAAGGATGACGCATATAACGCCCGTTGACAAAGAAATACTGATGTGCCCCTTTCTTACGGGCAGTCTCCGGCTTGGCTACGTATCCGGAGATTTTCACCATGGTAGTATTGACCTCTATATTCAGTAACTGCTGATTGAGCTTCTTACCGAAAATAGCAAGAATACGCTGGCGTAACTGTGATACCGGAAGATTGAACAGTTCCGAATCATTACTATAAAGCGAAAAGGCAACCTCCGGATGCACCAAAGCGATCCGTTCAAATTCGGCAAGGATGTTACTCAATTCCGTTGAATTAGCCTTTAGAAATTTACGACGGGCAGGTACATTAAAGAATAGGTTCTTTACAGAGAAGTTACTTCCTTTAGAACAGGATACAGCCTCCTGACTTTCCACTTGAGAGCCTGCAATCACCAACTTCGTACCCAATTCTTCCGATTCCGGACGTGTCTTTAACTCTACCTGTGCCACTGCAGCGATGGAAGCCAATGCCTCTCCGCGAAATCCCATTGTACGCAAAGCAAACAGATCTGCCGCTTGACGTATCTTGGAGGTGGCATGCCGTTCAAAAGAAAGACGGGCATCCGTTTCGGACATTCCTTTTCCATCATCAATCACCTGAATGCTGGTTTTACCTGCATCAGTCACCAATACATGTATATTTTGCGCATCTGCATCAATCGCATTCTCCACTAGCTCCTTGATGACAGACGCGGGACGTTGTATCACTTCACCGGCAGCAATCTGGTTAGCTACCGAATCAGGTAACAAATGAATTATATCGCTCATTCTTCGTAAATTAATAATTAAAAGTTCCAGCTTCCTGTCGCCAAATAATGCCACAGATAAAGAAGGAAAGCAATGATTATCAGTATGATTCCGAAAGAGACCGGTTTGCGGCCACTCGCTTTTCTTCTTTTCAAATGCGTAGTACCTTCGATGAACTTACCGCGAATATCCTCCGGATTAAATTCCTTTTCCGGAAGCATCCCCAAGTCACGTTTGGCGTTCTCCTCCATCTTTGCGAGCTTTTCTTTCCGCTCGTCTACATAAATGTATTGATGATTAAAGCCACGGGGCTTTCTCATTGAGTTAAACATTCCCATACTACTTCATATTTATTAAGTTTCGCTTTTCTGTTTTGGGGCGCCGATCGGTGGTCGGTTTCAGTGTATCACCCGCACGCTTACCCCGCCAGTTAAAGATATCATCCTTATTCAGCGGACGGACATAGTCGAACCAGGCAAAAGTGGGAAGACGCAATTTATCAGGCGGTATCTGGTCCATCGGATACATCGTTCCGTTGGATTTACCGATAAACAGTCCTTTTTCCATCTTCTTATCCTTCATATAAAGATGAAGCACACTACCTTCCAGACAATTAAAGCCGGTCATCGTACTGTCTTTTTCTTCCGGATAGAAAGCGGTCAACACATTACCAATCACTTCAATATGACGCATATCTCCATTAATGAAATAGGCTTTCATCTCTTTGCCGGACACTTGGTTATAATGAATAGAATCTTTCATTTCCACCGTCAACGCCTGGTTGATGATATGCGCCCAGTCAATCGTGCTGTCATTCATATAAATCTTGATCTGCTCGCCAAGTAGTTGCTGCCCTTCATTCCAAAGAATAGGGTCGGTATACATGGTCATACAGGAATCCTTCGAATTATAGACCAGTGAGTCACATACTCCCTGAACATCCGTACGATACATACGTACCTTGTGATAAGCTTTCATCAACCGGAAAACGGAATCGGTATTCAGGTTGTAAGACACCAACTGCAATGTATCGCCATGCATAAAAAGACTGTCAGGCCCTTGCGAGTAGTCGATTGCCACAGCACGTTTCGTCGCAAACGCGGAGTCTGTCAATTCATTATAGAAACAATAATCACCCGTCAGCATATTCTTATTAATGGAATCTGTCATCTTCACATTATCGAACGCCTCGCCATAACCGATGATACGGTCATAGAACAGACTGTCGCCTACCAGTTTCTTTCCCTGATTGGTCAGTACCGAACGGTCCAACAATTCGGCTTGTTCGGTCATTGTGTTATAAAATCCCCGTTCCGAATAGATATGATTATTATCACTGACAATATTGGAAGGTCCGAGAATCACTGCTATTTTGTTTTCGGTATTATACCTCAATGTATCGGAGGTCAACACAAACTTAGGGTTTACCAACTTCACATCATGGTTGAATACCGACTGTTTCGTTGCAGGACTGTATTCTCCCCAATCGGAAGTCAATACATTCTCTTCATCCATCAAGGTTCCTGCCTCGAAATAATATC
>ERZ840407.1486-NODE-1486-length-10668-cov-8.678225_pt1 | contig 10668 bp, 8 predicted proteins | sample MGYA00519877_ERZ840407 | MGnify/ENA primary metagenome ERZ840407 (study PRJEB31850, sample SAMEA3708875) | human gut metagenome | biome: human gut; feature: human-associated habitat; material: faeces | place: China | collected 2014 ...
CGCCCAGAGAATAGGCCTGATAGCCCAGCACTGCACCGCCCACAGCGGCAGTACCTATGATTGCGGCAGTGCCCAGCACATTGGGCCCATCATCTTCAATGGTGGCATCCTTGGGCATGGCTTCAATGGTCACGCCCTCTTTGGGCATCACAAAGGTAAAGGTCTTGCCGGGGTTGACGATTTCCTCGCCGTTTTCGTCCAGCAGGTTTGCTTTGGACTGGATATCCCAGAGGTCAAAGCTCAGGCCGCTGCCCTTCCACAGCTGGTTGTTTTCGTCGAAGGTCACGGTAACAAGAGCACCCTCGTAAACATTGCCCTTGTCGCTGGCGGCGTTGTCATCGTAGGTAAAGGTGCCGACTTTCACAGTCAATTCATGGTCGGGGATGGCTTTCCACTTGGCGTACAGGGTGGTATCGCCGGAAACGGTATCGTTTTCAACATCAAATGCTTTGGTCAGTTCTTTGTCGGTGTACCAGCCGCCAAACGTATACCCAGCGGCGGTGGGTTCTGCAACTTTTACAAGTTTGTCGCCAGTGTAAACAGTCTGGTCTGCGGGTGCAGTACCGTAGCCATTTACATCAAAAGTAATATTACAGAGAACTTCCAAGGTCGATGTTAGAATATCATTGTTCTCTGCAAGATTGATTTTATCCCACTGTTCTTTCGTTCCCGCATACTTGACAGTCTTAAGCATCGGGCATCCACCGGTAGGATTGCTCGGGTTATCAAACATGTGTTCCATAATTGTGGTAACACTAGCAGGAATGGTTACGCTCTCCAGAACATTACAATCAGCAAAAGCGCAATTCTTAATTGTAGTCAGTCCTTCGGGCAATTCAATCGATTTGAGCCCTTTTGCATGAGAAAACGCAGATGTACCAAGAATTTTCAACTGGCTGTTTGCAGCAAATTTGACTTCTGCGATGTTGCCCGCCCATTCAAATGCGCGCGTTCCGATTTCCACAACACTTGCCGGAATCTCAATGCTTGCAAGTCCCCAGTTGCTCGCAAATGCACTTTCTGCAATCAGAACAACCGTATTCGGAATCACAATACTGTTTAGACCATTTTTTCCTGCAAACGCACCCTTTCCAATGCTTGTGACAGTATAAGTCACGCCGTTATACTCAACTGTTTCAGGAAGTACCAAATCCTTTTTGTTATTTATATCACCATATCCAGTAGTGCCTGTGACAGAAACCGCTGTACTGTCATTTTTATCTATGGTATATTGAATATCATCAATTGTAAAGCTTAACGTATCTGCTGCAAATGCCGTAACTGCCGACAGGGGCAGCATGGTGATCATCATGCAGACCGCAACCAATAAGCTGATCAAACGCTTGGGTCTCATAATTCTTTACTCCTCTCAATGATTTCCCCAAAACTCTCGCTATTTCAGCCAAAACAAAAGAGCGCCGCACCGGCCAAACGGCTGGTACAACGCTCTGAACCCTTGTAGACCCGCTGCGCGCTCGCTCTCCTGAAGGGAAGCCGACGCATCTTCACAAGGAGGTGCAAGGTTTCGTATTACCTTACTCGGAGAGAATAACGTGCGGCTGGCTGCCATATTACAGGCCCTTGTAGCTTTGCGTCGCAGCCTTTCGACTGGCTTGCCGATTCTTCAGTTTTTAGCGGAATAGCATATTGCACAGGATAAAATACTCTTTTTTTTGTCAATATGACGAAAATAAATTTGGAAAAGTGTACAAAAAGAAACGTACAATGTGGAAAATAGAATGAAAACAAAATCCTGCGGCAGAAAAAGATCTGCCTGACTTTATGGAGGGTGCAGCGCAAGAAAAATGCCCCTGACCGAAAGAAGCCGGTCAGGGGCATTTGGGGTTGCTGCAACGGTCAGGGTCAGTGCCTGCGCTCGTACTTCAGGCGTTCCCGCAGCTCGTCCAGAGAGCGGTGCTTTTCGCCGTGGCGCAGCTTGGGGTAAGCGCGGAGCATACGGCCCTTGCCAAAGTACTTGGAGCTCCGGGTGCGGGCGCGCATCTCCTCGCTGCGGGCCTGCAGCTCCTCGGCCAGCTGTTCCAGACGGAGCAGCTCTGCCGTGCGCTCTGCGGTGCCCTTGGCTGCCAGCTTGACGGCAGTGGCGGCCTCAGAGGCATTGAGCCGGGCCTCCTGGGAGGACTTGCGGGCGGCCTCCATGGCCTCGTCGGCCTTGGCGCGCAGGGCGGCAGCGGCATCCCGGGGGCTCAGTTTGGCGGCATTGTCCCGGGCCTCGGCAGCCGCCAGCTTGAGCTGCAGGCGGCTCTCGTCCATCTTCTGGTCCACATCCATGGCGGTGGTGCCCAGCAGCTCGGTCATGGCATCGGACACGGCGTGCATACTGTCGGCCACCTTTTCCAGAGCATCCAGCTCACGGGCCAGGTCAGAGGCCGCAAAGGCGGTCACCACCACATCGGCGGCGTAGCAGGCGTACAGGATGCACATGAGGACGAAGCCCACCATCTGGGGGACCATCTCCACAAGACCGGCGATCACGGGGTGAACGGCCTTCATCACCACAACGGTGCCCACGCCCCACAAAAGGGAGAACTCCAGGCAGATATATCCGCCGATGTTGAAGGGGAAGTCGCTGTAATCCCACCACCGGGTGTGGTAGAGCTTGTAGAGCGCCCAGCCGCCCGCCAGCTCCAGCACGCTGGGCAGGATCACGCCGCCGATATAGAGCAGCAGCAGGTTGTCTGCCAGCGGCGAAAGGGTGAACAGCACAATGATCATGCCAAAGCCGTAGATGGGGCAGACCGGGCCGTTCAGAAAGCCGCGGTTCACCAGCTGGCCGGTGGAAACGGCGGCATAGATGACCTCCAGGCACCAGCCCAGGCAGGAGTAGATCAGGAAAAACGCCAGGATCTGATACAGCGAAAAGCCGCAGACCATGGTGTTGACAAAAAAGGACATCTTACTCCTCCTTTGCGGCGGCAGCGGCTTCCTCCGCAGCCTTCATTTTTTTCAGGACCTTGGGCTCGATCCAGGTCACGGCGGCATCGCCGGACAGCTTTTTGGCGATCAGGGCCTTGATCCTGATGCCCATCTCGGTGAACATCCCCTCGTGCTCGGTGCGGATGTTCCACTCCGGCTCGTTTTCGTGCAGGTCAAAGGTCTTCCAGGTGATCTCGTAGCCGGAAGCGGGGAAATACTCCAGGCTGTCGCGGAACAGGTCGTCGTCATCGGTCTTGAAGTAGATCTCGCCGCCGTCCTTCAGGAATTCGCGGTACTGGATGAGCTGGCGGGGATAGGTGAGCCGGTGCTTGTTGGAGGAAGCGTTCTTGCTCCACGGGTTACAGAAGTTGATGTAGATGCGGCTGACGGTATCCTCGGCGGTGAGCACGCCCTTGATGCGCTCGATGTCGGTGCTCATGATCTTCACGTTGTCGATGGGGCGGCCTGCCTCGGTGTAAGCGGCCTCGATCTTGCGCTTGGCAAGGATCAGCACCTTGTCGGTGATGTCGATGCCCAAATAGTTGTTCTCCGGGTGGGCGCAGGCCAGCTGGGAGAGGAAGCCGCCCTTGCCGCAGCCCAGCTCCAGCACAAAGGGCTGCTCCGGGCGGGCATACTGTGCGTGCCACTTGCCGCCCCAGATCAGGGGCTCGTGGACGTGGAAATCGGCGGCCATCAGCTCATCGTGGGCGTAGGGTTTGAAACGCATTCTCATAGTTTGTAATTCTCCTTGATGTTGTGTGACTCCTTCAGCCGCCTTCGGCGGCAGCTCCCTCAGCGAGGGAGCCACTGGCGAAGAGGGAAAGTTTTCCGTACAGCCAAAGCCTCCCTCATTGAGGGAGGTGGCATCGCGCAGCGATGACGGAAGGAGTTATTTCGTCTTTCTCAAAAAATCTTCCACCTGTTCCGGCTCTGCGGCGCAGCTTCCCTGACAGATGCCGGGTTTGCCGCCGCCGCGGCCATTGAGGGCGGCGTTCAGGGCTTTGGTCAGGGCACGGACATCACCGCCCGCCTGGGCGATACAGTAGCCGGTGCCCTTTTCGTTGGGGGTCAGGGCCGCGCACAGGCCGGTGGTGGCTTCGCTCAGGCGGCTAGCCAGCCGGTGCAGGCCGTCCGGGTCCAGCCCCGGCACGATGCGGATGGCATCCGCACCGGGCGTTGCCTGCGCGGCCAGCGCGTCAAAGAGCTGGCTGCACAGCCCGAAGTGGGTGAATTTCAGGGCGGTGTACTCGTCATACACCCGGTGCACGGCGTTGGCCGTCTCGCTGGCCTTGGCGCTGAGCAGGGCACCGATCTCTGCCTGCCGTGCCCGCATGGCCTGTGCGGCTTCCAGCGCGCGCCCGCCGCAGACGATGCTCAGGCGTACGCCGCCCTTATAGTTTTCAGCGGCCAGGATCTTGATCTGGCCCACCGCACCGGTAAAGGCGGTGTGGGTGCCGCAGCAGGCACAGACATCCGCCCCGGGGATGGTCACGATCCGCACCTGCCCCTCGATCTCCTTTTTGGAGCGGTAGGTCAGGGCGGCCAGCTCCTCCCGGGTGGGGTAGGTGATGTTCACCGGCACATTTTCCCAGATGATGCGGTTGGCGGCAGTCTCGGCTGCTTTCAGCCCCTCGGCGGAGATGGGGACGTTCGTGTCCATCCGCACGGCATCGGAGCCGATGTGGAAGCCCACATTCTCGGCCCCGAACATGCTGTGCAGGATGCCGGAGAGGATGTGCTCGCCGGTGTGCTGCTGCATCTTGTCAAAGCGCCATGCCCAGTCGAGGGCCTGTGCGGCTTCGGCCCCGGGCACCGCCCCGGCGGGCAGGGAAGTGACCATGTGCCAGATGACACCCGCCTGCTCGTGGACATCGGTGACGGTCAGCACCGTGCCGTCGGCAAGGGTCAGGGTGCCCCGGTCGGCAGGCTGGCCGCCGCCCTCGGGGTAGAATACCGTGCCGTCCAGCGCGATGCGCCCGCCGCCGGTCCGGCTGTCCGGCTCTGCGGCTAAAATATGCCCCACCGCCTCCCGGCGGTAGGCATCGTGTTCATAGTATTTTTCGGTTGGCTGCATAAGCACCTCCTAATATAAAAACAAGTATACCACGTTTTTTGCCTGTGGAAAATAGTCTGCAGTTATGTTATGATAGAAAACAGACAAGCCCCAGCAAAAAGTTTGAGACGAGGAAGGATTTACAATGCGTGAAAGTGGTATTCTGATGCCGGTGTCCAGCCTGCCCGGCCCCTACGGGATCGGCTGCTTTGGCAAAAAGGCAGAAAAATTTGTGGATTTCCTTGCGGCGGCAGGCCAGAAGATCTGGCAGATCCTGCCCCTGAGCCCCACGGGCTATGGGGACAGCCCCTACCAGAGCTGCTCTGCCTTTGCGGGCAACCCTTATTTCATTGATCTGGATGCTCTGAAAGCCGAGGGGCTGCTGACAGCCGCCCAGCTCAAGGCCGAGCCTTGGGGCAAGGACCCGCTGAACGTGGATTACGGCACCCTGTACACCAGCCGCTACAAGATCCTGCGTGCCGCCTATGCCGCCTGGCGCAGGCAGTGCGCGGGCCGGCACGGCTGTGCCCATTACTATCCGGATGCGTACTATGCCTTCACGCTGGAAAACGAGGGCTGGCTGGAGGATTATGCCCTCTACATGGCCCTCAAGACCGCCAACGGCATGAAGAGCTGGACCCAGTGGCCCCGGGAGTACCGCAAGCGGGAGCCGCAGGCGCTGGAAGCTTTTAAGGCAGAGAACGAGGAAGAGATCGGCTTCTGGAAGTTTCTGCAGTACGAGTTCAGCATCCAGTGGAAGAAGCTGAAAGCCTACGCCAACGCCAACAACGTGCAGATCCTGGGCGATATCCCCATCTATGTCTCGGCAGATTCCGTGGATGCCTGGGTGGGCGGCCCGCTGTTTGAGCTGGATGCAGACGGCGGCTTTGCCCGGGTGGCAGGCTGCCCGCCGGATTACTTCTCGGCAGACGGCCAGCTCTGGGGCAACCCGCTGTACAACTGGCCCTACCATAAGCAGACCGGCTATGCCTGGTGGATCCAGCGTGTCCGCCATGCGCTGGGCATCTATGACCTGCTCCGCATCGACCACTTCCGCGGTTTTGACACCTACTGGGCCATCCCGGCAGACAGCACTACCGCTAAGACCGGCAAGTGGGAGACCGGCCCCCGGATGGAGCTGTTCAACGCGCTGGAAGGTGCGCTGGGCAAGCTGCCCATCATCGCCGAGGATCTGGGTGAGCTGTTCCCCAGTGTGCGGGAGCTGCTGGCAGACAGCACCTTCCCGGGCATGAAGGTGCTGCAGTTCGCGTTCGGCGGCGGGGACAGTGAGTACCTGCCCCACAACCACGTCAAGAACAGCGTGGTCTACCCCGGCACCCATGACAACACGACGCTGACCGCCTGGTGGGACGAGAGTGCATCGGCCAAGGAGAAGGCTGTGGCCGCCGCCTACCTGCATCTGACCGGCTGTCAGCCCACCGCAAAGGAGGTGGCCGCTGTCAAAACAGAGGCGGCCCGCACCGCGCTGCTCCGGGCCGCGCTGGGCTCAGTGGCCGACCGTGCCATCATCCCCATGGCCGACTGGCTGGGCCTGGGCGAGGAAGCCCACCTGAACAGCCCCGGCAAGCTGGGCGGAAACTGGAGCTGGCGCGCCGCCGATGGGTTCGACACTGCCGCGCTGGCCAAGCGCATTCTGGCGGAGTGCGCCGTGTACTGCCGTACAGAACCGGGCCGGAAACCCGGAGTGTGTTTAGCAGTTTGACGAAAATGTAAAAAATTACGTTAAAGTTTGTGCGTTTTGCTGGAAACGCCCGGCACAAGATGGTATAATTCCGGTAATGGGGGCTGCGCTTTCAGCGGCCGTGTGGCAAAGCTGTGCCGGCAGGGAGAGAGTCCGGCACCGGATAATGGGGAAAAACGCATGAAAAAAGAATGGACGGAACAGGATCTGCGCGCCTTTGCAGAAAACGCACAGATCGCCTTTGAGGACGTGACCCTGACGGAAGCCGATGAGGAGGCCGCGGACACCTGGCAGGACGATGGCCTGCAGGTGGATTATGTCCTGCGCAATGGGCAGGTGGACTGCGTGCTGCGCCGCCTGATCGAGGCGGACGGCAAGCTCTGGCAGCTGCAGATGACGGCTCCGCTGGCGGGCAGCGACCTGCCGGAGGATCGGATGACCGCGCGGGAGCGGGAGCTCTGCCGGGACGATATGAATCACGATTTCCTGACCGGTGTGTTCAACCGCCGTTATTTTGAAACGGAGTTCTGCACCCGGCTGGATGAGTGGACGGATGCCCACCGCTGTGCTTCGCTGGCGCTGGTGGCGCTGGACGATGAGGACGGGATGCGCACCCGGCAGGGCGATGCCGTGATGAACCAGCTGGTCTGTTTTGTGGCCAACCAGTGGAAAAAGTACTACGACCGCCCTGCAGAGCGGGTGGTCTGCCGCCTGACGGACACGCTGTTCGCCATCGGCTGTGCGGATAAGAACTGCGCAGAGCTGGCCGAGGAGCTGAACGGCATTTATGCCGAGATGCCCCGCGCGTGCGTGGCATCGGTGGGCCTGATGCGCCGGGTGCCCTTTACCCAGTCCATCGGCTGCGCCTGCACCGGCGAGGTGCGGGGCAAAAACTGGGACGCGCTGTATCAGCTGTGTGAGCAGCGCCTGAAGGCGGCCCAGACCGCCGGCGGCGACCAGATCTGCAGCAAATAAACCGAATGCATAAAATCCCCCTTTGCGGTACAAGCTAGTGCCACAAAGGGGGATTTTTGTATGGAAAACCAGAAAAATGATAACCTGAATCTGCTGGAAGCGGTGGTGCAGAACACGGAGATGGGCAAGAACACGCTGGAACAGATCGTGCCCATGACCGAGGACCCTGCCTTCCGGGCCGAGCTCCTGCGGGAGCGGAACCTCTACCGGGAACTGAATCAGGAGGCCCACACCGCCATCGAGGCCTGCGGCGGCACGGCTCAGGGCCAGAGCATCATGGCAAAGCTCAACACCAAGATGGGCATCGGGATGAAAACGCTCACCGACAGATCTACCCGCAATCTGGCCGAAATGCTCAGCGAGGGGAGCAGCCAGGGCGTGATGGATTGCATCAAGAGCCAGAAGGATTATCCCGATGCGGCTCCCGGCTCCAAGCGCCTGATGCAGAAACTGCAGGATCTGGAGGAAGAGAACCGGCTGAAACTGGAGCAGTTTCTGTAAAGGCTGCTCCGGCTGCTCAGAGTGCTTCTACCATGGCCGCCACGATCCTGGTGGCGGTAGCCACATACTCGGCGATGCTGAACTTCTTGACCACCAGTACCTCGTGGCCGTCCTCGTCGGCATTGTCGCTCATGGCCCGGAGAATCACACAGGGCACATCGTTCTTGGCGGCGATCTGGCTCACGGCAGCACCCTCCATCTCAACACAGTCGGGGGCGCATTTGGCCTCAATGGCGGCCTTGGTCTCGCTGTCGCCCACGAACAGGTCGCCGGTGGCGATCTTGCCGGTCAGGGCCTTGACCCCTGCCTCAGCGCAGGCTTTTTCAGCGGCGGCGATGAGGGCCGGGTCACCGGCGTACTCCTTCAGGTAGGGCGGGTTCTGGCAGATCATGTCCAGCTGGGCATCGTGGTAGAGCACCGTCTTGCCGATGACCACATCACCAATGCCGATCTTGCTGGTCATGTTTCCTGCAATGCCGGAGAAGATGATCTTCTCGGCACCGTATCGGGTGATGAGCACCTGAGTGGTGGCGGCGGCATTGGCCTTGCCCATGCCTGCACAGCAGACCACGACCTGCTTGCCTGCCAGCGTGCCCCTGTGGTACTCCACGCCGCCGTAGAGCTCCACGGTGACATTTTCCAGCTTTGCACACAGCTGATCGACTTCATCGGGCATTGCGCCCATAATTCCGATAATCATATAGATGTCCTTTCTCCTGGGCAAAAGTGTCTCCCGCGCGCCGCGCAGGAGACACTTTTATCATACATCCATCAGACGTTGAACAGGAACTCGATCACGTCGCCGTCCTTCACGACGTACTCCTTGCCCTCGGTGCGCTGCAGGCCCTTGGCCTTGACAGCGGCGTAATCGAAGTTGTTGGCTTCCAGGTCGCCATAGCCGATGACACTGGCGCGGATGAAGCCGCGCTCGAAATCGCTGTGGATCTTACCGGCGGCCTGAGGTGCCTTGGTGCCCTTGCGGATGGTCCAGGCGCGGCACTCCTTTTTGCCGTCGGTCAGGAAGGAGATGAGGCCCAGCAGGTCGTAGCTGGCAGTGATGAGGTTGTCCAGGCCGCTGGCCTCGATGCCCATCTCGGCCAGGAAAGCCTTCTTCTCCTCGGGGGAGTAGTCGGCAATGTCTTCTTCGGTCTTGGCGCAGATGGGAATGTAGCGGGCCCCCTCCTCGGCGGCGCGGGCGGCCACCAGCGGGACATAGCGGTTGTTCTCGATGCCCTCCATCAGGTCATCCTCGCCCACGTTGCAGGCGTAGAGCACGGGCTTGGAGCTCAGCAGGCCCATCTCGTGCAGCACGGCCTGCTGCTCGGCATCCCCCTCGTCAAAGTCAAAGCTGCGGGCGGGCTTGCCTGCGCTCAGGTGATCAGCCAGCTTCTGCAGCCAGGCGGCTTCAGCGGCAGCACCCTTGTTGTTGCCGCTCTTGGCAGCCTTGGCCATCCGGCCCGCGCGGTTCTGAACGACCTCGAGGTCAGAGAGGATCAGCTCGTAGTCAATGGCATCGATGTCGGCAATGGGGTCCACGGCTTCGGCCTTGGTCATCTGCCGGTTGCGGAACCGGATTTTTTCGGCCATCGAACCCGAGCCGTCGATCGCGAGGATGATGGCGGTGCGATGGGTGCGTGTGATGCTCTGTGTATACATGTTGCGTCGTATGTTCTTCTATTTCAGGCCGCGGACCGAGTAGTAGTCTTCGCGGCGCTCCTCTTCGCTCGTGCAGTCGAGACCGTAGCTGACGGCCATGTCGAGCGAACAGTCGCGGTCGCGGTCGGCGTCGGTCGTGCGGCGCATCGAGGCGTGGGCGTTGTGCCCCGCGGAGATGGCCTCGTCGATCTCGTCGACGGTCGGCGTGTGCCCGAGCAGGGCGGCGTAAACCTGTTTGGCCCAGCTGTGGGCGTAGTCGTCGTAGTGGACGGCGAAGACCCGGAAGCGGTTGTCCACGGCCTCGGTCGTGGTCAGTTCGCCGCGGTCCACGGCTGCGAGGATCGCCTCGGTCTCGCGGCGCGTGATGTACTGCCCGCCCAGGTCGAGCCACTGCCCGTCGCCGTCGTAGCGCGGGTCCGACCCTCCTCTGGAGAGCATTGCGCCCAACGCCGCCACGATGGCCTTGTTGTAGAGCTTGAGCCCCCGTTGCAGGGCCGCCGAGCGGATCAAGGTCTTGTTGTGGGTGAACACCGGGGCGTCGGGGTCCTGCTCCTGGAGCGAATGGAGGATGTCCACGGCCTGGAGCATGGCGCCCGTGATGTAGGGATTGTATTCGTCGAAACTGATCACGTCGCGTTTGACCGAGCGGCGGTCGCGGGCGGGCCACTTCTCGATGTCGCGCACGGCGCCGAAACTGGTGAGGTTGGCGCCCGGCATGAGGTGCGTGCGCCCTTCCTTCTCGATCAGATAGGAGTAGGGGAAGGCCGAGGTGTCGTGGTGGTAGGAGTGGTGTCCCATGACCATCGTGAAGGCGCCCTCGAGCGCGGGCGACATGATGTAGGCGCTG
>ERZ840407.1490-NODE-1490-length-10651-cov-10.957437_pt1 | contig 10651 bp, 10 predicted proteins | sample MGYA00519877_ERZ840407 | MGnify/ENA primary metagenome ERZ840407 (study PRJEB31850, sample SAMEA3708875) | human gut metagenome | biome: human gut; feature: human-associated habitat; material: faeces | place: China | collected 2014 ...
ACTCGCCGTGGAACAGGCCCACGGTGCGGCGGCCCTTGATGCCCTTGACGGCCTCAATGCCATGGCCGATGGTGTGGCCGAAATTGAGGGCTTTGCGCATCCCGTGCTCCTGCTCGTCCTGCTCCACGATGTTCTTTTTGAAGCGGAGGCTGCGGTAGATGATCTCGCCGATCCGCGCGTCCACATCGCCTTTTTCAAAGATGGCAAACAGCTCCGGGTCGGCCAACAGGCTGGCCTTGACGGCCTCGGCCAGGCCGTTGATGTAGTGGCGGCGGGGCAGGGTGGACAGCGTCTCCGGGTCCACGATGACCAGTTTGGGCTGCCAGAAAGCGCCCACGATGTTTTTGGTGTCGCCCAGGTCCACGGCGGTTTTGCCGCCAATGGAGGAATCGATCATGGAGAGGGTGGTGGTGGGGCAGTTGATGAAATCAATGCCGCGCATGTAGATGGAGGCCGCAAAGCCTGCCAGGTCGCCCACGACACCGCCGCCCACGGCGATGACCAGGTCGCCCCGGCCCATATTGAATTCCAGCATCTGGCGCAGGACGGTCTCCAAAATTTTAAAGCTCTTGCTGGCCTCGCCCTGAGGCACGGTGATGATCTTGGCATCCTTGCACTGGTCGGCCACCCGCTGGGCGTACTGGGCGGGAACGCCGCTGTCGGTGACGATGGCCACCCGGCGGTCCAGCCGGGCAAACTGGTACAGGTTTTCCAGCGCGCCGCTCTTTAAAATGATATCATAGCTGCGCTCGCCCAGGTTCATGGTGAGCTTGGTTCCGATAAATTCGCTCATTTTGTGTACACTCCTAACAGCCGCACGGTGCGGCAGGTATGATCCAGCTCGCGCAGCAGCGCGGCGGTCTCGTCGGCGGTGGGGTCGCCCACCAGCTCCACATAAAAGTAATAATCAAAGGGGACATGGGGCAGCGGGCGGCTCTTGATGGACTCCATATCGTAGCCGCTGGCACCGATGATCTGGATGACCTCGGCCAGCTTGCCGGGCTTGTTGTCCAGCGTGAACAGCAGGGAGAACCGGTTGCCAGCCGTGGGCTTTTCGCGGCTGAGGACGATGAAGCGGGTGGTGTTGTCGCCGTCGGTGTTGATGCTGGGCACCAGCACCTCCAGTCCGTACAGGGCCGCTGTTTCCACGCTGGCAATGGCGGCATGTCTGCGGTCGCCGCCGTCAGCCACAAATTTGGCCGCCATGGCGGTGTTGGGCATGGCCGTGGCGGGCAGGTGGAACTGCCGCAGGAACGTCTCGCTCTGGGCAATGGCCTGCTGGTGGCTGTACACCATCTTCAGCTCGTTGAGCTGGGTACCGGGCAGCACCAGCAGGTTCTGGGAGACGGGCAGGTCGTAGACATCTACCACCCAGAGGTCCGGGTGGTTGTAGCACAGGTCCAGCACGGCGGAAACATCACCCGCGTGGCTGTTTTCAAACGGCACCACGCCGTGGGAGGCGTCGCCCCGCTCCACGGCGTCAAACACTTCATCCCAGGTGGGGTAGCTGATGGCCTCGGCATGGGGGAAGAGCGCTTTGAGCGCGATGTGGGCAAAGGCCCCCTCCACGCCCTGATAGGCGGCGCGGTTGCGGCCCAGCACCGCGGCCTCGTACTGCTTGGCAACGTCCATCATGTTCTGGACATGGTCCCGGTAGTAGGGGCGCAGAGCGGGCTCCTGAATGCGGGCGGCGGCTTTGTCCAGCACCACCGCCTCCCGCGCGGCGTCAAAGATGGGCAGGCCGTGGGCCTTTTTGTACTCGGCAACGGCCAGCACCGCGGCCATCCGGCGCTCAAACAGCGCCGCCAGCTGCGCGTCCACCGCGTCGATCTCCGCGCGTGCTTTGTCCAGTGCGTCCATGGGGAATCCACATCCTTTGTTCTGTGATTTATGAGAATACTTGATTAGTATACCATAACCCGGATGGAGAAACAACAAAACCCCAGCGCTTTCAAAGCGGATAATTTTTCAAACGCGGAGGGAATAAAGCGAATAAAATTATAAAGGAAAAGCCTCTCACCCGGCAAGATGAGAGACTTTTATGGTTCATTTGCGCAGATCTTCCCGCTTGCGGGCCGTGCCGTAGTACCGCCCGTAGGGATTGTCGAGATCCGAAGCTTTGGGCGGGGCGGGGGTGCCGGGGACCGCGGGCGCGGGCTTTTCCGGCACGGCGGAGTGTGCCGCCGTGCCCCGGCGGATGAGGCGGAACCGCATGGCTCAGCCCTCCCTCAGGGTGGAGACAGCCCCGGCGGTCAACGCCTGCCAGAGCTCCTCGCCGCCGGCGAGGTTCTCCGCCGTGGCGGTGTTCCAGGCACCCCGCATCCCGATGTAAAAATCGGAGAGGTACTGCTGGCTGTCGCCGCCCTGGGCGTGGGTGGTGTCGGCCCGGTACTCGCCCAGGTCCAGCCCGGCCAGCACGGGGCAGTCCGTCCACTTGTACACCATGTTCCACCAGTCGTCGTCGCTGTCCGGGGCGGGCAGGCTGCCGTCCAGATACCGCAGGGTTCCGGTGCTGTCCTCGAACCCGGCGGGGTCGTAGAGGAGAAAAATGGAGCTTAGGCCGCCCTGCACGTCAGTGGCCAGCTTGGTGGTGCCCGCCATGGTCAGGTAGGCGGCGCTCTCGGTCTGGGGATCCTCGTCGCTGTAGTCCAGCGTGTAGACGTTCAGCGTCACCAGAACCTTGCCGTCGCCGTTGCGGTCCTCGCCGTACCGGGCAAGAGCCGTCTGCAGGGCCGTCACGGTGTCGTCGGGCAGGTAGTAGGGGGCCACCACGGCGATGTTGTAATCGGGCTTGGGCACAAAGAAATACTGCCCGATAAAGTTGTAAGCCACAAAGGCCACGGCAATGCCGATGAGGATGACCCACTTGAGGTTATAATCCCACCAGTTGGTCCACTTTTCTTTCCGGGTGTACTGCCGCTCTTTGCGGGGGGCAAGGTCCCTGGGGTCGATGTCGCGCTCGTAACGATAGCTTGCCATAAAGCTCCTTATAATTCGGCCAGAATGGTCTGGCGGACGGCGTCGGGCAGCTGTTTCTGCTCGGCGCGGCTCATGCCCGCGGTCTGGATGGGGGGCAGCACCTTGATGCGTACCGTGCCCGGGTGGCAGAGGTTGCCGTTGTTCTCAAACAGGGCCCGTGCCCCGGTGATGGCTACCGGCACCACGGGAGCGCCTGTCTTGACCGCGATGCGGAACGCGCCCTGCTTGAACTCGCCGGCGCCGCCCTCTTCGCCCTTGTAGCGGGTGCCCTCGGGGAAGATGACAAAGCTCCTGCCGCTCTCCACGATGGCGGTGGCGTCGTTCAGGGCCCGGACGGAGGCGCGCACGTCGTCCCGCTGGACGAACACGCAGCCCAGCAGCTTCATCCAGCGGTTGAGCAGGGGGATCTTCTCCAGCTCCTCTTTGGCCAGGATGCCGTGGGGCCGGTCCAGCCCGGCCAGCAGCAGGGGGATATCATAGTAGCTGCGGTGGTTGCCCACAAACACACAGGCAGTGTCTTTGGGGATGTTGTCCAGCCCCTCCACCAGCAGCTGGACCCCTGTGATGTGCAGGATCTGCCGGCTCCAGTGGGGGATGTGCTTGTTGACGATCTGCTCCACCATGTCCATGTCGCCTGCGGCCAGCGCGCGCTCGCCCCGGCGGAGGATATTGTAGTGGACGATCATGTATCCAAAAAGATAGAGGAACATTGCAATGGTGCGGAAAATGCTCATGAGAGATGCTCCTTTCAATGGGAATGGGCGATAAAAACCCCAGTTTATTGTAACACACTTTTCCGTAAAAAGGGAGAGAAAATACTTTTTTTACAAATCCTAGCCTTTGCAGCTTGCAAAATCCACAAAATCCGGGTATAGTTATAACTACAAAGGTAGCACAATGGCGCTTCCAGAGAGAAACGCCGGTGCCTGCCAGACGCTGCCCGCCGGGCAGCAGGAAAGGAACCGGAACGACACATGAGTTTATTCCCCTCTGCAAATGATTTCAAAGCGGGGCCGGGCGTGGAGAAAGACGCCCCCCGCAAGACCGGCGTAGGCCGTTTCTTCGAGCTGGTGGGCCGCGATATGAGCAGCATGTTCCTTGCAAACCTGCTCACCTGCCTGGGCTTTCTCCCGGTCATCTGCCTGGTCTACATCGGCTTTCTGATGAACAGCCTCCCCGTGATGCTGGTCAGTGCCGCTGCGGGCGGCATTCTGGCGGGCCCGGCGCTGGCCGGCATGTACGATACCGTTCTCCGTGCCCTGCGTGATGAGGCCGGTTACTGGTGGACGACCTACCGCAAGGCATTCAAGCGCAATTTCAAGGCCAGCATCCTGCCGGGCGTGCTTTACTGCGTGGTGGTCACGGTGCAGATCTTCTTTGTGTATTTCTGCTTCAACATGCTCTACCACGGCACCAATGTGGGCGTGCCCATGTGGGTGGCAACGGTGCTCAACCTGCTGCTGCTCCACATGCTGTTCTCCTATATGTGGCCGCAGGTGGTGCTGCTGGACCAGCCGTTGTTCCAGACGCTGAAAAACAGCGTCAACTGCATGATCGCGTTCCTGCCCCACGCGCTGGCGGCGTCGGTAGTTACCATCCTGTTCTGGGGCCTTGTCATCCTCTGTATGCCGCTGGGCCTGTTGCTCATGCTGGTGTTCGGCTTCTGGTTCCAGGTGGAAGTCTGCTGCCAGATCGTGTATGGCGACCTGGACCGGGTGTTCCACATTGAGGAGAAGATCCAAAAGCTCCACGACGCCGAGCTTGAAGCAGAGCTGGCCGCCGAGCGGGGCGAAGACGAAGAGTGATTTCATCCACTGAAAATTTGCTGCGGCAGAAAGGGGAGCAGGAACCATGGAGCAGCGGAACAATCTGGTGCTGCAGGGCACCGAGACGTTCTCCCGCGGGCAGCTGGATAACGTGGCGCTGGAGAGCGGCAGCATCGTGCTGGACAGCGCGGCGGGCCGCTACCTGCAGTACGGCAGCTACACCACGCCGGAGTTTGCCATGCCCGCGTTCTGCAACCTGAACGTGAGCTGGAATGCCCACGCTCCCCACAACACCATGGTGGAGGTGCGCTGCCGCGTGTATGCAGGCAACGCCTGGACGGGCTGGATGAGCTTTGGCAAGTGGGCCCCGGATTACCCCCGATGCAGCGTCAACGCCCAGAGCGAGGACGGCATGGTCTTCCTGATGGGGGACACGGTCACGGTGGCAACCCCCGGCGGCGGCACCGGCGTGCAATTGCAGGTCAACCTCTCCTCCAACGATGATAAGGTCACCCCGGCCCTCCGGCTGCTGGCCGCTGCCGTGCGGCCCGTGACCTGGGAAAAACAGAAGGGCCACCCCATCAACCGGCGGCTCTACCTGCCGGAATACTGCCTCAGCGCCCACGACCCCAGCTTTGGCCGGGAGATGGACCTGCCGCTGGTGATGGCCGCCCTCATGAACCGCTTCGGCGAGGACATCCTCCCCGAGGAGGTGGCCTATGTGATGGAGGATAAGGCCACCAGCAGCACCGGCAACGGCGCGTTCGCCGCGGCCGCGGCAGGCTGCTGCGGCTACCCCTGCTGGCAGGCCTGGATGGACCTGAAAGACCTCCGGGCCCAGATCCACGACGGCTGTTCGGTAGCCGTCCGGGTGGAGCGCCGGGTGCGGGGCCAGCGGGACTCCGTCGGGGTCTGGATGGGCCTGCGGGGCTTCGGGCACGATGACGCCGTGCTGGCGGATTTTGTTCTCCTCAATGACCCCACGGCGGACACGGATGGAGCCGTGAACTGCACCATGGCCGTTACCGATTTCCTGCGCTACTTCACGGGCCGGGCCATCGCCCTGCGGGGCAAGCCCCGGGACATGGAAGCCGACCGCCCCCGCCGCATCCTGTGCGAGCTGGAAAAGACGGGAGAGCCCGGCGTGTACACGTTCGTGCAGCGGGGCCAGAAAGACCTGCTGCCCGAGGAATTTTCCGGCTGGCTGGCGGCCAGCCGCCACGATGGGATAGCCCATGCCACCACCGCCCACCGGACGTTCAAACGGCTGGAAAAAACCGCTGAGGGCGGCATCCGCTTCAGCGCGGAGCAGCTGGCCGCGGGCGGGCGGTACAGCGTGTACGCGGTGGACCAGACCGGCAGTATGCGGGTGGCCGAAGTCCGGCTCCCGGTGCCGCCCCCGCCGCCTGAACCCGTTCTTCAAAGCACCGCGCAAGCCGCCGGGGCAGCTGCCCCGGTGGAGCCGAGCGCTTTTTGAGAAAAATCCAATTTTTCTATAGGAGGAATACATTATGGCAAAGACGATCATTACGATTGGCCGTGAGTACTGCACCGGCGGCAACTACATCGCGGAGGATGTGGCAAATGCACTGGGCGTCAAGCTCTACGATAAGGAGCTGATCACCATGGCAGCCAAGCATTCCGGCCTGTCCGAAGAGGCGGTGGCGGCCAGTGAAAAGCGCCACACCCACAGCCTGCTGTACAGCCTCTACACCATGGGCAACGATCTGCCTCTGGGCGATCAGGTCTTCATCCTGCAGAGCCGGATCATCAAGCAGCTGGCCGAGGAGGGCCCCTGCGTGATCCTGGGCCGCTGCGGCGACTATGTGCTGCGGGAGCGCAAGGACGTGCTGCGTGTCTTCATCTATGCTCCGGTGGAGTGGCGGCGTGAGCTGGCCAAGACCGACCCCCTTGTCAAGGCGAAGGACGAGAAAGGCATCAAGGAAGAAATCGAGAAGACCGACCGCAACCGTGCTGCCTACTACAACTACTACACCCAGAACCGCTGGGGCGACGCGCACAACTACGACCTGGCCATCAACGCCGCGCTGGGCCGCGAGACCTGCGTGAAGATGATCCTGGACGCCGTGGCCGCCAAGGAGAAGACCGTGGGCTGAGGCCCGGACACCGGGCAGTCCTGGACGTAAAAAACAATGATGGTTCGTGGGTGGGGCGCGCAAGCGCTCTGCCCACGTTTCCGGTAAAGAAACAAGCATCCCAAATGTCAAAAGGAGTCAACGTGGAAGAAAATCAACAAGCAACGGCCCGTGAGAACATCATGGGCACCATGAACATCAATCCGCTGCTGGTCAAGCTCAGTGTGCCCATGATGGTGTCCATGTTGGTGCAGGCGCTGTACAACGTGGTGGACTCGATCTTCGTGTCCCACGTCAGCGAGAGCGCCCTGACCGCTGTTTCGCTGGCGTTCTCGCTGCAGAACGTCATGATCGCCGTGGGCGTGGGCACGGGCGTGGGCGTCAACGCCCTGCTCTCCAAAAGCCTGGGTGAAAAGAATCAGGGGCGGGCCAACACGACCGCCGAGAACGGCATTTTTCTGGCCCTGTGCAGCTATGTGATCTTTTTTGTCATCGGCCTTACCTGCATGAAACCCTATTTCTACGCCCAGACCAGTGACCCGGACATTGCCCTGCAGGGCATCCGGTATCTGCGGGTGTGCAGTGTGTTCAGCCTTGGCCTGTTTTTGCAGACCATGGGCGAGAAGCTGCTGGCCGCCACCGGCCGCACCAACCTCAGCATGACCAGCCAGCTCATCGGCGCGGTGGTCAACATCGTGCTGGACCCCATCTTCATCTTTGGTTATTGCGGCGAGGCGTTGTCCGGCACCACGGGGGCCGCGGTGGCTACCGTCATCGGCCAGTTCTGCGGCGCGGGCGCGGCCATCTTCTTCAACCTGAAGAAAAACCCGGACATCCAGATCAGCTTCCGGGGCTTCCGCCCCAGCGGCGAGGCCATCCGGCGGATCTACGTCGTGGGCCTGCCCAGCATTGCCATGCAGTGCGTGGGCAGCGTGATGACGTTCTTCATGAACCAGATCCTCATGGCGTTCTCGGCTACGGCGGTGGCGGTGTTCGGCGTCTATTTCAAGCTGCAGAGCTTCGTGTTCATGCCCATCTTTGGCCTGAACAACGGTATGGTGCCCATCATCAGCTACAACTATGGTGCCCGGGACCCGCGGCGCGTCAAAAAGACCATCAAGCTGGCCATCACCTACGCCGAGTGCATCATGCTCATCGGCTTCTGTGTGTTCCAGTTTGCACCCGGCCTGCTGCTGAACCTCTTTGCCGCCAGTGACGCCATGCGGGCCATCGGCATCCCGGCACTGCGGATCATCTGCCCCCACTTCCTGCTGGCAGGCATCGGCATCGTGCTGAGCTCGGTGTTCCAGGCGTTGGGCAACGGCGTGTACAGCCTCATCCTCTCGGTCTGCCGCCAGCTGGTGGTGCTGATCCCGGTGGCGTGGCTGCTGAGCCGGACCGGCAACGTGAATATGGTCTGGTGGGCGTTCCTCATTGCGGAAGTGGTCAGCGTGACGCTGAGCCTCGTGTTCATGGCACGCATCAACAAAAACATCATTGCACCCATGCAAAACGCGTAACAGAAGCAAAATAAGTCCCCTGCGGACGAAAGGATCGTGAATGATATGGGAAAAAAGCTGAAATGGAACCTGATCGTGATGAGCGTGCTCTACCTGGCTTTGGGCATTTTCCTGCTGATGGTGCCCGGTACGGCCCTCAACGTGGTCTGCTACGCGCTGGGCGGCGTGGTGCTGCTGGGCGCCGTGATCCAGCTGGTGCGCTATTTTCTGGTGGAGCGCGGCATTTTCCAGAGTCAGCTCACCCTGATCTCCGGTCTGGTCTGTCTGGCGCTGGGCGGCTTCCTCATCCTGCGCAGCGACATCGTGGTCCGCATCCTGCCCATCGTGTTCGGCCTGTTCGTCATCTTCGACAGCCTGGGCCGGGTGCAGAGCGCGCTGGAGCTCCGCCGCTGCGGCTATGGCAGTTGGAAAGGCTTCCTCCTGCTGGCGCTGCTGAGCGTGGTGCTGGGCGTTGTGATGATCGTGGACTCCTTTGGGGCCATGGAAACGCTGGTGATGGCCATTGGCGTTATCCTCATCATTGAGGGCGCCCTCAACCTGCTGAGTGCCCTGTACACCATGCTGGCGGTGCGGCGGTTCGTCAAGCTGCACCCGGAGGCGCAGTCGGTGCTGGAGGCCGTTACCGGCAAGGATCTGAACGGCGACGGCGTCATTGCCCCGGATGTGGCCCGTGCCGATGCCGAAGCCACAGCCGTGGAGCTCGACCATGTGGACGAGAGTGCCGAGGTGGAGCAGGAGAACGACAACGAACAAATCAACTAATAAAAGGATAAAAAGAAAATGGAAAAGTACGATCTGATCATTGTGGGTGCCGGCCCGGCCGGTATTTTTACCGCTGTGGAGCTGCTGCGCCACGGCAGCAAAAAGCACATTCTGCTGGTGGAAAAAGGCAAGCCGGTGGAAAAGCGCCACTGCCCCAAGGCAGAGCTGGGCCACTGCGTCAACTGCCGCCCCACCTGTGCCATCACCACCGGCTTCTCGGGTGCCGGTGCGTTCTCGGACGGCAAACTGAGCCTCTCCTATGAGGTCGGCGGCGACCTGCCCACCCTCATCGGCGAGGAGTTCGCCCAGGAGCTGATCGATTATACCGATAAGATCTATCTGGAGTTTGGCGCGGACCCCCATGTGGAGGGGATCTACACCGGCGAGGAGATCAAGGAGATCCGCAAGAACGCCATCCATGCAGGCCTCAAGCTGGTGGACTGCCCCATCCGCCACCTGGGCACCGAGAAAGCCCAGCAGCTGTATCTGGCCATTCAGAATTATCTGGCCGACAACGGTGTGGAAATGCGCTTCTCCACCGAGTGCGAGAACATCATCCTCGAAAACGAGGTCTGCAAGGGCGTCCTCATCAAGGGACCCCGTGATGCGGAAGCCTATCCGGTTTACGCGGATACCGTCGTCATCGGCACGGGCCGCCGTGGCGCTGACTGGCTGGAGAAGATCTGCGCCGAGCACCACATTGCCCACAAGCCCGGCACCGTGGACATCGGTGTCCGCGTGGAGTGCCGCAACGAAGTCATGGAGAAAGTGAACAAGGTGCTGTATGAGTCCAAGCTCATCGGCTACCCCAAGCCCTGGAAGAACAAGGTCCGCACGTTCTGCCAGAATCCCGGCGGCTTTGTGGCCCAGGAAAACTATGATAACGACCTGGCTGTCGTCAACGGCCACAGCTTCAAGGAGAAGAAGAGCCCCAACACCAACCTGGCCATCCTCGTCTCCCACAATTTCACCGAGCCGTTCAACCAGCCCATCGCCTACGCCCAGAAAGTGGGCGAGCTGACCAACATGCTGGGCGCGGGCCATATCATGGTCCAACGCTACGGCGATATCCTGGACGGCAAGCGCACCTGGCAGAAAGAGCTGGCACAATCCAACGTCAAGCCCACCCTGAAAGACGCTGTGGCCGGTGACATCACCGCCGCCATGCCCTACCGCGCCATGACCAACATCATTGAGTTCATCAAGATGCTGGATATGGTGGTGCCCGGCTTTGCCGCCAACGAGACCCTGCTCTACAGTCCGGAGCTGAAGTTCTACTCCAACAAGGTCAAGATGGACGAGAACCTGGACACCAACATTCAGGGCCTGCACTGCCTGGGCGACTCCTCCGGCTGGACCCGCGGCCTGATGATGGCCTCCGTTATGGGCGTGCTTATGGGCCGGAAACTGGCCGAAAAAGAGGGCTGCTGAAAAACAGCGCCCGCTGGATAGCGTAAAAAGATTCACTCCCCCTGTGAACTGCACCCCATTTGTTAGACAGTATGGTATACTGTTTAGGAAATGGGGT
>ERZ840407.1495-NODE-1495-length-10628-cov-2.780195_pt1 | contig 10628 bp, 9 predicted proteins | sample MGYA00519877_ERZ840407 | MGnify/ENA primary metagenome ERZ840407 (study PRJEB31850, sample SAMEA3708875) | human gut metagenome | biome: human gut; feature: human-associated habitat; material: faeces | place: China | collected 2014 ...
CAAGCAATGGACAGAAGTACGATTAGGACAGATAGGGTTGTGATAATAGCTTTTCTCATGTGGTGAACAAAGTTCTCAGTTAAGTCGGGTGCAAAGGTACATCTTTTTCATTATTTACTCATATAATTGCTTGGGCATATTGAAGTTTGAAGAAAATTGTGTGGAAGTTAGGAGTAAAGATGGAAAATAAATGAGCCGGCTATTATTAAGATGACAATGTATGAGTGTACATGGTGCTGGAGAAGTATGCAAGGACACAAAAGAAAGTAGAGAATGTGGGCATTTAGGCAGAAATAACTTGAAACCCTTTTCCATTCCCTCGTTTTCTTGTATCTTTGCGACCTCATAATTCACTTAACTACAAGCAATGAAGGAATTCCTACAACTGATGCGGCGCTTTGTGTCGCCTTACAAGAGATATATCGGTTGGGCAATCGTGCTCAATGTGCTGTCCGCTATATTCAATGTCTTTTCATTCACACTGCTCATTCCTATTCTCAATATCCTTTTCAAGACGGGGGAGAACACTCAAGTGTATCACTTCATGGAGTGGGGAAGCGGTAGCTTGAAGGAAGTGGCGGTGAACAATTTCTATTATTACGTCACTCAGATGATTGAGACACACGGGGCACAGATGACATTGCTGTTCATGGGGCTTTTCCTTGCTTTCATGACCATGCTGAAGACTTCCTGCTATTTCGGTTCTTCCGCCATTATGATTCCCCTTCGTACGGGAGTGGTACGCGATATCCGCGTGATGGTCTATTCCAAAGTGATGCACTTGCCGCTCGGCTTTTTCTCTGAAGAAAGGAAAGGGGACATCATTGCACGTATGAGCGGTGACGTAGGCGAAATTGAAAACTCTATTACCAGCTCACTGGATATGCTGCTCAAGAATCCTATCCTGATTCTGCTTTATTTTTCCACTCTGATTGTAACCAGCTGGCAGCTGACTCTGTTTACTGTCCTGGTATTGCCGGGTATGGGCTGGCTGATGGGAAAAGTCGGCAAGAAACTGAAGCGTAAGTCGTTGGAAGCCCAAGGGAAATGGAGTGATACCATGTCGCAACTGGAAGAGACGCTTGGTGGACTGCGTATAATCAAGGCTTTCATAGCCGAAGACAAGATGGTAGACCGTTTTAAGCAATGCAGCGACGAGCTGCGTGATGCAACCAACAAGGTAGCCATCCGTCAGTCGTTGGCACATCCGATGAGTGAATTCCTCGGTACGCTGCTCATTGTATTGGTACTGTGGTTCGGTGGTCTGCTTATTCTGGGCGACGGCACTTCCATGGAAGCATCAACGTTCATCTTCTATATGGTAATTCTGTACAGTATCATCAATCCATTGAAAGACTTTGCAAAGGCAGGATACAACATTCCAAAGGGTCTGGCATCCATGGAACGTGTGGACAAAATCCTGAAGGCAGAGAATAAGATTAAGGAGATTCCGAATCCGAAACCGTTGAAAGGTTTGAATGACAAGATTGAATTTAAAGATATCTCTTTCAGCTACGATGGTAAAAGAGAGGTACTGAAACATGTAAATTTGACAGTTCCCAAAGGAAAAACGATTGCACTGGTTGGACAGTCAGGTTCCGGTAAATCTACCTTAGTCGATTTGTTGCCACGTTACCATGATGTACAGGAAGGTGATATTACCATTGACGGAACGAGCATCCGCGACGTGCGTATTGCTGATTTGCGTAGTCTGATTGGTAATGTAAACCAGGAAGCTATTTTGTTTAATGATACATTCTTCAATAACATTGCTTTTGGTGTGGAGAATGCGACAATGGAACAAGTGGTAGAGGCAGCAAAGATTGCCAATGCACATGATTTCATCATGGAGAAACCGGAAGGATATAACATGAATATCGGTGACCGTGGTGGTAAATTGTCCGGTGGTCAGCGCCAGCGTATCAGTATCGCCCGTGCCATCCTGAAGAACCCTCCGATTCTGATTCTCGATGAGGCTACTTCTGCATTGGATACCGAATCAGAACGTCTCGTGCAGGAAGCGTTGGAACGTTTGATGAAAACACGTACGACGATTGCTATTGCCCACCGTCTTTCTACTATTAAGAATGCAGATGAAATCTGCGTGTTATATGAAGGAGAAATTGTAGAACGTGGTAAGCATGAGGAACTTATAGAATTAAACGGCTATTACAAACGCCTGCATGATATGCAACAACTGTAATGCAGCAATTGTAATTTTTTGATAATGCAATGATATTATTAAGTTTTGATACAGAAGAATTTGATGTACCTCGTGAACATGGCGTAGACTTTCCGCTGGATGAAGCGATGAAAGTATCAGTCTATGGTACGAACCGGATACTGGACTGCCTGAAAAAAAACGGGGTGAAAGCTACCTTCTTCTGTACAAGCAATTTTGCAGAAAATGCGCCGGAGGTGATGCGGCGCATTATGGACGAAGGACATGAAGTGGCTGCGCATGGATGTGACCATTGGCAGCCGCAGGCTTCCGATGTCAGCCGTTCAAAAGAAATCTTGGAACGTCTTACCGGCAGAACGATAGAAGGCTATCGCCAACCGCGTATGTTTCCCGTATCAGATACAGAACTTGAACGAATGGGGTATGTGTACAACTCCTCACTGAATCCCGCATTTATCCCCGGAAGATATATGCATTTATCAGAGCCGCGTACCTGCTTTATGACAGGCAAACTACTTCAAATCCCGGCTTCTGTAACTCCATGGATTCGTTTCCCGCTATTTTGGCTGTCTTGTCATAATCTGCCGATGTGGCTTTATCAAAGCCTGGTAAACCGGGTATTGAAACATGACGGATATTTTGTGACCTATTTCCACCCATGGGAGTTCTATCCGTTGGGTGAACATCCTGAATTTAAGATGCCTTTTATTATCCGCAATCATTCCGGTAAAGGAATGGAGGAACGTTTGGATATGCTTATCCGCAACCTGAAAGAAAAAGGCTATCCTTTTATGACTTACTCGGAGTTTGCGCAGATAAAACTGGCTGAACTAAATAAACCGGACGAAAAATGATTAAATTGGCTATTGTATCCCCCTGCTATAATGAGGAGGAAGTGTTGGAAGAGTCAACCACCCGTTTGACAGCTTTGTTTGATGACTTGGTGGCGAAAAAAAAGATCAGTGCCGACAGTTTTGTGCTCTTTGTGAATGATGGCAGTAAAGATCGTACATGGAGCATTATTAAACAACTGCACCGGACGAATCCATATATAAAAGGAATGAACCTGGCTCGCAACGTAGGACATCAGTATGCCATCATGGCCGGTATGATGACCGCTAAAGACTGGAGCGATGCCGTTATTACCATTGATGCCGATTTGCAGGATGATCTGAATGCGATTGAGGAGATGATCGATGCTTATACACAAGGATATGATGTCGTATACGGGGTGAAAGTATCCCGCCAGGCAGATCCGATGCTGAAACGTCTTTCCGCAACCGCTTTTTATAAATTACAGCACCGGATGGGAGTAGAGACAATCTACAATCATGCGGATTTCCGTTTTTTGAGTAGGAGAGTACTGGAACAGCTGTCTCATTATCAAGAACGTAATGTCTATTTGCGTGGTATTATCCCATTGCTGGGTTTTCCTTCTACTACGGTAGATGACGTAATCCGGGAACGGACAGCCGGAACCTCCAAATATACAGTAAGAAAGATGTTCAGCCTGGCCTTGGACGGAATAACCTCTTTCTCGGTGAAGCCTATTTACGGTATTGTTTATCTGGGAATTATATTTGTTTTTATCAGTATACTGATAGGAATTTATGTATTGTATTCTTTAATTTCGGGTACGGCAGAGCATGGCTGGGCATCTTTGATGTTGTCTGTCTGGTTTGTCGGTGGAATTGTTCTAATGTCAATAGGAGCTGTCGGGTTGTATATTGGGAAAATCTATAAAGAAGTAAAACGTCGTCCGCTCTATAATGTGGAAGAAGTGTTGTACGATGATCAGAATAAGTAAGGCTATACTTGAGAAGCACCCGGATTGGCGGGATAAGTTCTGGCAATTCGTTCGTTTCGGAGTTGTCGGCACTGTATCCTCGGCTATTCATTACGGAGTGTATTGTCTGGTTTTACTGGTTGCAAACGCCAATATCTCTTTTACGGCAGGTTATGCCGTCGGATTTATTTGCAATTATTTCCTGACTACCTTTTTTACTTTTCGTTCCAAGCCCTCGTCTCGCAATGCGGTTGGGTTTGGCTTTAGTCATCTGATTAATTATCTGCTTGAGATTGGTTTGTTGAATCTCTTCCTTTGGATAGGGGCAGGCGAACTTCTGGCGCCGATACTGGTGATGATAATTGTAGTACCTATCAATTTCCTAATTCTTCATTTCGTTTATATCTACAAAGGGAGAAAATAATTTTATTAAATCTCTTTCATTTAATTCATAAAAAGAAAAGGCTATTATGAAACGTTTTCTAAATCTTATTGTATATATACTTACGATACATGTTTCGGCTTTGCTGATCGCAGGACTGTTTCGCCTGGTACTTTTTATCTCATCCTATCATCAATTGACTTCTGAAGCCTTGTCGGATAAGAGCCTTTCAATGCTTGCTTTTGTGCATGGTGTCTGGTTTGATAATGTGATCGGTTGTTACATACTTCTGTTGCCGCTGGCAATTGCGGTGGTGTGTGGAGTCTGCAACTACTATGGGAAAGCATTGTTCCGTTTCTTCACAATCTTTTTCAGTGTGTTTTATGGACTGGTCTATTTAATCAGTGCGTCGGACATACCCTACTTTGCCTATTTCTTTAAGCATATCAATTCTTCTATATTCGAATGGTTCGGTTATGCAGGAACTACTGCCGGAATGATATTGGGAGAAAGTGCCTATTACTTGTCCATCGGATTATTCCTGCTCTTCTTGGCCGGGTTCATAGTATGGCTTGTCTGTCTGTCGCGTTATTTCCATCGTCGTAGCCTTACCATTTCCGCTTCGTTCCCATTTTGGAAGAGAGGAGTTGTGCTTCTGGTCGGAGCTTGTCTGATCGGCCTTTGCATCTTTGGAATTCGGGGGCGTACAGGTTATAATCCGATCAAAGTGAGTGCGGCATATTTCTGTCAGGATGCTTTTCTGAATCAATTGGGAGTAAGTCCGACTTTTAATCTGTTGACGAGTGTGATGGATGATATGCGTCCTGAAAATAAATACTTGCATCTGATGGATGAGCAGGAAGCCATAACTAAGGCGCAAGCTCTGCTCAATCGTCAGGGAGAGGTAGCTGTCTCACCGTTGGCTGTGTACAGACATGCTTCAAAAGCAGATAGTGTGCAGCAAGGTCGCCCCAATGTTGTACTGATTATGATGGAATCCATGTCCAGTAAACTGATGAAGCATTTCGGGCAATCAGAGACGCTGACTCCTTTCCTGGATAGTCTGTATACCCGTTCTATTAGTTTCCGTAATTTCTATTCGGCAGGAATCCATACGAATCATGGTTTGTATGCCACCTTATATTCTTTCCCGGCGATGATGAAACGAAACCTCATGAAAGGCTCTGTCATTCCCCGCTATTCGGGACTGCCTACTGTCCTGAAAGAAAACGGTTATTATAACCTTTTCTTTATGACGCACGAAGGGCAGTATGATAATATGAACGCTTTCTTCCGGACAAACGGCTATGATGAAGTGTTCTCACAAGAAAATTATCCGGCTGATAAGGTTGTGAATAGCTTCGGAGTACAGGATGATTTCCTGTATGACTATGCAATTCCGGTATTGAATCAGCGGGCTGCCACCGGAGAGCCTTTCTTTGCTACTTTGCTGTCCATCAGCAATCATCCGCCGTATGTGATACCTCCTTTCTTCCATCCGAAAACGAGTGAACCCGAGACGCAGATTGTTGAGTACGCGGATTGGGCTTTGCGTAAGTTTTTTGAAGAGGCGCGTAAACAGCCCTGGTTTGATAATACGATATTTGTGTTGGAAGGAGATCATGGCAAATTGGTGGGAGACGCCGAATGTGAGCTGCCGGAATCTTATAACCATATCCCGCTGATGATTTACTCCAGCCGTATTCATCCGGAAGAGAAAAACACTTTTGGAGGTCAGGTAGATATACAGCCTACGATATTGGGGCTGTTGAATATTGATTATCTACAGAATAATTTTGGAGTGGATTTGCTGAAAGAAGAACGTCCCTGTATGTTTTATACTGCCGACAATATGATTGTGGGACGCAATGATACGTTATTGTATCTTTATAATTACGAGACGCAGCAGGAATTTACTTATCATATAGACAATGGCAAATTGAAAGCCGTTCCGATGGATGATCGCTTTTTGCCTTTAAAAGAATATAGTTTTTCCATGCTCCAATCGGCAGAGTTCCTTGTGAAGCATGGAAAAACGGTAAATTCTGTCCCTTTTACTCAACAATAGGAGTAGTTTCGGTTTTTTCAGGCTGTTCGTTTTTAACGAACTTGTATACTTTGGCTATTTGCCGGAGCACTCGTTTAGGAGATTCGTAAACCTGTTCGAACTGATACCCCTCTTTCTCAAATTCAGGAAGATATTTCTCTGCGTCATTGGTGCCGATCAACAAGAAACCTTTGGCAGGACGTTTTTGGTAGAAGTTGTCGAGACGGTTATGCAGGTAGAAATTAATCTCGAAGTAATGTACAGGGTCACCTGCTGCATGCAGACTTTCTTCAATGAATTCGTACATAGTCCCTTCGCTTTCCGGCGCAATCTTTTCGATCTCTGCAGCGACGAATTTGACGGATTTCGAATTTAATGCTGCCGGCTGATAAGCACCGTCCAATGCAAGGTATAATCCCATGGTAAGCACGACGAGGGCATACAGGAAGCGGTTGCTCAATGCATGTTTCCGTTGATAGAACCACCAGTAGATACCGAGGACGGTAGGAACGGCAATCAGCAACAAGGCTCCTGCACCGCTGATATTTTGTATGGCGCGCATGAAATTAATGTTGTCCTGTGCGTGACGGCCGTGGAAGATTGTTTCAGGGATGAGCTCGCATTTTAATACAATGAAGCAAGTGAACAGCAACAGGCTGATTACCGCAAGAATACTTCCATATACTTTGATGACTTTGGATTGCTTCTTGACCAGATAAAATAGATATTTGGCAAGGAAATAAGCAATGAAAGGATAGATAGGCATCAGATAGACGCTGCGTTTGCTCTGCGGAATGCAGTAGAAAACGAAGATGACGACAATACTGGTGAAAGAGAATAAATCCACCGGATCCATATTCTTTATCCAAGCAGTGAAACGTTTCCACCAGGCGGCTGGCTGGATATTGAACTTACGGTAAGTCAGGCTGAACAGGGAAAGTACGACTAACAGTGTCCAGGGAACATATCCGGCAAACAAGGTCACGAAATTATAGTGCCAGGGGTTCACGCATGAATTATAGCTCATGGTATTGGTCATGCGACCGAGGTTTTCCTCCATCACTAATGCGATGAATTCTTCTCCACCTTGTTGGTAAGCAGCTACGTACCAGCAGATAGGCAGGATGAGAGAAAGGATAGCCCAGGCGGAAAGTAGCAGGAATGCCTTGAAGAAGTTGACACCCCGGAGTAACAAGAATATGCCTACAACTAAGCATGGAATGATAGTACCTACCGGTCCTTTAGTCAGTGTTCCGCAACTCATCAGGAGAATGGCCAGCCAGGGAATACCTTTAAGCCCCTTCTCATACCATCTGTAGAGACAATATAGAGCGCCAACGGTGAGCGCTGTCAATACCATGTCCACCCGGCAGTTGGCTCCGGCCCGGTGTAATTCGAAATTAGTCAGGGTAATAAAGGCGGCCAATAACGCCAGTTGCACTCCTTTTCTTTTGGCAAAGAACAGAAAGCCGCAGAGAGTCATGGCAATCAAGGCGATGGCGGACGGCAGGCGGGAGGTCATTTCTGTGACTTGCCCTCCGTTCACTACTGCTGATACAGCAGCGATGCTCCAATGGAAGAAAGGCGGTTTGTAAGCCATTTCTCCTCCGTTGTTTCTGGGTAAGATCCAGTTTCCGCTATCCAGCATGGAGTAGGAGACAATAGATTCGCGAGGCTCCCCTTTGGTGTGGTACTCCGATAAACCGAGGAAAGGCAGGATAGTAACTACGCAAATGACTAGTAACAGCCAGAAAGCTTTGCTTGAAGTCAATGTTTTCATCTTTTCTTATGATTGAAATTTATGTTCTTTTATTTTCTGCCGAAGTCGGCCGGAATTTCTCCCCATTCTTTCGTTTCCCATTTCAGGATACGAGTAGTATACGTATTTCCCTGCAACCATTTTTCTGCCCGTTCGATCAATAAAAACAGTTCTTCCGTTTCCGGAGTGCGGGGGAGCTTGGTTTTGCACTTCTTCTGTCGTACCCAGCTGATCGCATTGGCGCTATCACTGTAAATAGGCATGTCGAAACCTTTGTTCTTCAACAACGCCAACCCGTGTACGATGGCTAGAAACTCGCCGATATTATTCGTGCCTTTCATCGGGCCGAAATGAAAAATTTCCTGCCGGCTGGCAATGTGTACTCCACGATACTCCATCGGTCCCGGATTGCCGCTACAGGCTGCATCGACTGCCAGGCTATTGTCGATCACGCAAGAGGGTAAAGTATCTGACGAAGGTTTGGAACCTCCTGATTTAGACTTTGCGTTTTTGCCGATATAAGCGTATGGAGACATTGTCAGCGCGCGTTCCGCTTCTTCGCGCGTATCGAATGATTTGTATTTGGCAGCTTCGTATCCTTTGATTTGAAGCTGGCAGTCTGTCCAGGAAGTGTAAATCCCGGGTGTGACGCCTTCCCATACGACATAAAATTTTTGTTTTGCCATTTTTCTGACGATAAATTTAGATAGTCAATGAATTGACGCTGCGAAGGTACAAATATATTCTCTAACTGAACAAGTTAGGGGGGATACTTGTTATAAAAAAAAGAGAGTTTTAAGAATATAAAATAAGAAAGGAACTATGATGGAAAGATCTTTTAGTGAAGCTTTGAAACAACGTCGGACTTACTATTCAATTACTAATCAGTCACCTATATCCGATCAGGAGATCGAATGTATCGTTAATATGACCGTGCGTCACGTACCGTCAGCATTCAATTCACAGACTACACGTGTGGTGCTCCTGTTGGGAGAATCTCATAAGAAACTGTGGCAGATCGTGAAAGATGCATTGAAGAAGATTGTACCGGCTGAAGCTTTTGTAAAGACAGAAGAGAAGATAGATCATTCCTTTGCCTGTGGCTACGGAACTGTACTGTTCTTTGAGGATCAAAAAGTAGTGAAAGGACTTCAGGAGGCTTTCCCGTCTTATCAGGAGAATTTCCCAGGATGGTCATTGCAGACTTCTGCCATGCACCAGCTGGCTATCTGGGTGATGCTTGAGGATGTAGGTTTCGGAGCATCGCTGCAACACTATAACCCGTTGATTGATGAAGAAGTGCGCCGTGCATGGAACTTGCCGGAACATTGGCATCTGATTGCGGAAATGCCGTTCGGACTTCCTATTGGCAAACTGGGTGAAAAAGAATTTCAGCCGCTTGAAGAACGGGTGAGAATCTTTAAATAAATCGGGAATGAAGAATGAATAATGAAGAATTGGATGGCATAATGGCTAAAATTCTTCATTCTTCATTCTTCATTCTTCATTAAATGATTAATTTTGTGAGCAAAATTAGTCATTTATGGTTCGTATCTTCCTTACCGGCTATATGGGTGCCGGAAAAACGACGCTGGGTAAAGCATTTGCCCGGCAGATGGATATACCGTTCGTTGATCTGGACTGGTATATCGAAGAGCGTTTTCACAAAACCGTTGGAGAATTATTCACTGAACGAGGCGAAACAGGATTCAGGGAACTGGAGCGGAATATGCTTCATGAAGTAGCCGAGTTTGAGAATGTGGTCATCTCGACGGGAGGTGGAGCGCCTTGTTTTTTTGATAATATGGACTTTATGAACCGGACCGGAAAGACGGTTTTTCTCGATGTGCATCCGGATGTGCTGTTCAGACGCTTGCGTATTGCCAAGCAGCAACGTCCCATTCTTCAGGGAAAAGAGGATGACGAACTGAAAGCGTTCATCGTTCAGGCGCTTGAGAAACGCGCACCTTTTTATCACCAGGCACAATATATCTTTAATGCAGACGAATTGGAAGACCGTTGGCAGATTGAAACATCGGTGCAACGTTTGCAACAACTTCTTGGATTATAATCTGTGCCTAAATTGTATATCAGACTTTATTTTTTTGATACTCTTTATTGTTCATTCAGTCAATATTAGTACCTTGCACTCGTTATGAGATTTTTTTTATTGACTAATAACACAAAATTAAGGTAAAGTCTATATCATGAAAATTTTAAAAGAGAAATTTGGAGAGTTATCCGCTAGAATTAAAGCATCCGGACAGCCTGCAAGAGTATGGTTTCCACAGTATACACCGGCCTCATTATTAAATGCGGAAAATTGGTGGGAAGCATTGGCTGTATGTGAATATGCTTTGGACACAAAAGAAGACGAGAAACTGACAGAAGATTTTTTTGAACTGATATTCAGTGCTTTTGACTGTAACGTAGAGGTCGATCTCAATGCAGAAGAATATGAATTCTGGTGGG
>ERZ840407.1498-NODE-1498-length-10614-cov-14.266408_pt1 | contig 10614 bp, 10 predicted proteins | sample MGYA00519877_ERZ840407 | MGnify/ENA primary metagenome ERZ840407 (study PRJEB31850, sample SAMEA3708875) | human gut metagenome | biome: human gut; feature: human-associated habitat; material: faeces | place: China | collected 2014 ...
TATATCCCGTGAAATGCCCGTATTTCCGGGCTTTTTGGAGATAATCAGAGTTGTTCTGCGAGACATATTTAAAGAACTGTTTTGTCAGATCCATACACTTTTCCCTTTTTCCCTGTTTTTGCATACGTCTGGAAATTGTAGCATATCTGCCGCCGCAAGTCAACCGCAAAACCCGCCCATTACCGTATAAAAGAAGCAGTTGCGCACAGCGCCCTGCGGGTGTATACTGAACACTGCCGCACCTTGCGGCACACCTGTATGCAGAAAGGAAGAAGCCCTATGTCCGACAGGATCTTATTTTCCATCGGCGAAGCGCTGATCGATATGATCCCCTCCCGGGTGGGGTGCAGCTTTGACGAAGTGCCCGCCTTCAGCCCCCGGGTGGGCGGTGCCCCGGCCAATGTCTGCGCCGCCGTTGCCCGGCTGGGCGGCCGCAGCGCGCTGCTGAGCCAGCTGGGCGACGATCCCTTCGGTCATAAGATTGCCCGGGTGCTGGCCGGATGCGGCGTGGAGCTTTCCCATCTGGAATTTACCGGCAAAGCCAGCACCGCGCTGGCCTTCGTCAGCTTAGCGGAAAACGGCGAGCGTACTTTCAGCTTCTGCCGCAAGCCCTCCGCAGACCTGCTGTACGCCCCGGAGCAGATCGACCCGGGCTGGTTCTCGCAGGCCTTTGCCCTGCATTTTTGCAGCGTCTCGCTGGTGGACAGCCCCATGCGCTACGCCCATTTGGCTGCCATCACTGCCGCGCGGGAGGCGGGCGCCATCCTCAGCTTTGACCCTAATCTCCGCTTTCCCCTCTGGCCGGACCGGGAGCAGCTGCGTCAGACCGTGTGGCAGTTTCTCCCCCTGACCCATATCCTGAAGCTTTCGGACGAGGAACTGCCCTTCCTCACCGACACCGAGGATATTGAAGCCGCGCTGCCCGCGCTCTTTACCGGAGATGTGCAGCTGGTGCTGTACACCTGCGGCAGCAAGGGTGCCCGCGCCTACACCCGCACCGCCAGTGCCCGCGCCCGCAGCCCCAAAGTGACGGCGGTAGACACCACCGGCGCGGGGGACGGCTTTATCGGCTCGTTTCTGTGGCAGCTGCAACGGGACGGCGTGACTGCCGCCGAGCTGCCAAAGCTTTCCCGCAAGCGCCTGACCGAGTATCTGGCCTTTTCCAACCGCTTCTGTGCCATCAGCGTGCAGCACCACGGCGCCATCGACAGCTACCCCACCTTGGAACAGATGGAGCAGCCGGAAGCCGATTTTCCCCGGCTCTGAGGGGCGATTTTACCGCCCGTTCTGTATTTTTTAACATTTATATGCTATATTGTATAAAAAGTCCGCTCTTTCACCGCCCAAAAGGAGGAACCCATGCCCTTTGAGTTTGCTTTTCTGGACTGGCTGTACCAGTTCCGCAACCCGGTAATGAACACGATCTCCATCTTTTTTGATTACGCCGGTGCCCACGGCGAGATCTGGATCGCGTTCACCCTGCTGCTTCTGCTCTTCCGGCGCACCCGCAAAGCGGGCTTTGCCATGGCGGTGGCGCTGGTGCTGTACATGGCGGCGGGACACTTCTTCCTCAAGCCGCTGTTCGCCCGCCCCCGCCCCTGCGATATCAACACCTCCATCACCATGCTGGTGGCGCGTCCGCATGGGCATTCCTTCCCCTCCGGGCACACCGCCTCCGGGGTGGCAGCTGCCTACGCGCTTTGGCTGCAAAACCGAAAGCTGGGCACGCCCGCGCTGGTGCTGGCAGCCTTTATCGCCTTTACCCGGCTGTACCTCTATGTGCACTTCCCCACCGATGTCCTCGGCGGCGCAGTGCTGGGCATCGCTTTGGGCACTGCGGCCTCCGCATTTGCAAACTATATGGCGAATCACAAGAAGAAACAACAGATCGTATAAGAAAAGGTCGCTGCACAAATGCGTGCAGCGACCTTTTTTGCTCTATTATTCCGACGGGAGCTGCACTTTCCGGTTCTGTGCCGGGTCCCAGCACACCAGCTCCAGCCGACTGCCCGCAGGCAGGGCGGCGTCCGGCTTTGCCGCCTGCCAGCAGCGCTTGAGCGCCGCAGCGGCATCCTCTGCGCCGGGCAGTTCGGTGCACAGCACCGTGCCCTGCCAGCCGTTTTCCGTATACAGGCTCAGTGCGCCCGCCTTGCCGTCCAGAATGGCGGTGATGTCCTGCTGCAGCTGCGCGTAGCCCTCGGCGGTGGCGGCGTACTCTCCGTGCCACTTTTCAAAAAACACCGAGAACTCTCCGCACAGTTCAATCAGCAGATCCTCTGTGCCGGAGGGGCTTTGCACCACCAGCGCCAGATCCTGCTCCTCCATATAGTCAAAGTCCGGGTCATCCCATGTGTGCACGGTGACTTGCTGCCGGCTGAGCAGCATCAGCAGTTCTCCCTGCTTTTCAGCGGTATCAAAATCGCCCTGCGGGCTGTTCCAATCTGTGTTCATCGGTGTTCCTCCGTTTATCCGTTGTGCGGACAGAATTTCAAGCTGTCTGCTCGCTGTCGTCTCCGTGCTTTTCCGCTGCGGCGCGGGCCTTCTGTTCCTTTTTGGCGCAGTAGAGCGCGCGGTCGGCGCGGTCCTTCACTGTGACCACGTCCTCCCCGGAAAAGGCGGCAGAGCCAAGAGAGACCGTCGGCAAAATGGCAAACACCTTGCGCCGCTCTGCCAGCAAAGCTTGCAGCGTTTTTGCGCAGCGGGCTTTGCTTTCCTCGTCCTTCAGCAGCACGCAGAATTCATCGCCGCCGATGCGGTAGCAGTAGCCGCAGCGGGCGTAGGCTTTTTTGATGCAGTCTGCGATCTCGGCAAGGCAGACATCTCCCTGCAAATGGCCGTAGCGGTCGTTGATCTGCTTGAAGTCATCCACATCAAACACCACCAGCACCCCGCCGCTGCGGCGCATCTCAGCGGTGCGGTTCAGGTAGCTGTTCTGGTTCAAAAGCCCGGTCAGCGCGTCCAGCTGGTTCCACATTTCGCTGCAATAAATATAGTACAGCACCGACAGCAACGTGACACACAGCCATGTAACGTGCAGCTCCGGCAGCGCGAGCTGGATCACGGTCTCCGCGCCCAGAAACAGGGTCAACGGATAGATCAGCATGCGGCTGCGGTTCTGAAAGGCCGCCGCCGTGCGCACCGTAGCCACCATAAGGTACAGCATGGCGGCATAGTACATAGCCACATAAATATAGAAGTACGCGCCCCGGGCGTAGAGGTTTTCCCTGCTCACCGAGAACACCAGCCCATAGGGCAGCGTTGCCGCCAGAAAAAGCAGATACGCACCCTCGCAGCACACCGCCGCCTTGAACCCGCGCCGGATGATGGATTTTTTATCCAGCACATATACCAGACACAGCGGCACCGCCGGTGTCAGTCCAAAGCCCAGATAGTTGGACAAAATATTCAGCCAGCGGTAGCCCGGCGGTGCGCCGTCCACCACGATGGTGATGACCTCCAGCACCGAGATGCACGCAATGAGCGCAAAGGCCAGAAGGAACCCGCGCTTCTGCTTTTTATTTAAAGATTCGCTCAGCCTTGTAAGAAGGCACATAAAGCCGAGCACAAAAAGATCAATGGTCGTTAAAATAAAAAAATATCTATCCATTGCAAGTTATTCCGTTCTGTGAACTGATGCCCCGGACAGGGCACATACAATAGTATTGTATCACTCCACAAAGCTTTTCTCAACCGGGAGCTGCGGATTTACCTTCGCAGTCCATTTGCAGGGAAAATTGCAAAACGTTCTTTTCTCTGCATAAAAGTCCTCGGCAGAGAGGACACGCTAAAAATGCTTCAGCGCTTCCCAGATGGCTTTTTGCGGTGGATCTCCAGTTTGGACAATGCACATACCGTCTCGATATGCTCCGTATGCGGGAACATATCCACCGGGGTAAAGCCCTCGGCCTTATAGCCCAGCTTTGTCAGGGTGGCAAGGTCGCGGGCGAGGGTGACGGGGTTGCAGCTGACATAGACCACCCGCTTCGGTGCCATGCGGGCCACGCTGGCAAGAAATTCCGGGGTGGAGCCCTCGCGCGGGGGGTCCATAAAGATCACGTCTGCCTTCTCCCCTGCTGCGGCCGCTTCGCGGATCCAGCGGGTGGCGTCGGCGGCAAAGAAGCGGGCGTTCTTTACGCCGTTGTGCCTTGCGTTGCCAATGGCGTCCTGCACGGCGTCCCGGTTCAGTTCCACGCCCACCACCTGCTTTGCATGGTCGGCGGCGGTCAGGCCGATGGTGCCAATGCCGCAGTAGGCGTCCAACACCACCTCTTTGCCGGTCAGCTTCGCGGCCTCCACCGCAAGGCCGTACAGCACTTCGGTCTGGGCGTGATTGATTTGATAAAAGCTGCGCGGGCTGATGGCATAGGTCTTGCCGCAGAGGGTATCCAGAATGAATCCCTTGCCGTACAGCACCTTTTCCGCTTCGCCCAGCACCACGCTGGTCTTGCGGCTGTTCACGTTCTGCACCACGGTGGTCACAGTCACGCCGCGCTGCGCTGCCTCGGTCAGCAGCGCCTTGACAAAGTTCTTGGCCCCCGGCAGCACCGGCTGCGCTGTCACCAGCACCACCATCACCTGCCCGGTGGCTACGCCCCGCCGCAGCAGACAGTGGCGCACAAAGCCGGTGCCCTTGTCCTCATCATAGGGCTGGTAGCGGCAGGCGTTGGCGGCAGCACGCACCGCCTGCATGGTTTTGTCCAACACCTCGTCCTGCAGCAGGCAGCTTTCCACCGGCAGCACCTTGTGGCTGTTTGCCGCGTAGATGCCGGAGGTCAGTTTTCCACCCCAGCCGGTGGCAAAGGTGGAAATCACCTTATTGCGGTAGTGGTAAGGCTGCTCCATGCCCCGGATGGGGTGCACCGGGCCGTATTTGCCCACCAGAGCACGTACTTTTTCTTCCTTCTGTTTCAGCTGTTCGGCATAGTCCAGCCCCAGCAGGGGGCAGCCGCCGCAATTTTTTGCACGCAGTTTGCAATCCATGGCAGTTTCTTCCTTTATATAACAGATACTCTCTTTTCAGGATATCACAGGGCAGGGCGGATTGCAACCGCAAGCCGAGGCGATTTTTGCAGTTTTCTTTTTTACCGCCGGGGCTTTACTTTCCCGCGATGATTTGCCATAATAGGGACAGAAAACGACCGTTTACGGGAGGGCTACAAGATGAAGATCATGGTTTTTGATGTAGGCGGCACCGAGATCAAATACTCGGTCATGGATGAGCAGATGCACCGCACGAACAGCGGCGCGGTGCCCACGCCGCAAGATACGCAGGCGCAGTTTCTGGATGCAGTCTACCGGCTGTATGCGCCCCATAAGGACGAGGTGAGCGGCATTGCCATGGCGCTGCCGGGCTTTGTGGATAACCGCACCGGCTATGTTTCCAACGGCGGAGCGCTGCTGTACAACACCGCCACCCCGGTGGGGCAGCTGCTGGCGGAAAAGTGCGGCTGCCCTGTCATACTGGAAAATGACGGCAAAGCCGCCGCCATGGCAGAGCTGGCAAACGGCGCGCTGAAGGACTGCTGCAACGCTGCGGTGTTCATCATCGGCACCGGCGTGGGCGGCGGCATTATTGCCAATGGGCAGCTGGTGCGCGGGGTGCACTTTACCGCCGGAGAGTACAGCTTTGTCAACACCAACGCCGAGGCGTGGGATGCCCCGGACCAGAACATGGCCTGCCAGTGCAGCACCAGCAATCTGCTTAAATGGTACCGTGCCCGCAAGGCACTGCCGGAGGATGCCCCGCTGGACGGTCGGAGCTTTTTTGCCGCCGCCAATGCCGGAGAGCCGGAGGCCTTAGAGGTGCTGCGGCGGTTCTGCCACGCGGTGGCGGTGCAGATCTACAACCTGACCGTTCTGCTGGATGTGGAAAAAGTGGCCATCGGCGGCGGCATCAGCAAGCAGCCCCTGCTGCTGGAAAGCTTGCGCAGCGCCTACGATGGACTGTACGCCTCCCGGGCGGGACAAGCTTACATGGAGGGCTTACCCCGCTGCCAGATCGTGCCCTGCGCCTTCAGCAGCGAGGCCAATCAGGTGGGCGTTGCCGCCGCATATTTTGAAGCTATGCAGAAAAAATGTTGATTTCCAGCCGGTTTCATGGTACTATATCTGCCGTGTGCTCTGCACGCAAAACACGAAACAAGGAGATTTTGAACCATGAACACTCTGCATAAATTTGCCGTTCTGACCCTCAGTGCTGTGCTGACCGTCTGCCTGCTGGCAGGCTGCGGCGCTTCCGCTTCCTCTACCGCTTCCAGCGCAGCCTCCTCTGTGGCTTCTTCTGTGGCCGCTTCTGAGGTTGCTTCTTCCGCTGCCAGTAAGGCACAGGCCACGGTGGAGTTCACCGTTACCGCTGCGGACGGCAGCGTGTCCAGCGTACTGCTGAACGTGACCGACGGCGAAAAGCTGAGCACCGCACTGGCTGAGGCCGGTATCATCAGTCAGGAAGAGGCTGATGCCGGCTTTGTGACCACCGTGAACGGCGAGACTGCCGACTATGATAAGGATCAGGCATGGTGGTGCCTGACCGACGCTGCCGGTGAGATGACCACGGTGGGCGTGGCCGACATTGAACTCCACGACGGTGACAGCTATGCCTTTACCTACACCAAGGGGTAAAAAGCCGGTGGCGCTGCACACCCGGGTGCTGCGGCTGGTGCTCAGCGGCCTGATGGGCGCACTGCTGGTGGTGAGCAAGCAGGCCATGAGCGGTCTGCCCAATCTGGAGCCGGTGAGCCTGCTCATCATCCTGTTTGCACTGGAACTGCCCCGGGAGACGCCCGGTGCTATCACGGTATTCATTCTGCTGCAAGGCGTGCTGTACGGCTTTGGCCTGTGGTGGGTGATGTACCTGTATGTATGGTATCTGCTGGCGCTGCTGGCATGGCTGCTGCGCCGCATGGACAACGCCTTTTTCTGGGCGGTGTTCAGCGGGCTGTACGGCCTGTGCTTCGGCGGGCTGTGCGCGGCGGTGTATCTGTTTGCCAAAACGCCCGCCTTTGCCCTGAGCTGGTGGCTCAGCGGCCTGAGCTACGATGCACTGCACGGCGTCGGCAATTTTGTGCTGATGCTGCTGCTCTACCGCCCGCTGCGCCGTGCGCTGCAAATGGCAAAAAAGCAGCTGCGGGTATAAATAGTATTATATAAGCGATGGGGCTACTGCATTTTGCAGTAGCCCCATCGCTTTATGCTTTATTTATTTTGGCAAAGGCCTGCCGGACATCGCCGGAGAAATACAGCGTGCCCAGTGCGCACACCGGGCCTTCGCCGCCCAGTTCTTCCGCACGCGCTACACCGGCCTCAATGCTGTCCGCAGCCTCGGCGGTGCAGCCGTAGGCGCGGATATGCTCTGCCAACGTCTGCGCCGGCATGGCGCGGGGGTTGTGCGCCGTCACGGTCACGAACCGCTCGGCCAGCGGTGCCAGCAGCGCCAGCATCTCGTCCACGTCCTTGTCGGCCATGATGCTGACCAGAAAGACGAATTTCTGCCCGGGGAAGCGGTCTTTCAGGCTCTGCACCGTGGCGCGCATCCCGTGGGCGTTGTGGCTGCCGTCCAGCACAAAGGCCGGGCTGTGGCGCAGCAGTTCAAAGCGCCCGGGCCAGCTTACCTGCTCCAGTCCGGTGCGGATGGCGCTTTCCGGGATGTTCCAGCCCTGCTGCCGCAGCACCCGCAGGGCGGTGATGGCCAGCGCGGCGTTGCGGGGCTGATAGCTGCCGATGAGCGGCAGGTACACCCCGTCCAGCCCGTCAAAGCTGAAGGTAACTGCATCCAGATCCCCGCCGGTGACCTGCAACTTGGCAAAGTCCACTTCCGTAAAAGAAGCGTGCTGCTGCGCTGCCACCCGGCGCAGCACGGCGTCTGCCTCCGGTGCGCCGCCGTAGCTCACCACCGGGCAGCCCGGTTTGATGATGCCCGCCTTAGCGGCGGCGATATCCGCCAGCGTAGGGCCCAGCTCCTTGACGTGATCCATGCCCAGTGCCGTGATCACCGCGCAGGCAGGCTTTTCGATGACGTTGGTGGAATCCAGCGTGCCGCCAAGTCCCACCTCCAGCACCACGATATCGCACTGCTGCTGCGCAAAATAGAGCATGCCCAGTGCGGTGATGATTTCGAACTCAGTGGGCACGTCCTCCATGGCGTCGGCGGCTGGCTTTACCTGTTCCACCAGCGCCACCAGCGCCTCGTCCGGGATCTGCTGCCCGTTGATCTGGATGCGCTCGTTGAACCGGTTGATGAAGGGCGAGGTATACAGCCCCACCCGGTAACCGGCGGCTTGCAGGCAGGCAGCCAGCATCGCCGCCGTGCTGCCCTTGCCGTTCGTGCCCGCCACATGGACGAACTGCAGCTTTTTGTGCGGGTCGCCCAGTGCAGCCAGCAGGGTGCGGGTGCGGGTAAGCCCGGGCTTATGCCCCGCCCACTGCACTGCGTGGATGTATTCCATTGCCTGTTCGTAGTTCATAGATACTGCCTCGATTCAAGGAATAATATTAAAAATTTCGGAACACCGGAGCGTCTGCCGACGCTCCGGTGTTCCATTTTACGAATCTCTTACTTCTTTGCCAGCTTCATCAGGCTGCGGTTTTCCAGCAGGATGCGCAGCAGCACAACGTTCACGGCGCTCAGAATGAGGGCGTTGGGGATGCGCACCACCAGCGTTGCCCACGGATAGCCGTAAAACAGGCGCAGCGCCAGCGAGGTGATGACCATGGAGCCCACAAAATGCCCCAGCAGCACGCTGGCCGCCAGCCGCAGGTTGGTGGAGAGGCTGCTCAGCTTCTGCCACGCAAAACCCGCCACTAAGCCGATGGCGCCCGCACCCAGCGTGATGAGCGGGTTGATGGCGTAGCCCGCCAGCACACCGCCGATGATATCGGCCACTGCACCCACCGCAAAGCCTGCACCGGGGCCGAACACCACCGCCGCCAGCAGCACCGGCAGACTGCCCAGATTGAACCGGACGAAGCCGGTGGAGATGCTCAGCACCCGGCTGAACACGATGCTCATGGCTACCAGCAAAGCCAGCATGGTCAGGGTACGCACCGAAGTTTTTTTGTCGTTCATTGTAGTTGTCCTCCTTAAAAAGGAACAGCAGGCAGGACGCAAAAACGCCCTCCCCTGTGACAGACCGCACAAAGGAGGGCGTGAATTCCAACAACATTCACTTCCGGGCAAAAACCGCAGACGGCTCTCGCCTGCACCCAAGTCCATGCAGCAGCGGGATGCAGACCCTGCACCGCGGTCAATACCTTCGTCCGCAGCACAACTCCCCGTTGATGCGGCACTTAACGCGCAGGGTCTTACTCTGTTGATGATGCCATTATAATCCTTTTTTTGCTGCACTGCAAGCGCCCAAACAGACATCTTTGCCAAAGGAGCGTTTTTATTTTTGGCAGTGTTGTATAAACGTAGGACTTTTACCCGCTTGCCTCCCTCTTTTCTTTTGGCGCAGAACGTGGTAAGATGAACACAAGATACCAAAGGGGAAACTGCCCCGGAAAGGAAATTTTCCATGAAATTCAGCGAAATGACCTATACCCGCCCGGACATCAACGCCCTGCTGGCACGGTGCAAGCAGCTGGCTGCCAAGGCCGCCGATGCGCAGGACGGCGACGCCCTCATTCAGGTGTACTACGAGCAGAGCCGCGCCTTTGCGGACTACACCACCGCCTCCCAGCTGGCCAACATCCACTACACCTGCGACACCCGCGATGCCTACTGGAAAGCCGAGCAGGACTTTTTTGATGCCAACGGCCCCGCTGTGACCAACGCCAGTGTGGAGATCAGCCGGGCATTTCTGGCAAACCCCTATGTGGATGCCCTTACCGAGCACTTCGGCACCACCTGTGTGGCCGGTATGAAGAACGCCGTGCTGGGCATGGACGACCGCACCGTGGAGCTGCAGCAGGAGTTCAACGCGCTGGTCAGCCAGTACCAGCAGATCTACGGCGGCGCACTGGTGGAGCTGGACGGCAAACAGCTGACCATCCCCCAGCTGGGCCCCTACAAGGAGGATCTGGACCCCGCCGTGCGCCGCGCCGCCTACGAAGCCGAGGCCGGTTACTTTGACGCCCACCGGGACGAGCTGGACACACTGTACACCAAAATCGTCAAGAACCTGAATCAGCAGGCCAAGGTGCTGGGCTACAAGGATTACAGCGAGCTTTCCTATGTACGCATGAACCGCATCGGCTACGGACAGGCCGAGATTCAGGCCTTCCGGGACCAGGTGGCAAGGGACGTTGTGCCCGAACTGCAAAAAGTGATGGCCATGCGCGCCAAGCGCACCGGCATCACCCACCCCACCTTTACCGACCTGCCCATCATCTTCAAGGACGGCAATCCCAAGCCCATCCCGGGCTATCAGGCACGCATGGATGCCGCCCGCACCATGTACCACGAACTGAGCCCCGAGACTGCCGAGTTCATCGACTTTATGCAGGACAACGAGCTGTTTGACGTGGAAAGCCGTCCCGGCAAGATGTCCGGCGGCTACATGACCAGCCTGCCCAGCTACAAGGCACCCTTCATCTTTGCCAACTGGAATAACACCTCCGGCGACGTGGACGTGCTGACCCACGAGTGCGGCCACGCCTTTGAGGGCTATGTGGCCGAGC
>ERZ840407.1503-NODE-1503-length-10599-cov-3.620163_pt1 | contig 10599 bp, 9 predicted proteins | sample MGYA00519877_ERZ840407 | MGnify/ENA primary metagenome ERZ840407 (study PRJEB31850, sample SAMEA3708875) | human gut metagenome | biome: human gut; feature: human-associated habitat; material: faeces | place: China | collected 2014 ...
ACTATGAGCGCGAGTTGGTGAATGAATTGGGGCCGGAACCGGTAATCGATCTGATGATTCTCGGCATGGGACCGGACGGTCACTATGCGTCGCTGTTCCCTGGGCATGATGAGGTCAAGGTTACTGATAGGCTCACCGTGGGTGTGAACCACTCCCCCAAGATGCCGCCGCTGCGTGTTTCATTGACCGCGCCGCTCATCGCGCGTTCACGCCATACGTGGTTCTTCGCCGCCGGTGCCGGCAAAGCCGAATCGCTGGCCCATGTCTTCGAGCAGCCCAACAACCCGGATTACCCGTCCTCCTACGCCAACGGAGTGGACGAGTTCATCTGGTTCTCCACCGAAGAAACCGTCACCGAGTTGTGAGTGAATTAAGCCCCCCTCTGATGAGGGGGCTTAATTCGTCTATGGCTACGCCTCGATCTCGGACTTGCCCTCTTCGCCGCCGGCCCCTGCAATTAGGGACTCGCCTGCGGCGAGGCTCAGTGTTGGCTCGGCGGCATAGCCGCCTCGCTCCGAAGAGGGCCGGGGAGCCCACCGGGCTCCCCTAAGCCCGAGATCGCGAGGCTACGCCTCGATCTCGGGCTTGCTGTTTTCTCAGCTCGGCTATCGCCGAGCCTGAAGAAGGCCGGACAGCCCACAGGGCTGTCCTAAACCTGAAATCACGAGGCTACGCCTCGATTTCAGGCTTGCCTTCTTCAGCCCACAGCGTGTGGAACACGCCGGGCTTGTCTACGCGGCCGTAGGTGTGGGCACCGAAGAAGTCACGCTGGGACTGGGTCAGAGCGGTGGGCAGGCGCTTGGAGCGCAGACCATCGTAGTACGCCAGGGAGCTGGAGAACACCGGGGTCGGGATGCCGGCCTCCACCGCGCGAACGATCACGCGACGCCATGCATCCTGCGATTCGCCGATGATCTTCTCGAAGTACGGATCGAACAGCAGGGAAGCCGGCGGGTTATCGCCCCTGAAGGCCTCGGTGATGCGGTCGAGCAGGAACTGGGCGCGAATAATGCAGCCGCCACGCCAAATGCGGGCCACTTCGGACAGGTTGATATCCCAGCCGTATTCCTTGGCACCGTCCTGAATCTCGTTCAGGCCCTGAGCATAGGCCACGACCTTGGAAGCGAACAGAGCCTTGCGCACGTCCTCGACGAACGCGGCCTTGTCTTCTCCGGCCAGATCGATGGTCTTGTTCGGTCCAGCCAGACCTTCCTTCTGAGCGTCTTCACGCAGCTCACCGTGCGAAGACAGTGCACGAGCGAACACGGCTTCACCGATGGCAGCCACAGGAGAACCACATTCCAGACCAGTCTGCACGGTCCACGTACCAGTACCCTTCATGCCGGCATGATCCACGACCACGTCCACGAACGGCTTGCCGGTCTCGGCATCCTTGTGGTGCAGAATCTCAGCGGTGATCTCGATCAGGTAGGAGTCAAGGTCGCCCTTGTTCCATTCAGCGAACACGTCGCCAATCTCCTCGGCATCCATGCCGAGTCCACGGCGCAGAATGTCATACGCCTCACCAATCACCTGCATATCGGCATACTCGATGCCGTTGTGCACCATCTTGACAAAGTGGCCGGCACCATCGGTGCCGATGTGGGTCACGCACGGTTCGCCGTTCACCTTGGCGGCGATGGACTGAAGAATCGGGCCCAAGGTCTTCCAGGATTCCGCAGTGCCACCGGGCATCAGAGACGGGCCGTTGAGCGCGCCTTCCTCACCACCGGACACGCCGCAACCCACGAAGTGGAAGCCCTTGGCACGTACTTCCTTCTCACGCTTCTTCGCATCTTCATAGTTAATGTCATCCTGATGAGCCTTAAGTTCATCAATCTGCTCCTGTGTGATTGGAAGTCCTAATTCTGCCTCTGTTTCAGCTAATGCAATCCATAACTTTCTCCATGTCTTAAACTTCATATCTGGAGAGAAAATGTACTGCATCTCTTTGCTTGCGTATCTTTCTGCAAGTGGTGTCTGATATCTGTCGTTCATTCCTGCAATCCGCCTTTCTTAAATTGTCATAATTCTTATAATTGTAGCCGGCTATTATTAACCATCAATACAGCATATATAGAATATACTGAACACTACTTATTAGATTGTACCATATATATTCTATTCATTCAATATGATGTCAGTCCTCTTTTATTTTTCCCTTTTCAACATTTGGCTTGATAAAATTGTTATACGCATAATCCCACAAAGTCTCTGAACCATCTTTAGTATTCTCATTCCTTTTAAGTATCTGATTTAAATGGACACACTTTTCTTCCCAGCTTCTTCCACCAGAAGCATTATTAAGCATTACAGGCTGTATATTATCAAGTGTCCTTGCAAACTTTGCCTCAGGTGTCTTTCTTTCCTCGAATTCGTCCCAAAGCCCTCTCATATATTCAGCCTGGTCACTTGGAAGAAGCCCGAATATTCTATCTGCAGCAGTTAATTCTCTCTGTCTCTGTGTCTTCTTGCCATCCTCATCATATGCGTAAGTATCACCAGCATCAATCTCTACTATATCGTGTATAAGAAGCATTGTCATAGTCTTTAACACATCAATCTTTTCATTAGAATACTCGCTTAACAGCACCACCATAATTGCCATATGCCACGCGTGTTCAGCATCATTTTCTTTCCTTGAAGCATCTGCAAGATATGTCTGTCTTCCTATAAGTTTCTCTTTATCAATCTCCTCTATAAATTTAATCTGTTTAATTAATCTGTCCTGATTATTATTCTCTTGATTATTATTCTGTTTATCGTCTTGATTATTATTAATCTTGTAATTATTATCCTGACCGCTATTCTTCATTAATTATTCTCCCCGGTATTAATATTGAAATTTTAAAAAACGTGCAAAGCATATTCCAATAGCAAGCATAGTCGTTTGTGACAAACCATATCATCGCATGAATGTATATCATCGGCATATAGTGCTTTTTTACGTAACAGTAAATTCTACCGCGATTCCCTATTACACAAAAAGGGAGGGCTTTACCCTCCCAATCCGGTTATTTTAACCCATCTCGCCACGAATATCTATTTCTGGTGGTTCAATTGGATAATTACCTGTAAAGCAGGCATCGCAGAAGCCTGTCTGATTACATATCATTTCACTTAATTTATCTGTTTCAAGATAGCCAAGAGAATCTGCTTCTATGTACTTGCAGATTTCATCAACTGTTCTTCCTGATGCTACAAGCTGATCCTCTGATGGTATATCAGTACCAAAATAGCAAGGATGAAGGAATGCTGGAGAACTTATTCTTACATGTACCTCCTTAGCCCCCGCCTGTCTTAAAAGATTAACAATTCTGCGGCTTGTTGTTCCTCTTACAATAGAATCATCTATCATAACCACTCTCTTGCCTGCGACTTCCTCTTTCAACACGTTAAGTTTAACCTTAACGCTAGACTCTCTCTGCTCCTGCTTTGGCTTAATAAATGTTCTTCCGACATAATTATTCTTTATAAAAGCATTACCATAAGGAATACCTGACTCCATAGAATAACCAAGTGCTGCTGGATTTCCTGATTCTGGAACACCGACAACCAAATCTGCTTCTACTGGATGTGTCTTTGCAAGTATACGACCAGCATTAACTCTTGATTCATATACTCCCATACCATCTATCCTGCTGTCAGGTCTTGCAAAATATATATATTCAAATATACACCTTGCTGTATTCTTCTGACAGAGTGATGTATCTGACTGTATCCCATCTTTAGTTATTGTAACTATCTCTCCTGGCAGTACATCTCTTATAAACTCAGCACCTACTGTATCAAGTGCACAGGTCTCTGATGATAAGAAATATGTATTGTCTCTCTTTCCTATACAAAGAGGCTTGAAACCAAATGGATCTCTTGCTCCGATAAGCTTTCTAGGACTCATCACTATAAGCGAGTATGCACCCTTAATCTTCTTCATTGCATTTTTAACAGCTTCTTCTACCGTAGGTGTATTAAGTCTTTCTCTCGCTATTAAATACGCAATAACTTCTGAATCAATTGTAGTCTGGAATATAGCACCTGTATATGAAAGTTCTTCCCTTAATTCAACCGCATTAAGAAGGTTACCATTATGTGCCATTCCAAGTGTACCCTTAACATAATTTAATACAAGTGGCTGTGCATTTTCTCTTGTAGAACTTCCTGCTGTAGAATAACGGACGTGTCCAACACCGATGTTACCCTTTAACTTCTCTAAATTCTCAGAATTAAACACTTCATTCACAAGTCCCATATCCTTGTGGGAAAGGACCTTTCCCTTAGGGCCTTCTGTATCACTCACAGCGATACCACAACTTTCCTGTCCTCTGTGCTGTAATGCAAACAAGCCATAATATATCGTTGACGCAACATCTCCGCAATCGAAGTCATATGCGCCAAACACTCCACATTCTTCGTGAAGCTTTCTGTCATCAATATAACTGTCGTTCATATATACCTCTGTCTTAGTATTCGTATTAGCAATGTAATCAAATTAGAAATCTTCACCTGTAAGAAGCTTATATGCCTCTTTGTACTTTTCTACTGTCTTGTTAATGATATCATCTGGAAGAAGATAATCACTATCAGGGTTAGCAAGAAGCCAGTTTCTAACGAACTGCTTATCGTAAGATGGCTGTCCCTGTCCTTTCTTGTATCCTTCTAATGGCCAGAAACGTGAGCTGTCTGGTGTAAGCATTTCATCACCGATTACAACTTCGCCATTCTCATCAAGACCAAATTCAAACTTAGTATCAGCAATAATAATTCCCTTGCTTAAAGCATATTCTGCACACTTCTTATAAAGTGCTATTGTAGCATCCTTAATCTTAGTTGCATATTCAAGACCCCTACCTGGGAACTTCTTCTCTAACACCTCAATACTCTGCTCAAATGAGATATTCTCATCATGGTCACCAACCTCAGCCTTAGTACTTGGTGTATAGATTGGCTCAGGAAGCTTCTCTGACTCTTCAAGACCTTCCGGAAGCTTAATTCCACAGACTGTACCATTCTTCTGATAGCTTGCCCAGCCACTTCCTGTTATATATCCTCTAACGATGCACTCGATTGGAAGCATAGTTAACTTCTTGCACATCATACTTCTTCTTGCATACTTTTCATTCTGGAAGAATTCCGGCATATCATTAACATCAACAGATATCATATGATTAGGAATAACATCCTTAGTATAATCAAACCAGAATTTAGACATCTGAGTAAGAATTGCACCCTTATCTGTGACCTTATTCTTTAAAATGTGGTCAAATGCTGATATACGATCTGTTGCCGCTATAACAAGCTTATCTCCTATATCATACACTTCTCTTACTTTGCCTTCATAAAGTAACTTAAACTTTTCCATGATCGCATCCATCCTTTTAAATTATAGTAATAGTGAATTTAATTATACACTCAACAACTAAAAATTATATAACAGTACACTACCAAAATCAATAGACAATACTTGCATATTATTCTTAAAAATTGTATTATTATAGAAAATCTTTATACAATATGTTTTATTTATTCAACTTTTTTATGTATTCAGATTATTATTATACGCAATTGTAGATGGAGGATTGTACTATGAATGATGGAATTGAAAAAAGACGCTATAACCGCCACAAGGCGAATTTAACATTAAATGTGTCTAAGCTTTTTAATCAGGATTACATCAATATAAGAAATCTCGACTCACCTATAAATATAACTGATATATCAAAAGGTGGAATCGGCTTTCGCTCAAAAAGCATTTTACCTTTAGATTTCTATTTTGATGCTGTGTTACAGTTAGATGATGAAAAAGACCCAATAAACTGTGTTGTCAAAATCATCCGCTGTCAGCCAGTAGATAACTCAGACCTCTACGCATACGGCTGTGAATTCGTAGGAATGTCACCCGTCATAGATGACACTGTAGACAACTACAGCTCACACACCGAGCCCCCACAAGCCTAATAACCCAAGTGAAATAATTCACACTAAACAGTGGAATAACCCACACAGAATAACCCCAAACATATAAATCCAAATATATATTTTAGTATATTTTCATCAAAAAAGAGAGGCGGTACCCCCCTCTCTTTCTGTTTATCTGTCTATCTCCAAATACATTTAACAAAATATGTTCACCCCTCCAGCCCCGCAACCATCGCAGTCCGCCAACGCACAGATTGGAGAAACCGGCGGAAGCATAAAAAGACGATGAGGAGCCGCCGGCACTTAAGTGCTGTCCTTTAGTGCTTTAGTACCGCTGCGCGCGACACTCAGTGCAAACGTATCTTTGTTGCTTCCGCCGATTTCTCCAATCGTCCGTCCGCCGTCCGCCGCACTCTGCACCTTGCCGCTTTCCACATCGTCTTTGTTAAACATATTCCTAAAATCTACAGCAGCTCTTTTAAAAGCTTATTAACCATTCCCGGATTAGCCTTACCCTGCATAGCCTTCATAGTCTGGCCTACAAGGAATCCGATAGCCTTCTCCTTACCTGCTCTATAATCAGCTACCGACTGTGGATTATCAGCTATAACCTTCTCAACTGTTGCCTTAAGTGCACCTTCGTCATTAACCTGCTTAAGTCCATTTTCCTCAATATACTTATCTGGATCAATATCCTCGTCAAATATCTTCTCGAATATTTCCTTAGCAACATTACTGTTAATAGAGCCCTCATCTGCAAGTTCAATAATTCTTGCAAGACTCTTAGGTGAGAATGTGATATCCTCAGGATCCATATTCTTTTCCTTTAAAATACGCATAGTCTCTGTAATAAGCCAGTTAGATACTTTCTTTGGCTTATTGCATAAAGCTGTTGTTTCTTCAAATATATCAGCAAGCTTCTTAGAATCAGTAATCATATTGATATCATAATCAGGAATTCCGAATTCTTCCTTATAACGAAGCATTTTCTCATCCTTAAACTCAGGCTGTGCTTCCTTAATAGTATCAAGCCATTCTTCGCTTATGTGGATTGGTACAAGGTCTGGGTCTGGGAAATATCTGTAATCCTGTGCATCCTCTTTAGAACGCATAGCATAAGAATATTCCTTATCATCATTCCATCTTCTTGTTTCCTGAACAACCTGTCCACCAGCTTCAATTATATCTATCTGTCTTGCTGTTTCAGCCTCAATAGCTCTCTGGATAGCTGAAAATGAGTTAAGATTCTTAGTTTCTGTTCTTGTACCGAATTCAGTGCTGCCTTTTTCTCTTACAGAAAGATTGACATCAGCTCTCATAGAACCTTCCTGTAACTTGCAGTCAGATGCTCCAAGATACTGGATAGTATTTCTTAACTTAGTAAGATAAGCAATAACCTCTTCTGCATTTCTCATATCTGGCTCAGATACGATTTCTATAAGAGGCACACCTGAACGGTTATAGTCTACATAGGATACATCCTCCCACTCATCATGTATAAGCTTACCTGCATCCTCTTCCATATGAATCTCGTGGATTCTTATAGACTTTTCTGTTCCATCTTCAAGCTTTACATCTACATATCCATCACGGCATATAGGCAGATAAAGCTGTGATATCTGATAATTCTGTGGATTATCAGGATAGAAATAATTCTTTCTATCAAACTTGCAGTCTCTTGTTATAGAGCAGTTAGTTGCAAGACCAACTGCCATAGCATACTCTACTACCTTCTTGTTAAGAACCGGAAGAGAACCTGGCATACCTGTACAAACAGGGCATGTGTGTGTATTAGGAGCTCCACCAAATGCTGTTGAGCAGCCACAGAATATCTTAGTCTTTGTAGCAAGCTCAACGTGAACTTCAAGACCAATAACTACTTCATAATCTTTCATTGCCTGACCTCCTCCTTATTCAAATCTTCCTCGTGCCTGCTCATATGAGTATGCAGCACGTATTATATTATTTTCCTTAAAGCAGTCACCTATAAGCTGTACACCTATTGGAAGCCCCTTAGAGTCCTTTCCACAAGGTACACTTATTCCTGGAAGACCTGCAAGGTTAACTGATATTGTATATATATCGCCAAGATACATCTTGATAGGGTCTGCTAAAGATGAGCCTATCTTAGGTGCAGTCGTTGGTGCAACAGGTCCAAGGATTACGTCATACTTTGCAAATGCTTCATCAAATGCTTTCTTAATAAGAGCCTTTACTCTTAATGCCTTTAAGTAGTAAGCATCATAATAACCTGAGCTGAGTACAAATGAACCAAGCATTATTCTTCTCTTAACTTCTGGTCCAAAGCCCTCTGAACGTGTCTTCTTATACATATTGTGAAGACCATCATATTCACTTGTCCTGTAACCATACTTAACACCATCGAATCTCTCAAGGTTAGAGCTTGCCTCAGCGGCAGCTATTGTATAATAAGTAGGTATAGCGTACTCTACAAGGCTTAAGTCGAATTCTTCAACTATGGCACCCTTTTCTTCAAGCACCTTAGCTGCCGACATAACAGCTTCCTTAACCTCAGGATCAAGTCCATCTCCAAAGTAATCTCTTGGAATACCTATCTTAAGTCCCTTAACATCATCTACTAAAGCCTTTGTAAATGCTGTATCTTCTCTCTTTACTGATGTAGAATCCTTATCATCCTTTGCTGCTATTACCTCCATAATAGTAGCACAGTCTGTTACATCCTTACATAATGGTCCTATCTGATCAAGTGATGAACCATAAGCTATAAGTCCATATCTTGAGACAGTACCATAAGTAGGCTTCATACCTACAACACCACAGTAAGATGCAGGCTGTCTTATAGAACCACCTGTATCTGAACCAAGTGCCGCAAAGCATTCATTTGCTGCAACTGCTGCAGCTGAACCACCTGATGAACCACCAGGAACGTGCTCTGTATTTCTTGGATTCTTAGTTACTCCGAATGCACTTGTTTCTGTTGTTGAGCCCATGGCGAACTCATCCATATTAGTCTTACCGATAATAACTGCACCTGCCTCCTGAAGTTTTATAACTGCTTCAGAAGAAAATGTTGGAACAAAGTTACCGAGTATTTTAGAAGAACATGTTGTAAGCATGCCTTCTGTACACATATTATCCTTAATAGCAAAAGGTACACCAGCTAAAGGTCCCGTAAGCTTTCCAGCCTTGATATCATCGTCAGCCTTAGCTGCTGCCTGTAATGCTTTTTCCTTGTCAAATGTCACATAGCAGTTAAGCTTGTCTTCAGACTTTTCAATCTGAGCAACAACAGCCTGCATAGCTTCTACCGCTGTCACTTCACCTGCCTTAATCTTTGCAGCAAGTTCAACGGCTGTACAATCTAATAAACTCATAGCATTTCCCTTTCTTATTCAACAGTCTTTGGAACTATAAATCCATATTCGTTAGCTTCTGGTGCATTGGCAAGTGTAGCCTTGCTTCCATCGCCGTTAGTAACAACATCTTCCCTCATAACATTATTAACAGGAAATACGTGTGACATAGGCTCAACGCCTGTTGTATCAAGCTCGCCAAGCTTATCTATATAATCAAGCATACTTGCCATATCCTTCTTGGCATCCTCTTTTTCCGACTCAGAAAGCTCAAGCTTAGCAAGAATACCTACATATTCGATAGTTTCATCACTAATCACATTAGCCATAACATACCATCCTTTCTTTCATATTAATCTCTGACCTTAATATGAACCTCTCTTAACTGCTGTTCTGTTACCTCATTAGGTGCTCCACACATAAGATCCTGTGCTGTACCACTCATTGGGAATGGAATAACCTCACGGATATTCTCTTCATTTCTAAGAAGCATAATCATACGGTCAACACCTGGTGCCATACCTGCATGTGGTGGTGCACCGAACTGGAATGCGTTGTAAAGTGCTCCAAACTTAGCCTTAAGTACTTCTTCATCATATCCGGCAATTTCAAATGCCTTAACCATAATCTGCATATCATGGTTACGCACAGCACCTGATGATAATTCAACACCATTACATACGATATCATACTGATAAGCAAGAATATCAAGTGGATCCATAGTATTAAGTGCTTCAAGACCACCCTGTGGCATAGAGAATGGATTGTGTGTGAAACCAATCTTCTTAGTTTCTGGGTCTCTTTCAAACATAGGGAAGTCATTTACATAACAGAATCTGTATGCATTTTTCTCTATTAAATCAAGACGTGTGCCAAGTTCGTTACGAATCTGTCCTGCAAAGAATGCAGCCTTATCTTCCTTATCAGCGATAAAGAAAATAGTATCTCCTGCCTGAAGTCCTGCAAGTTCCCTAATTTCGCCTTTAAGTTCTTCTGGAATGAACTTATCAATTGGTCCCTTATATGAAAGGTCTTCAAGAACCTCAAGGTAACCAAGTCCACCCATACCAATTCCTGTAGCGAACTTAAGAAGCTTCTCGTGCTGGCCCTTTGAAAGCTTAGCGTGAACATTGATAGCTCTTACAGTCTTATTCTGGAATGGCTTGAATGTACATTTATTGAAGAAATCGGACAAATCTATAATTCTAAGTGGGTTTCTAAGGTCTGGCTTATCTGAACCGAATTCAAGCATAGCCTGCTTGTAGCTTATAATTGGATAAGGAGCCTGTGTTACAACTGAACCCTCTGGTGCAAACTTTGCAAATGTCTCTGTAAGCACTTCTTCACC
>ERZ840407.1508-NODE-1508-length-10561-cov-12.846088_pt1 | contig 10561 bp, 12 predicted proteins | sample MGYA00519877_ERZ840407 | MGnify/ENA primary metagenome ERZ840407 (study PRJEB31850, sample SAMEA3708875) | human gut metagenome | biome: human gut; feature: human-associated habitat; material: faeces | place: China | collected 2014 ...
AGGTTGATAGGATATATGACTCATATACAAAACTTGCTGCTAAAGCAGAGATGATGAAAATCAATAGATTGCCAAAGGCAAAACGGAAAGCTGCAATGATGCGTAAGCTGCAAGATATTGTGTTGCATAATAAAGATTTACCATTTTACAAAATTGAAGGCGAGCCATCAGAGCCAATAATCCCTGCAACAGATATTATTGAAGAAGAATTTAAAGATAGCATAGCCGAGATTGCACAGTCAGGGTGGACAATTCCGTTGACAATAGATATTGAGAGATTAGACGAGTTGAGGGCGTGTTCTTCAAATCATACAGATATTGATGCGTTTTTCTCAACATTTTATTCTGATGATGAATTAGATGATTTGTATGATACTATTTATAATTCTATTGATAATTTGGGACAAAAGAAAAGATTTGAAGAGTGTTATATAATTTTCAAGCAGGGATTATATTCATCTTGTCTGACAACTTTGACCACGATTTTAGAGGGTGCAATTTCTACTTTTGGTGATGACCCTAAAGATGTAAGAATAATGAGAATATGTAATTTCCACGCAGAAGAAGAAAGAAATAATGGAAATAAAATCAAAAGTTTATGTTGGCAATCAATGTATGAATATACGAAGTTGTTATTTGAGAAAAGCGATTTTTCAAAAGCAGAACCAGATGAAGCTAATCGACATTGGTTAGTTCACGGACGAACAAGTCAAATTGGAGATAAATTGGATTGTATTCGTTTAATAAATGCACTTGCCACCTTATCAAATCTAAAATAACACAGAATATACATAGCCGAGAGGTTTTCACAGCGAAAGCCCCTCGGCTTATTTCATTTTCAGGAGGTGATGATGATTGAATGAGAAGTAACCGACCCTATGTGCAGCTTGACCCTGCCGTGATTGAGCAGGCACGACAGATGGACTTGCTTTCTTACTTGCAGAGGTATGAGCCAAGCAACCTAAAGCGTGTGGCAGGTAATGTCTATTGCACGAAAGAACACGACAGCTTGAAGATTTCCAATGGTAAGTGGTACTGGTGGTCGAGAGGTTTTGGCGGTGTTTCTGCCCTTGATTATCTCATTAAGGTCAGGGAGTATAGCTTTGTGGAAGCCGTGGAAATGCTCACAGGTATTACGGCAGACTGGAAGCCGCCGCCTGTTTCCGTACCCAAAGACGAGCCAAAGGTATTGCTCCTGCCACCGAAAAATCGTGATTGTAACCGAGTGACCGACTACCTTTTCGGGCGTGGGATTGACCTTTCTATCATACAGGACTGCATTGCAGACGGTACGATTTTTGAAAGCGTTAAGTACCACAATGCCGTTTTTGTCGGCAAGGACGAAAGCGGAACGCCAAAGTATGCCGCTTACCGCAGCACGATAGGTAGCTCCTTTAAGGGCGACGCATCAGGCAGCGACAAGCGGTATTCGTTCCGACTTCTGGCAAGAGAGCCGACTAATACGGTGCACTTATTTGAAGCCGCCATTGATTTATTGTCCTACGCCACTTATCTAAAGTGTGAGGGTAAGGACTATAAATCGGAAAATCTGCTCTCTCTTTCGGGTGTGTATCAGCCTAAGAAAGAGATAAAAGACAGCAAAATCCCCATAGCACTAACAACATTTTTGAACGCCAATCCCCATATTAAGACTATCATTCTGCATCTGGATAACGACAAGACAGGCAGGATTTGTACTGCCACCTTAAAAGAATTGTTGCAGAAAGACTACCAAATCGTTGATGATCCTCCGCCTGTCGGCAAGGATTTCAACGATTTTTTGTTGTCCTATCTGGGGATTGCAAGACCGACTGTAAGCCGTGAAAGGAGTGATGCCCGTTGATTGTCTGCTGATATTGCCTCAAGAAACCAGCCCAACCACAACAGATTTTAAGAATGAAAGCGAGGATTTAACCATTGAAAAAGTATGATGTAACCCTGACAGGACACTATGAAAAGAGCATTACTGTTTATGCGGAAAGCCCCGAACAGGCGGCGGAAAAGGTAAGGATTATTCTTTGTGATACCGACCTTATCGACTTTTCTGACGATGATTTCGATTACGGAGAAGCGGATATTCAGGAAGCCGATGAGGAAAGAACGGCAGAAAACAGAGCTGATGATGAGGACGAGGACGAATGTCTGAAGCACGAGGATTGTTCGGACTGTCCGTACTTCTGCCCGATGTGTGGAGAGTGCCGTCTGGAGGACGAGGACTAAGTAATGTCTTACCAAGCACTGAATTTGATTATCCAAAAGTCTTTGGATACCAAATTCGCTTGTTAGGAGGCTGCCCCTAATACCCCGATATGAGAAAGGAGTTTTTAAGAATGAGTGAGTTTCTGTTTTTTACCATCGGCACAATGCTCGGCGGTCTGGTCGGTGTTGTGCTGATGTGCTGCTTGCAGATTAACAGGCTCTCCAAAAAGGAGGGATTGGAAAATGAGAAAGCGAAGCGTCCAGATACTTTTCCGTCTTAACGAGGAAGAAGCCGAGTATCTTTATGAGCTTGTGCGAAAATCGGGTCGCTCAAAAGAAGCGTTCCTTAGAGAAATGGTAAAGGGCTATCAGCTCTGCGAAAAACCCGACCCCGAATTTTACAGGATAATGCGTGAGCTGTCTGCCATCGGCAACCGTATCAATCAGCTTGCCGCCAAAGCAAACGCCCTGAACTTTATCGACACGCCGATGCTCCGTGAGGAAGCAAGGAAGTGGCACGATTTTCAGCTTGATGTCCGTAAAAAGTATCTGCTTCCCCGAAAGGTATCTTAATGGCGGTGTGTGAAATCTGGGATGTAAAAGGCAGGCTCGACCACCCGATAGACTATGCCGAAAACCCAGAAAAGACCGCCAACCCCAAATACACCGAAGCCGACTTGCAGGTATTGGTCGATGTAATGGAGTATGCAACCAACAAGGACAAGACGGAAAAGCGGTTTTTCGTCACAGGGGTCAACTGCGATACTGCCACCGCCAGAGATGAAATGATGATTGCCAAAGCTGAGTGGAACGATGAAAGCGAGATTGTCTGCTATCACGGTTTCCAGAGCTTTAAGCACGGCGAGGTCACGCCAGAGGTTGCCCACGAGGTCGGCGTAAAACTTGCCGAAAAGATGTGGGGCGACAGGTTTCAGGTCATCGTTGCCACCCACTTAAATACCGAGTGCCTGCATAACCACTTTGTCGTAAACTCTGTTTCCTTTTTGGACGGGAAGCACTACCACGATAATAAAGCCAACCTGCGGCTGCTCCGTCAACGCTCCGATGAGCTTTGCAGGGAGTATGCTTTGTCTGTCATTGAACACCCAAGCGGAAAAAAGAAACCCTATGCTTTGTATCAGGCTGAAAAGAACGGTATGCCCACAAGGGATAATGTGGCTCGGCAGGCGGTGGACGAAGCTATCAGCAAATCGTTTACGCTCAAAGACTTTGACCGCCAGATGGCAGAGATGGGCTACCGTGTGAGCTTTGACCCCAACCGCAAATACTGGACGATAATCGGCAAAGGTTGGGAACGCCCAAAGCGATTATATAAGCTCGGAGAGGATTACACCAACGAGAGGATTACGGAGCGTATCAGGGAAAATTCCTATGCCGTAAAATTTTCCAGATTTGCCGAGCCGCAAAAAACCGTACAGGTTTTCCGTGTGAAAGGCTCACTCAAAAATGCGAAAAAAATCGGCGGCTTGCGTGGGCTGTATCTCCACTACTGTTACAGGCTCGGTATCCTGCCAAAAAGCAGAAAACAGAATTATGCAAGGCTTCATTATCTTTTGAAAGATGACCTGATGAAGATGGAAGCCATATCACAGGAAACAAGGCTGCTCTGCCGCAATCGGATTGATACGGTGGAACAGCTCTTGTCATATAAAGGCTCTCTGGAAACGGAAATGTCGGAGCTTACCGAACAGCGAAAGGAACTGTATTCCAAATCCCGCAAATCAGGCGGCGAAGAAAAAGAAGCGGTCAAGGCTCGGCTTACGGAAATTACGGAGAGAATGAAATTCTTACGGAAGGAGGTCAGACTATGCGGGGGCATCGAAGCCCGTAACGATACCCTCAAAGAAAAGCTAACAACCATACGGGCAGATGAACAGCAAGGAAAGGAGCTGATGACGAATGAACACAGGCGGCGAAGCGGCAGAACAAATCGTCCGAATGAGCTTGGAGGGCTTTGAGGTCGCTGCCAAAATTACAGGTGCAGGTGCGAAGAATATCGCAATCCTTTTGTATTCCATTCTCAAGGAGGAGCAGAAAACAAAGGGCAAGGCAAGGCTTACGAATATGCTCCGTTCTGGCAAGGAGTTAAAGGTATTTACCGTAAGGAACAGCGACCTGAAGAAGTTTACGCAGGAAGCGAAAAAATACGGCGTTCTTTATTGTGTCCTTGCAGACCGTAAGAACAAAGACCCTAATGCGGAGGTTGATGTGATTGCCCGTGCGGAGGACGCATCGAAAATCAGCCGCATTGCGGAACGCTTCAAACTGGCATCGGAAGCAACGGCTTCTGTTGTGACCGATGTGGAGAAAGCCAAAGACGAAAAGGCAGGTCAGTCAGAGCCAGACGTCGGCGTACAGGACAAGGCAGAGAAAGATAAGCTCTTAGATGCCCTGATGGGTACGCCAATCCAAAAGGAGGAAAATGCCCCAAACCCCTCGGTGGCAAAGACCGAAAAATCCCCTCTGTCCGAGCCTACCTCAGAGCAGCCAAAGAAATCCGCAGAGGGGGCTACTATGACTAAGAAAAAACCATCGGTCAAAGAGGAACTGCGGAAAATCAAGAAGAGCCGAAAGGAACAGGAAGCAGATACTTCTTCTGCCCTGGACAAAAGCCCCGCTTCTGACAGGACGAAGAAGCCGCCCGCAGGCAAGACGGAGCATAAACAGCCCCAGAAACGGAAAAGGAAACCAAAATCCAAAGAAACGAGGTAAACAGTATGAGTATTTATGATGTATTCAGCGGCGGCAGCAAGCCCTTTGACAAAGCGGAATGGGCTGCCCAGAAGCAGGCACAACGGCAGGAAGCTTATGAGCTGATTGACAACACCTGCTCCGAGATGATGGCAGACGGCGAGAGCTTCCGCCAGTATCTTGATGTGCAGGGGCGTTTTGACCGCTACTCGGTGGCGAACGCCGTTCTGGTATCGGCACAGATGCCCGAAGCGACACAGCTCAAAGATTATAACGCTTGGAAGCAGAGCCGTGTCTATGTGAACAAGGACGCACAGAAAATCGTTATCCTTGAGCCAAGCAAAGAGTACACCCGTGATGACGGTACGAAAGCGGTGGGCTACAACGCAAAGGTGGTCTATGATATTTCCGAAACATCGGCAAAGGACAGACAGCAGGCACAAGAGCCGAAAACGATGCGTGAGCTTGTATCGGCTATGATTGATGCAAGCCCCGTTCCCTTTGTTCCCGTTGCCGACCTTGAAATTCCTGCCTACTATGACAGTAAACAGCAGACGATTTTCATTAAGACAGGGCTTACGGAGGAACAGCTCTTTGTGAGTATGGCAAAGGAAGTGTCGGTGGCGGTTTTCGATTTCAAGCATAACGAGAGCCGTGATGCTTCCGATTTCAAATCCTTCTGCGTTGCCTATATGGTCAGCACCCGTTACGGCGTGGACACCAGAGGTTTCAGTTTTGACAGGCTTCCGAGGGAGTTTTCGGAAATGGACACGCAGGTATTCAAAGGCGAGCTTGGCTCGATGCGTGATGTTCTGGGTGAAATCCAGAGCGATATGTTTAAAAGCCTTGAAAAGAACAAGCCGCCGAAGAACAAAGAGCAGGAACGCTAATCGGAGGTGCAGCCTATGAAAGAAGAACGATACCACATCGCACTTGACAAGTACGACAAGAATATCGTTATCAATGCCTTGAACACCTTGCGTACACGGCAGTTGCAGGAGGAACGCCCCACCGACCCTGTTGACGAGCTGATTGACAAGGTGGCGAACGCCCCGACAAAAAAGGTCAGGGTCATTCCGTGCAGGTGCAATGAGGAACGATAACGACCAAAAGACGGGCTTAATCCTTTCTATCTGCGGCATCGTTCCTGTTGTATGGCTTGCCCTGCTGACAACACCCTATGTCAGCGGCGGCATTGTGGAGATAGTCAGCGGCTTATCCGTGGCAGTAAATAATCCGTTTTCCATAACGGTGTGTGAGGACAGCGTAAAGACTGTCCTTATTTTTTTGCTTGCCTACGGTATGGGCATCGGCATCTATTTCTCCACACGCAGGAACTACCGCAGGCGGGAGGAACACGGCTCGGCAAAATGGGGCAATACAGGTACTCTCAACAAGAAGTACCGAGATAAAGACCCGTCCGAGAACAAGCTGCTTACCCAGAATGTGCGTATCGGCTTGGACGGAAAGAAGCACCGCCGAAACTTAAATATTTTGGTTTGCGGCGGCTCTGGTGCGGGTAAGACAAGGTTTTTTTGCAAGCCCAACGCTATGCAATGCAACACCTCTTTTGTGGTGCTTGACCCAAAGGGCGAAATCGTCCGTGATATTGGCGGTCTGCTTGAAAAGAAAGGCTATGAAGTGCGTGTGCTTGACCTTATCAATATGCACCGCAGCCATTGTTACAATCCCTTTGTGTATCTTCGGAACGACAATGATGTGCAAAGGCTTGTGACCAATCTCTTTAAGGCGACCACGCCCAAAGGAAGCCAGTCGCAAGACCCGTTCTGGGATACGGCGGCGAGTATGCTACTTCTGGCATTGGTATTCTATCTCAAATATGAAGCACCGCCAGAGGAACAAAACTTCCCGATGGTTATGGAGCTTTTACGGGCAGGCGAAGTGCGTGAGGACGATGACAGCTATGTAAGCCCTCTTGATGAACTCTTTGACCGTCTGGAGATGGTAAACCCAGAGCATATCGCCCTCAAGTATTACAGGGATTATCATTCAGGCTCGGCTAAGACCTTAAAGAGTATCCAGATAACCCTTGCCGCAAGGCTTGAAAAATTCAATCTGGAGAGCCTTGCAGGGCTTACCGCCACCGATGAGCTTGACCTGCCAAGTCTGGGGGAAAAGAAAGTCGCTTTATTCGCCCTGATACCAGACAACGATACGAGCTTTAACTTCCTTGTGTCGATTTTATACACGCAGCTCTTTCAGCAACTTTTCTATCTGGCAGACCATAAGTACGGCGGCAGCCTGCCCGTGCATTGCCATTTTATTATGGACGAGTTTGCGAATGTTTCCCTGCCAGACGATTTTGACAAGATACTGTCAGTAATGCGTTCCCGTGGCGTGTCGGTCAGTATCATTCTGCAAAATCTGGCACAGCTAAAAGCCCTGTTTGAAAAGCAATGGGAAAGCATCGTGGGCAACTGCGATGAGTTTTTGTATCTGGGCGGCAACGAGCAAAGCACCCACAAGTATGTGTCAGAGCTTTTAGGCAAGGAAACCATTGATACCAACACCTACGGGAAAAGCTCTGGTCGTAGTGGAAACTATTCCACCAACTACCAGATGTCAGGGCGTGAGCTGATGACCCCAGATGAAGTGCGTATGCTTGATAACCGCTACGCACTTCTTTTTGTGCGTGGCGAACGACCTGTTATGGACTTTAAGTATGACATCTTAAAGCACCCCAATGTAAAGCTGACTGCCGACGGAGGTCAGCCGCCCTATGTTCACGGCGAGCCGACACAGGCGGTTGCGACCCTTGTGTTTGACAACGCTATGATGATGGACGCAAAGAGCGTTGAAGCAGTCAGCACATCCTATGAGCTTCTGTCCGAGGAGGACTTAGAAGAAATATTCAACATCTAAAGGAGGATTTATCTATGAAGTTTTTTAACAAGAAGGACACCCAGAAGAAAGAAACCACCAAGCTGCTGATGACGGGCAGGGTCAAAAAGGGCTTCCGCTATTACTGCCTTGCGGTTATGGCAATGACCTTTGTACTCGGCACTTCCGTTACCGCCTTTGCCGCCAATGACCCCATTCAGGTCGTAAACAACCTTTCCGATTTTATCTTTGGTCTGGTAAGGGCTGTCGGTATGATTATGCTCGGCTTCGGTATCGTGCAGGTGGGCTTATCCCTCAAATCCCACGACCCGTCCCAGAGAGCGAACGGCTTTCTGACCCTTGCAGGCGGCGTAGTCATTACCTTTGCAAAGGAGATTTTAACGCTCATCACAGGCTAAATTCTCATATCCAGAGGACAAAAGACAGAGCATATCGGGCAGATCACTTCGTGGGCTGCCCGATATGCCCAATTTTAACAAGGAGGTGGTCGAATGTCTGATAACTGGGTCGTACAGAACTTGGAGAACGCCCTGAATACTTGGAATGAGAAGTTAGCTGAAATATGGCAGCTCGTTACCCAATCCCCAGAGCAATTCAAGGGCGGTACGATATGGAATGTGATTGTAAATATCCACGGTGCGTTGCAGGCTATCGGGCTTGCCCTGCTCGTGCTGTTCTTTGTCGTAGGCGTGATGCGTACCTGCGGCAACTTTGCAGAAGTGAAGAAACCCGAACATGCATTGAAACTCTTTATCCGATTTGCCCTTGCCAAAGGTGCAGTCACTTATGGTCTGGAGCTGATGATGGCTCTGTTTAAGATTGTGCAGGGCGTTATCTCTACCATAATGAACGCCGCAGGCTTTGGAACGGCAGCACAGACCGTCTTGCCCTCGGAAATCGTGACCGCCGTTGAGGACTGCGGCTTTTTCGAGAGCATCCCATTGTGGGCGGTCACGCTCATCGGCGGTCTGTTCATTACGGTACTCAGTTTCATTATGATAATGTCGGTGTACGGCAGATTTTTCAAACTCTACCTTTATACCGCAATCGCCCCTGTTCCTCTTTCTGCCTTTGCAGGAGAGCCGAGCCAGAGCGTCGGCAAGAGCTTTATCAAGTCATACGCTGCCGTATGCTTGGAGGGTGCAATCATAGTGCTTGCCTGCATCATCTTTTCGCTCTTTGCAGCGACACCGCCTGCGGTCAATCCCGATGCGGCGGCGGTCACAATGGTATGGAGCTATGTCGGGGAGCTTGTATTCAATATGCTCGTCTTGGTCGGTGCGGTCAAAATGGCAGACCGTGTTGTCCGTGAAATGATGGGCTTGTAAGGGAGGTGCTATTTTGGAAGTCAAGATAAATAAAGAAATCCGTAACTACACGGAGAGTATGTTTTTCGGACTGTCACTCAGGCAGTTCATTTTTTCTGTCCTTGCCTGCGGCGTGGCTGTTGGCTTATTCTTTCTGCTCCGCCCGCATTTTGGAACGGAAACGCTCAGTTGGGTGTGCATCTTAGGTGCGTTCCCTTTTGCGGCTATGGGCTTTATCAAATACAACGGTATGACCGCCGAGCAGTTTATTTGGGCGTGGATAAAGTCGGAATTTTTGATGCCGAAAAGAATTGTATTTTTGCCCGACAATCTCTATTACGAAGCGTTGAAGTCGACCATTGAAGCCTACAAAAAGGGCTTGCCTGCCGTGCCAAAGAAGCAAAGGGCAAAAGCACAGAAGAAACCAAAGAAAGCAAAAAGCGTAAGGAGGTAGACGATGTTAAAAACGCTTAAAAATCTGTTCAAGCAGGACAAGGAAAAATTTGTTGTGCCGAAATCGGTGCAAAGCGTTATCCCGATAAAGACTATCTGGGCAGACGGTATTTTCCTTGTCGGCAGCAACAAATACGCAAAGACCTTTAAGTTTGAGGATATAAACTATACCGTGGCAAGCCGTGAGGACAAGGAAGCAATGTTCCTTGAATATTCGGAGCTTCTCAACGCTCTCGACAGCGGTGCGACCACGAAAATCACAATCAATAACCGCAGGCTCAACAAAGCGGATTTTGAGCAGACCATTCTTATTCCTATGTCCGATGACGGTCTGGATAAGTACCGCACGGAATACAACAAGATGCTGCTTGATAAGGCAACGGGGGCTAATTCCATTGTGCAGGACAAATATGTAACGGTATCGGTCTGCAAAAAGAACATTGAGGAAGCACGGAACTACTTTGCCCGTGTGGGTACTGACCTTATCGCCCATTTCTCCAGACTCGGCTCTCGGTGCGTAGAGCTTGAAGCGGAAGAAAAGCTCCGTATCTTTCACGACTTCTACCGCACAGGAGAGGAAACGGCGTTCCGTTTTGATATGTCACAGACGATGCGGAAAGGTCACGATTTTAAGGACTTCATCTGCCCCGATACCTTTGAGTTTGAAAAGGACTACTTCCGTATGGGCGACAGGTACGGGCGTGTAATTTTCCTTAGAGAATACGCCGCTTATATCAAAGACAGTATGGTGGCGGAGCTTTGTGAGCTGAATCGTAATATGATGCTCTCGGTTGATGTTGTACCCGTTCCCACGGACGAAGCCGTGCGTGAGGTGGAAAACCGACTGCTCGGCGTGGAAACCAATATCACGAACTGGCAGAGAAAGCAAAACCAGAACAACAACTTTTCGGCGGTCATTCCCTATGACCTTGAACAGCAGCGAAAGGAAAGCAAGGAATTTCTGGACGATTTGACGACCCGTGACCAGAGAATGATGTTTGCCGTGCTGACGATGGTGCATACCGCAG
>ERZ840407.1516-NODE-1516-length-10473-cov-7.447879_pt1 | contig 10473 bp, 9 predicted proteins | sample MGYA00519877_ERZ840407 | MGnify/ENA primary metagenome ERZ840407 (study PRJEB31850, sample SAMEA3708875) | human gut metagenome | biome: human gut; feature: human-associated habitat; material: faeces | place: China | collected 2014 ...
ACAGAGCGCCGGACGGGCAGCCTGCCACGCAGGCACCGCAGGCGATGCACTTGGACGACTTGCCGGTCTCGGGGTTGACGGTGGGCATATGCCAGGGGCAGGCCTCGTGGCAGGCGCCGCAGCCGATGCACTTGTCGGTGTCCACCACACGGATGCCCTGGGCATTGGTGGTGATGGCCTTCTGGGGGCAGGCGTTGCCGCAGGCGGGGTCCTCGCACTGGCGGCAGGTATCCGGGAAGTAGACAAAGCAGTTGTCGTTGCCGGACAGCAGGCCGTTGCCGGCACCGTCCAGATTCAGACGGCGCTGGATCTTCACGCGGCTGATGTAAGAGGAGCACACACCATCGTTGGTCAGCGTGCAGTTGATCTCGCAGCGCTGGCAGCCGGTACACAGGTCGGCGTTGACCACCAGCAGGCCCTGGGGCAGCGCCCAGGTAGCCACTGCGCCGCTGTCCACCTGCTTCTGCGAGCAGCCGAAGAGGGACAGCATGGATGCGGAGAGGGTGAGCCCTGCAAGGCTCTTGCCCGAGATCTTCATAAATTGACGGCGGGTCATGTCAGCCGTCAGAAAATCAGTTTTTGCCATAGGTTTCCATTCCTCCGTGAGGTCACTCTGCGCAGAGCACCTCGGTTACATAGAAATAAGAATTGTTGACGATGTCCGTGACCGCCGTGGACGTAATGGTTGCACCGGAAAGCGCATCCACCTGGGTCATGTCAGCGCTGACCGTGTCGGCCGCACTGCCCTGGGTGGTCAGATCAGCGGCCTGCAGCTTGTACTCGGCCTGCTTTTCAGCGGACCAGTCTGCATAAGGCACTGCCTGTTTCTCGCCGTCCTGCGCGCTCTTGCTCAGACACGCCGCGTACAGCTTGCGCCGTGCCACAGCCTCAGCACTGTTGTCCATCGGGGGGATGAGTGCGTCGTCCATCGGCTGGCCGTTCAGGGCCGAGAGGGTCAGCCCGGCTTCATACATCTTCCGGGTAGCCTCGGCCTCCGGGGAGGTATCGCCCGCACGCCATGCGGCGGGGTCGAAGGCCTCAGCGGGGGCAGCGTCGGTCCCGGCGCTGCCTGCGGCAGCAAAAGCCGTGCCGGTGGCCGGGTCGGTCACAGTGTAGCGCTTGCCTGCCAGCGTGAAGGGAGCTGCACCCTGGTACTGGGCCGTGAACTCCGGGTTCTCACACTGGGCACCCAGGCTGTCGGTCTCGGCCTGTGCCAGGATCTTCACATCCAGCACATTGCCGTCGCGGTCCAGCGTCACACCGGCCTGCACCTCGCTCTGGAAGCCCTGCTTGCTGCCCACCACATAATATGTGGTGTCATCCAGCTGGTACACCGCGCTCACACCATAGGTGGCAGCGTCGGCATCTGCCAGCGGCAGGGCCGTTCCGGCCACCGTGGTGCGGCTGTGCATCAGCCCGCCAAGGCCAAGCGCCATGGCAAGCGTTGCCGCACCCATGGCCGCATAGCCGGGCAGCCGCCTGCGCCACAAGGACTGCGGCGCATGATTTGCCTGCTTCAATTGTATCACCTGCCTGTTTGATTCAGCTGTGCCCGGAACTCCCGGGCACGAAAACAGCCGTTCCACCTGCTGCAACAGTGCGGAACGGTTCCTTCGTTATAAGAATAACATCTTTTCTATCGGTTAGTCAACGCATACGAGCAAACAAAGCCCCGCAATTGCTCTCAAAAGCTCTCGCTTCCTGGTGAAATCATTTCTTTTGCCGGATGAACAGTTTCAATCCATATTCCTCTGCCAGCTCCAGCGACTGCACCGTGGGCATACTCTTGCTCACCAGCGCGGGCACACCGGCCCGGATGGCCTTGCGCACCATATCCACCGGCACCCGGCCGCTGGTAAAAAGCACACACTCCGCCAACGGCACACCCTCTGTCAGGGCGCAGCCCACGGCCTTGTCCAGCGCGTTGTGGCGGCCCAGATCCTCGCACCGGTACAAGATCCTGCCCGCACGCAGCAGCAGGCAGCTGTGCACGGCATGGGTGGCACGGTAGAGCGGAAGGCCCTGCCCCATGGCATCGGCCAGCGCATCCACCCATGCGGCAGGGATCTCCCGCTGAGGCACCGGGGCCAGCGGCGGCAGCTGCACCGGGCTGGCCAGCGTCAGGTTATCGGTGCAGCAGCTGGGCACCTCCTGCCCGGCCTGTTCCGCTGCCGCCAGCGGGTGGCGCAGCTGAACGCTTATCTTGAGGCCCTGCGCGCAGACGGCCACCCGCTCCACCTCGTCAGCAGAGTTGATCCAGCCCTCAGTCAGCAGGCGGCCCAGCGCCAACTGCGGCAGCAGCTCCGGCGTGCAGACCACCCGGAAGGCTGGCTGTTCGTTGACCAGAATGGCCGCGGCGTGCTCTGCCGCCAGTGTCCGCTCGGTGCCATCGGGCATCCGGACGCTCTCTGCCCCCGGTGCTGCACCGAATTGATCCATGATCTGCATTGGGTGTTCCTCCCCTGTCTGTTTTACTCTGCCCCTATTGTAACACGCTTTTGCCCCGCTGAAAAGCGCCTGTGCCCTCTGGAACAAACTGTCGATCCGTGTCGTTTCCATTTTTCCCGGCTTTGTGATATACTACTGTAAAATGACAGAACCATATCCCAGTACCGAGGTGGAATCCAAATTGAAGCATCTCTTCCGCTCCCTCACGCGGGCACACCGGGCCTACAAGGACACCCGGAGCCATGCCCTGACCCTGCTGCACCGGGCCTCCGCTGCCGTTCTGACAGCCGTGCTGGTGTACAAAGCCCTGACCTATCTTTTGTTTCTGCCCGCCATGAATGGCATCTGGTCGCTGACACTGCGCTGTTCGCCGGTGAACTACCTGACCAACAACAATGCGCATCAGATCTTTACTTCACCGACCATTTTAGGCGGGATCGTGCTCATCGTCCTTCTGGCGGCGTTCTGGAACCTGTACGGCTTTTCCATCCTCCTGCATGGGTTTGCGCTGGCCCGCCGGGGTGAAACACTGCGTCCTGTTTCCCTGTTCGTCCGGTCGCTGGGGGATATCCGCCACGTCCTGCTCCCCAAGAACTGGCCCATCCTGCTTTACTGCGCCCTGCTCATCCCCTTTACCGATGTATTCGTGACCTACAACTATATCTCTCAGCTGGCCGTGCCGGAGTACATCCTTGGGCTTGTCCGGGCGAAACCGCTCTATCTGGTGCTTTTTCTTCTCATTCTGGGTGCGGCGTTCCTGTTCACCCTGTTCTGGGTCCTGGTGCTCCCCCTCTTTACGCTGGAACGCAAAAGCCTGTGGGATGCCGTTCAGGAGAGCGCAGCCCATGTCAAAACACAGCTGCCCCGGCTGGCCGGTGTGCTGCTGCGGTGGAACCTCAGTGCGCTGATCCGGTCTGTTCTGGTCTTTTTCGGAGCTTCCCTGCTGGTTTACAGCGTGGCGGCGCTGATTGGCCTACGGAGCACCCGCGCCATGCTGCTGCTCGCCCGTGCGCTGTATCTGGTGGAGATCCCCTTCTTCGGCTTTTTGCTGGATTGCAAGGTCACCACGGCCCAGTGCACCATCATCGCATTCCTCTACGATCGCTGCCGTGACTGCCCACCGGAAGCGCTGCCGGAGGGCAAACCGCACCGCTTTGGCGGCTGGCCCCTGCTCACCGCTGCGGTGGCCGGGGTCACGTTGGCCACCGGACTGTTGGCAGTCTATCTCTATGCCCTGCCCCAGGACGATGCCCTGCTCACCGCCGTGGGCGGCGTGACCCCACTGGTCACCTTCCACCGGGGCGACTGCACCGTGGCCCCGGAAAACACTCTTCCCGCCTTCCGGTCGGCCATCCTCAAGGGCGGCGACCGCATCGAGCTGGATGTGCAGATGACCAGCGACGGCGTGGTCGTGGTGACCCACGATTCAAGCCTGAAACGCTGCACCGGCAAAAACGCAAAAGTCTATGATCTGACCTATGCCGAGGTGGCACAGCTGGACGCAGGCCGCTGGTTCAGCAGCCGCTTTGCCGACACCCGGATCCCCACCCTGGAACAGGTGCTGCAGCTCTGCCGGGGCCGCATCGGCCTGAACGTGGAGATCAAGCCCAGCGCCGCCACCCCTGCTCTGGAGGCTGAGACTGTACGCCTGCTGCGGGAATACGGCTTCGACAGCTCCAACTGCGTCATCACCTCCCAGAGCTACGAGACCCTGCACAAGGTCAAGGCGCTGGCCCCCGAGTACCCCACCGGCTACATTCTGGCTCTGGGCGTGGGCAACTACTACGACCTGCCCGATGCCGACTTTTTCAGCGTGGAGACCACCTTTATCACCTCCGGCATGGTCAACGCCGTCCATCTGCGGGGCAAGACTGTCTCTGCCTGGACCATCGACCGCGAAAAGGTCGCCACCCACATGCTGGAGCTGGGCGTGGATGACCTCATCACCGACAAGCCCGACATGGTGCAGGACCTGCTGGCCCGGAATCAGCAGGTGGACGACAGCCTGATCGACTTCCGTGACCTGCTCAACGCCCTGTTCCACCCGGAACAGCCTGCCGACTCCTCCGATGACGCGGAGGAGACCATCACCGATGCCGTGGAAGACCCGGAGGAGTTCGTGGACGCGGCGTAACACAGTCCCCTCTTTCTTGCGGCATCATTGAACCAACGGTCTGTAAAAGCAAAACATCCCCGCACGGCCTGCCGAAACAGGAAGTGCGGGGATGCCTTTTTGTTCAGAGGAATGGGTTATAGAACCTTCCAAAGCGGATGGTCACGGTCAGGCTGATGAGCAGCAGAACCACGCCCACACCCAGGGCAATGAAGTCCCGCCGGGCAAAGGAGCGCTGGGTATACCAGGTGCGCTTGCTGTTCTTGCCGAAGCCGCGCAGCTCCATCGCGTTGGAGATGGTGTCGATGCGGTTCAGGCTGGTCAGGATGAGCGGCAGCAGGATGTTGACAGAGTTCTTCATCCGCTTGAAGAAAGGCTCCTTTTTGCCCAGCTCCACGCCGCGGGCCTGCTGGGCCTGGCTGATGCTGTGGTAGTCGCGCTGGATATCGGGGATGTAGCGCAGGGCAATGGCCACCGAATAGCCGACCTTATACGAGATGCCGATGCTGTTCAAGCTGGCAGCAAACTCGCTGGGGTCGGTGGCAGAGATAAAGAGGATGGCCACCGGCAGGGCCACAAAATATTTCAGGCTGATGTTGATCATGTAGAACAACTGCTCCGCTGTCAGGTCATACCGCCAGAACAGGTGGCAGAGCACCGTGCGGGTGCCGTACAGAGTGGTGCCCTGATTGGGATCGAACAGGAAGATGAACAGGTTGTTCAGCAGCAGGAACACCAGCATGAAGGTCATCATAAACCGGACTTCCCGGAATTTGATCCGGCTCAGTCTGAAGGCCAGCAGGCTGACCACCAACAGGCCCAGCAGCACCCAGGTGTTGTAGGTGATCATGCTGGCAAAGGTGAACAGCAGGAAGAACGCCAGCTTGGTGGTTCCGGTCATCTTGTGGATGACACTCTCCCGGGGGAGATAATTCAAAACAGTCTTAGCGGCCACCCTCTCTCACCTCCCGGTCCTGCTCAATAAATCTCTCTACAAATTCCTGTGCGGGCGCAATGCCGCAGCGGTTGGCCAGCGTGTACAGGCTGGTCTCCTTCAGGGCCGCCTGTTCCACCAGCGCAGGGTCACACAGAACGGCGGCCGCGGTGCGGTCGGCAATGAGCCGTCCGTCGCAGAACACCAGTGCGCGGCGGGTGTATTCCAGCATCAGGTGCATGTCATGGGTGATCATCACCACCGTCACGCCCCGGGCATTCAGGCCCCGCAGGAACTCCATGATGTCGGTATAGTGCCGGAAATCCTGCCCGGCGGTGGGCTCATCCAGAAGGATGAGCTCCGGGTCAAGCACCAGCACGCTGGCAATGGTCACCCGCTTTTTCTGGCCGAAGCTCAGTGCCGAGATTGGCCAGTTCCGGAAAGGATACAGGCCGCAGACCTTGAGGGTCGCCTCCACCTTTTCCCGGATCTGTTCCTCGGTCAGGCCGGAGCGCTGCAGGCCCAGAGCCACCTCCTCGTAGATCATGGTCTTGGAGATCATCTGGTTGGGGTTCTGCATCACATAGCCGATGTGCTGGGCGCGGCGGCGGATGTTCTCCTCAGCCAGCGGCTTGCCGTTCAGGAAGATCTCGCCCGCATCCGGGGTCTCGAAGCCGCAGATGAGCTTGGAGAGGGTGGATTTGCCCGCGCCGTTCCGGCCCACGATGCTCACCATCTCCCCCTTGCCGATCGAAAAGCTGACATCCCGCAGGGTCTGCTGGCCTTTCTGATAACCAAAGCTCAGACCCTTTACCTCCAGCAGCGGCTCCCGTTCTGGCTGCGCGGCGGGCCGGGGCCGGGCCGTGAACCAATCCCGGAGCTTTTGGGTATCGGTATTGTCCAGCACAAGACTGTTCACATGGGCGGGGTGCTTGTCCGGAGTGATATCCACCCCGGCATAGCGCAGAGCCGTGACATACAGCGGCTCCCGGATGCCGTTTTCCGCCAGCAGGCTGCCCGAGAGCAGCTCGTCCGGGCGCAGGTCTGCCAGAATGGTGCCGCCGTTCACCAGCACGATGCGGTCCACGTTCCGCCAGAGCACATCCTCCAGCCGATGCTCGATGATGAGCACTGTGGTGTCCGTCTTTTTCTGGATCTCGTCGATCAGCTCAATGGCCTGCTTTCCGGTAGCGGGGTCGAGGTTGGCCAGCGGCTCATCGAAGAGCAGGATCTTGACCTGATCCACCATCACGCCCGCCAGGCTCACCCGCTGCTTCTGCCCGCCCGAAAGCTCGTGCGGTGCATAGCCGAGGTGGTTCTCGATGCCCACCAGCTCGGCGGCATGGCGGGTGATGGCGTGCATCTCATCCTGCGGGGTACAGCTGTTTTCCAGTGCAAAGGCAATGTCCTCGCCCACGGTCAGCCCGATGAACTGGCCGTCCGGGTCCTGCAGCACCGTGCCCACATGGGCCGAAAGCTCAAAGAGGCTGCTGTGAGGCGCATCCACACCGTCCACGGTCAGGGTGCCGGTGCACGCGCCGGGGTTGGAAAACGGGTTCAGCCCGTTGATGCACCCCGCCAGCGTACTCTTGCCGCTGCCGGAGGGGCCCGCAATGAGCACCCGTTCACCCGGGTAGATTTCCAGATCGATATCGGTCAGGGTGGGGCGCTTCTGGGCGCGGTACTGGAAGGAAAAGTTGCGGAATGAGATGATGGGTTTACGTTCTGCCATGGGTATGGTACCTCAGCTGTTCATCAAAAAAGCCTTTCCAACGGGCCGGACGGCGCAGATGGAAAGGCCGGGTTTCATGCGGGGATCACTCCTGATCCAGAGAGCCCTTCTTGGCGATGGTTCTGGTGTAAGCCAGCACCAGCAGGCCGCCCACCACCACAGCGGTGATACTGTTGGACACTGCGGCAAATGCACCCTGTGCAAACACCTTCTTGACGGGCTCGGCGTAGATGGCAATATCCAGCACGGGGGCCACCAGGACCCAGGCCAGCAGATGGGCCACGATATTGGCCAGCGCAAAGAAAGCCACCTGCTTCTTGCTGAACTCGCCTTCCTGCAGGTTCAGCTTCTTGGAGAACAGGCCCACCGCAACGCCCACAAAGGCGGAGGCGATGACCCAGCTCCACCAGGGGCTGCCGCCCCAGGACAGGTCGATGAGGGTGTGGCCGATGAAGCCGATCAGGCCGCCGGCCACGGGGCCGTACATGGCAGCCAGCAGGGCCAGAACGGCGTACTGCAGGCTGATGTTGGTGTTGGGCACCGGGCTGGGAATGGCCACGAACCGGCCCAGAACAAAGAACAGGGCTGCGCCGATGCCGACGGCGACCACTGCTTTGATGCTGCTGTTGTTTTTCATATTCTTTCGCTCCTCTTTTTTGCACCGCAGTGTGCGGCATTTTTTTCAAGGCATTGTCAGTATACGACAAGCCGGGAACCCTTGTCAATGGACAAACGGCTCTCTTTGCAGAAAAACCGCCGGTTTTGCCGTTTCAGCGGGAGCTTTGGGGCTGCGGCACCAGTTTGCAGACCAGCCGGACCATCACCGGCGTCAGCGGGAGCCACACCAGTGTGCACAGCAGGTTGAACAGGGTGTGGGCGTTGGCGATCTGCCGCGCCAGCACTTCCAGCTCCGGCCCCTTGGGCGAGACGGCCTCCACCAGCCTTGTCATCCAGGGCAGAGTCAGCAGGCAGACCACGCTGCCCGACAGGTTGAAGCAGCCGTGCGCTGCCGCCGTCCGCCGGGCATCCGTAGGCTGACCCACCGCCGCCAGCACCGCCGTGATGGTCGTGCCGATGTTGTCCCCCAGCAAAATGGGCAGGGCACCGGCCAGCCCCAGCACACTGTGGATGCCGTCCGGCCCGGCCTGCTGTGCGGCCCGCTGCAGCACCGCGATGGTGGCCGAACTGCTCTGCACCACCAGCGTCATCCCGGTGCCCAGCAGCAGCCCCAGCAGCGGCGTATGCCGCACCTGCGTCATCCAGTGGAGGAAGACCGGGTGTTCGGCCAGCGGAGCCATCGCGCCGGACAAAACTTCGATGCCGTCGAACAGCAGGCCGAACGAAAACACCGCCAGCCCCAGCTGCCGCGTCCGCTCCCGCCGGGCCAGCAGCCAGACCAGCACCCCCGCAAACAGGATGGGGAACACCCAGTCCGCCAGCCGGAACGCCACCAGCTGGGCCGTCATGGTGGTGCCCACATTGGCCCCGAACACCACAGCCACGGCCTGCGGCAGCTCCATCAGCCCGGCGCTGACGAACCCGATGACCATCACCGTGGTGGCCGAGCTGCTTTGCAGCACCGCTGTGACCAGAAGCCCCGCCAGCGCCCCGGTGAACGGTGTGCGGGTGACGCGGCGCAGGAACCCCCGCATCCGCTCCCCTGCCGCCTGCTGCAACGCCCGGCTCATGTTCTCCATCCCAAATAAAAACAGCGCCAGTCCACCGGCCAGCCCGAATGCCGCCCGAACGCCTTCCCCCATGTGTCGTCCTCCTCTCGGTGTGGATAACACAAAAATACTCGCCTTCCGGTGGGAAAGCGAGTACATTTTGCAAGGGAGCCGGTCATTTGTCCGTCCGGACGCAGCGCAGGGCATACCGCGCCTGTCCGCCTGTGGTGCAGGAAAACAGCTCTCTGCAGGTCTTGCTCTTTTTTGGGGGGCGTTCTTAGTTCGTGCCGGTCAGCTTGAATTTGTTCAGGGTCTGGATGGTGGTCACGATGACATTGACGTTGTTGACGATGGAGCTGCCAGCAGAGAAGACGCGGGCGATGTAGTTGAACAGGGTGCCAACGTTCAGGAAGATCTTCCAGGCCCCGGTATCGGTAATCGAGCCACCGTTCAGGTAGACCATCTCGTTCTCGTCGATCGCGGCAAAAGCAGCGGGCATCTTGATTTCGTTCATAACAGGGATTCCTCTCTTTCAAACATTCGATTCGTTTTTGTGTTTCAGCAATGCAGGCCGACTCAGCCGTGCATCGCAACCAGTGTCACGACCAGGACCGTCGTTCCGACGATCAGGATCTCGCCCAGGTGGTCCTCCAGCCGGAAGGTGCTGGCGGGCTGTTCGGTCGCCTCCGGCTCCGGCTTCGCGGTGGACTCGCGCGACACAGGCGTCCAGTGGGCATACAGGGTCTGCCCATCTTCCTGGAACTCGTACTCCGCCGGCTTGATCTTATCGCCGCCCACAAGGTCCGTATACCAGCCATCGAAGAGGTAGCCTTCCATGGTGGGGGTGGGCAGTCTGGAAGTCCGGTAGCTCTCCGTGCCGTCCGAAGTTTTGATGCGGTAGACGAAGACGTACTCCGGGGTGCCGATGCCGCCCTGCCGCTCCAGATAGATGGTGTAGTAGTTGGGGTTGTCCGCAAATGCCAGCGGCGTCACGCAGCAGAGCATTGCCAGCGTCACCACACCGAGCATCAGTCGCTTCAGGAATTGCTTCATCGTTGCTGCCTCACTTTCCAGTCTTGCCGGTGCCGGGCAGTGCCCTGCGCCGGAACCAGGGAGACCCCACGCCCTTCCGGGCAGACTTTCTCTATATAGGTTATACGATAAACACAGCATTTTGTCAATCGGAACTGCGCAATTTTCGCATTTTCATGTTTTCTGAAACCGCAGCCCCGCACCGTGCTGCGGCATCAGGGCGCTGCGAGCAGGGAAACCACGGCACCAGCGCAGGGTCTTCGGCAGAATGCCGCCTGCCAGGTGATGTGTTCCGGCTCCACCGGTTCAAAATAGCAGGAGGAACACGCCGCAGCCACACCTTCTGCCTCATCTGCACTCCCGCGCACCGTGCAGAACACCGCCGTCGGGCCGTCGGCCCCGCCAATGACAGCGATGGCCGCATCCCCTTCCCCCTGCGGTTCCAGTCCATACTTCTTTTCCAACGCTGCCCGTTCGGGCGGCAGATTCCGGGGTCGGCGGCGCGGGTGGTCCCCCTCAGCGCAGTCGGAGAGGAAGAAATTTTCGG
>ERZ840407.1517-NODE-1517-length-10466-cov-3.029680_pt1 | contig 10466 bp, 8 predicted proteins | sample MGYA00519877_ERZ840407 | MGnify/ENA primary metagenome ERZ840407 (study PRJEB31850, sample SAMEA3708875) | human gut metagenome | biome: human gut; feature: human-associated habitat; material: faeces | place: China | collected 2014 ...
CTGCCTTTTTCGTCGGTTTTCCGTAGGGCGGGGTGCCCTCCCCCCGCCGCTGTAAATCCGTGCAGACCGTTCAAAACGGCGGGCTGAGGGCAGCCCGCCCTACGACAGGCGCACGGATTTTCTGATAATAATTGATAAACACGCTCACGGGAGGTGAACGCATGACGGAGATTACAAAAAGTATAACATTCCTGAATGAATACAAACAGTTGAAGAAAGCGCTCGAAGAGGGGAAAACGCCGGTGCTGGCGGTCGGACTCGCGGCCATCCACAAGGCAAACCTCGCCGCGGCGCTCGGCGCAGACCTGAAGCGCCCGGTTCTGGTGCTGACGGACGATGACAACGCCGCGAACCGCTTTGCCGCCGACCTGCGCGGCTTTTCCGAGCGCGAGGTCGTGGTTCTGCCGTCCCGCGAGCTGGTCATGGCGGACGTGGCCGGTGTGTCGCGCGGCTACGAGCAGGCACGTCTTGCCTCGCTCGCGGCGCTCCCCGGCGCGGCTTTCGCGGTCGCGTCCGTGCAGGCGGCGGCGCAGCGCACCATGCCGCCCGAGCTGCTGCGCTCGTCTGTCGTTACGCTGACGGCGGGGGAGAGCGCACCGCTCGATGAGCTGACGCGCGGTCTGGTCAGCGCCGGCTACGAGCGCTGTGCGCAGGTCGAGGGCGCGGGCCAGTTCTCGGTGCGCGGCGGCATTCTGGACATTTTTCCGCCGCAGTCGGCGAACCCGTACCGCGTGGAGTTCTGGGACGATGAGATCGACTCGATTTCGACCTTCGACGTCGGCAGTCAGCGGCGTCTGGAGCAGTGCGACACGCTGCGCTGCCTGCCGTGCATGGAAACCATTCCGGCACTCGCGAAGGGCGGCGCGGCAGGACTTGCGAAAGCGGTGCTGGCGCTTGTTTCCACCCGCCGCAAGAAGCAGCACGCCGAGCTTCAGAAAAATCTGGAGCGCGACGCGGAACGTCTGCGCGAGAGCGGCACGCTCCCGGCGGCGGACAAGTATATGCCGCTTATTTACCCGGAAATAACGACTGCGTTCGATTATCTGCCGGAAAACACGCTCGTGCTCATCGAGGACACGCCCCGTCTGCGCGACGCGGCCCGCGACTTTCACGCCCGTATCGCGGACGATGTGACGGCGCTCATGGAGCGCGGCGAGATGCCGGGCGGTCTGGACGGCTACGCCCTTGATTTCGCCGGTATCTGCGGCGTAAAGCGGCAGATCGTGCGTCTGGACAGCTTTCTGAACAACGTTTCCGAGCTTGCGCCGCAGCACCTTGAGAACTTCGTTGCCAACCAGATGAACGCCTACGGCGGCAATCTGGACATGGCCTCCGCCGACATCCGCAGCTACACCGAGCAGGGACGCGCGGTGGCGGTCGTATGCGGCAGCGAGCTGCGGTGCCGGAATATGCTCGACGCGCTGACGGACAGCGGTCTGCGCGCGCAGCTGAGCGACCTGCTGCCGAAGGGCGGCTGCGTCAACATCATGGAGGGCACGCTGTCCGCCGGTTTCGAGTACCCCGACCTCGGTCTGGTGGTCATGACCGAAGGACAGGTGCTCGCGCGGCGCAAAAAGGCCAAGGTCAAGCGCTCGAACCGCGACCGGGTGAAGTCGTTCACCGATCTGACTCCCGGCGACCTCGTCGTGCACGAGCACCACGGCATCGGCCGCTTTATCGGCATGGAGCGCATGACGGTGGACGGTTCCGAGCGTGATTTCATCAAAATCGCCTTCGCCGGCACGGATTTTCTCTATGTCCCGGCGACCTCGCTCGACCTTATCTCCAAGTACATCGGCTCGGGCGACACCGAGCGCGTGCGGCTGAGTAAGCTCGGCGGCACGGACTGGGGCAAGGCCAAGGCACGCGCCAAGGCGGCGGCGAAGGAGCTGGCGGACGGGCTTATCAAGCTGTACGCTGCCCGTGCTAAGGTCAAGGGCTTCGCCTTCCCGGAGGACGATGCATGGCAGCGCGAGTTCGAGGAGGCGTTCCCGTATGAGGAAACCGACGACCAGCTGCGCTGCATCGCGGAGATCAAGGACGATATGCAGTCCGACCGGCCGATGGACCGTCTGCTGTGCGGCGATGTCGGCTTCGGCAAGACCGAGGTCGCGCTCCGCGCCGTCATGAAGTGCATCCTCGCGGGCAAGCAGGCGGCCATCCTCGTGCCGACGACCGTGCTCGCGCGGCAGCACTATCTGACCGCGCTTCAGCGCTTTCAGGGGCATCCCATCACCATAGAACTGCTGACGCGCTACAAGACCGGCGCGGAGCAGACAAAGCTGCTCAAAAAGCTCGAAGCCGGTTCGGTCGATTTAGTTATCGGCACGCACAAGCTGTTCAACAAGAAGATAAAGTTCAAGGATCTCGGTCTGCTCGTCGTGGACGAGGAGCAGCGCTTCGGCGTCGGCCACAAGGAAACGCTCAAGGAAATGAGCAGGAACGTGGACGTTCTGACGCTTTCCGCGACGCCCATTCCGCGCACGCTCAACATGGCGCTCTCGGGCATCCGCGATATGTCCTCCATCGAAGAGCCGCCGATGAACCGCCATCCGGTGCAGACGTTCGTGCTCGAACAGAACGACGGCGTGCTGCTCGACGCGATACGGCGCGAACTGGCGCGCGGCGGTCAGGTCTACTACCTGCACAACCGCGTCGAGTCCATCGAAAAGTGCGCGGCGGCGTGGCAGGCGCGTCTGCCGGACGCCCGCATCGGCATCGTCCACGGCAAGATGGGGCAGAGGGAAATCGCAAACGTCATGAACGAGATGGCGGACGGCGAGATAGACATCCTCATCTGCACGACCATCATCGAAACCGGCATCGACATCCCGAACGCGAACACGCTCATCATCGAAAACGCGGACAACATGGGTCTGGCGCAGCTGCACCAGATCCGCGGCCGTGTCGGCCGTTCCTCGCGCCACGCCTATGCCTATCTGTGCTACCGCCGGGGCAAGTCGCTGAGCGAAATCGCGCAGAAGCGCCTGTCCGCGATACGCGAGTACGCGGCGTTCGGCTCGGGCTTCAAAATCGCCATGCGCGACCTGGAAATCCGCGGCGCGGGCAACGTGCTCGGCCCGGAGCAGTCCGGCCACATGATGAGCGTCGGCTACGACCTGTACCTCAAGCTGCTCGAAGAAGCCGTGCAGGAGGAAAAGGGCGAAACGCCGAGACCGCGCGTGGACTGTGCCGCCGAACTGCTGCTCTCGGCCAACCTGCCGAACGAGTATGTCCCGGACGCGGGTCAGCGTATCGACCTCTACCGCCGCATCGCGCTCATCCGCACCGAGGAGCAGCGCAGCGATATGCTCGACGAGCTCATCGACCGCTTCGGCGAGCCGCCGGAGGAGGCGGTGGCGCTGCTCGATATTGCGCTGCTGCGCTCGCAGGCGAGCGAAAAGGGCATCGCGGAAATCAAACAGCAGGACGGCCGTCTGCTGCTGACCTTTGCGGAAACCGACTTCGCGCGGCTGTCTGCTCTGTGCGGCGACAGTGCGTTCAAGGGACGCCTGCTGCTCAATGCAGGCTCGTCGCCCTACCTGTCGCTGCGGCTTGAGCGGAACGAAAGGGCGATGGATATGGCGCGGCTTCTGGTTGACAAATACAGCGCGTGAAAAAGGAGAAAAACACCATGAAAAACACCGATATTCACCGTCTGCTGTCGCGGTACTACGAAACGTGGGCAGGCATCAACGCGGCCTACGACCGCATCGCGGCGAGGTGCGGCGTGACCTCCAACGTGCTGTATCTGCTCGACACGCTGTACTGCGCCGAAGCGCCCATGACGCAGAGCGAAATCGGTGCGCGGCTCGGCCTGCCCAAGCAGACGGTCGCGAGCATGGTGAGCACGCTTGAACGCCGGGGGTACGTGGTGCGCGAGGTAGCGAAGGACGACCACCGCCGCCGCCACGTCCTGCTGACGGACGAGGGCCGCGCCTATGCAAAGCCGCTCAGCGAAACCGTCTGTGCCTTCGAGCAGGCCGCTTTCGAGCGGATGGAGCCGGACGAGCGGCTCGCCCTCGTGGAAACAAGCGAAAAATTGCAAAAGGCGCTGAACACAGTGCTGGATTCAGCACAGGATTGATGCATACCGGGACCGGAGCAAATTGCTGCTTCGGTCTTTTTACATGAATTTTCCACCCAAATGAAACATAAGTGTAACATTTCTCCGCCTTGTGTCATGTTTGTTACACTTGCCCCGGTTTCCTTGTGTGAAGGGATACAAGGCGGTATAATTTTAACTGGACAACTGCTGAAATAAAATCAGTATCAGCTTCCGCGCGACAGCGCGCATAAAATACAAGCCGCGCAGCGGCTTGATAAAAACCGGGAGCATGTATCACGGTTTTTATACTGTTTCACCTTTCCACGTAGGGCGGGGTGCCCTCACCCCGCCGCCGCATGGGAACTTTCGGACGTCCGTGTTTTGCGAAGTCAAAACACAGACCCGCGGCAAAACGTTAGTTTTGCGACAGGCTTACAAGGATGGAAAATGCTATGATGAAAAAACTTTTCTGCACCGTTTTTGCGGTGTTTGCCGTCATGACGGCGGCGGGCGCTGTGGGAAATATCTTCCCGGCGAGCCGCACGGATATTGACGGCGTGACCCGTTCGGGTTATCTCGATGAGGACGGACGCACGGTTCTGTCGTTCTCTTATGCTACGGCGGGCGATTTCGCGCCCTGCGGACTCGCGGCGGTCGAGGACGACAAGTGGCAGACAGCGGTCATCGACCGTGAGGGCAAGCTCGTCATCGACTACACCGAGTCGCCGGTTTCGGTCGATTTCTCGGACGACATGGTGGCCTACCGCTACGCCGATCACAGCGTCTACTACACGCTCTCCGGCACGAAAATCGGCTTGTATCCGGGCGCGGAGGGCTTTTTTGAGGACGGTCTGCTGCTGTGCAGGGACGCCTCGACCGGCCTTTACTCCTTCGTCAAGCAGGACGGCACGGCGGCGTTTTCCGCGTCCTTTGCCGCAGCCGGCGCGTTTTCGGACGGCCTTGCGCTCGTGCGCAGTGCGGACAGCGGCTATCTCGTGCTCGACACGGAGGGCAAAACCGTTGCGGCGCTGGAGGCTGGCACGGACCCCGCGTACTATACGGTCTACGGCGGCGACACGGTCGTGATGACGAACGGCACCAACTACGCGCTCTATTCGATTTCCAAGGGCGCGTACCTGACGGATTTTCTCTATAACGTCGTGTCCGAGTTCCATGACGGCGCGGCCATGGTGCGCCAGATCAACCGCTGGGGCATCATCGACACGAAAGCCAAGCTGCTGACCAATCCGACCTATTACTACCTCAGCTACATGGGCGAGGGCCTGTACGCCGCGCGAAGCGAGGACGGCTCGGTCGCGGCGGTGGACGCAAGCGGCAACATCGCCTACCGCACGCTCACCTATATCGGCGGCTTCAACGAGCTGCGCTACGGCCTGTCGTGGCACGGCATGGCGGACGGCAGCCTGATTTTCTTCAAGAAGAACGGCGGCTACTTCGCAAGCCTCAAAAACGCCGAAAATCCGATGCTTCTGAGTGAAAACGTCGTGCGAGTCACGCAGGACGGCACCATCAAGTACATCAATCTCTCGACCGGCAGGACCCTGCTTTCGCAGGCGGCCTCGTTCGACCTCGGCAGCGGCATCACTGCGAAAACCGTGCACTACGAGAAGTTCATGGGCTATCAGTCGGACGGCACCGAGCACGGCTGGAACGTCGATTTCCCGGAAATCAGCGGCCTTGCGGACGCAGAGGTGCAGAAAACCATCAACGCCGACATCCGCGCGTTCTTCCTCAAGGGCCCGTCCGTCACGGCGGAATACGAGGCGCTCGAGGGCACCTACGGCGCGTCTGTCGAGGGTTCGGTGCTCGTTGTCTGGGCGAACTGCGTCAGCGGACGCGGCATGGGCGCGGCGGTCTGGAACAACAGCCTTGCCTTCGATATGAACACAGGAAAACAGTACCGCCTGACCGACCTGCTGACGGGCGACTATATCGAAACGGTAAAGAAGCTGCTCCCGGCGGAGCACGAGGTCTATCTGTACAGCTTCCCGCGCATCAGCGCCAAGGGCGTTACCTATTACTATAACGAATACGAGAGCGCAACGCGCCGCGCGTATACCGAAAGCTATCTGCTGACCTACGAGGCGCTCGGCGCTGCGGTCGACCGCAAGAGCGCGTGCTATGCGGCGCTGCTGACGCCGTACACCCGTCCGGCTGCGGCGGCAAAAATCACGTTTTCGGACGTTCCCGCGTCCTACTGGGCGGCGGAATATATCGAGCAGGCGGCATCGGACGGCCTGATGACCGGCTCGCAGGGCGCGTTCCGCCCCGAGGCGACCATCACCGAGGCGGAGGTCTGCATGACGCTCGCACGCCGCGAGGGTCTGGATATCGCCTCGAACAGCACGGTCTGGTACGCGGGCGCGATGTCCTCCGCAGAGAACGCCGGTCTGCTCGACGGAGTGACCGCCGCTCCCGAAAAGGCGATGACCCGTGCCGACACCATGCAGGTGTTCGCGAACGTGCTCGTGCGCGGCGGCGCAGCGCTTCCCGATGAGCAGCAGACCGCCGACACCCTGAAAAACGTAAAAGACGCAGCCTCCATCCCGGCGGATCGCCGTGCGGCTGTGGCGCTCTGCATGGAGCGCGGCCTGATCTCCGGCTACGAGGACGGCACCATCCGTCCGCAGCAGACCATCACCCGCGCGGCCTTCGCCAAGCTGATGGTGACGGCGGAATTTTAAGGAGACTGTCGCAAAACTAACGTTTTGCCGACAAGTGTGTTCTGACAGCGCACGGCGCCGCAGAACACGGACGTCCGAAAGTTCCCATGCGGAAACTTTCTCCCTCTAGATAGATAAAAACCGTGATACATGCTCCCGGTTTTTATGATTTTGCGTTGCAAAATCTATTGCATGCGCGCTTCCGCGCGAAACACTGTGTTTTCGAAAAATTAGCTTTATCGACAGACTGGGGCAGACGAAAGTCTGCCTCTTTTTCGTGCTCAAAGACCGAGAAAGAGCAGAATGCCGGTCAGAATGACGCTTTCCCAGTCGGTGCCGCGTTCGCTGTCGGTGAGGAGAAAATACGCGGCGGCGAGGGTGATGAGGGCGTCGCGGTCGAGCACGGGGCGCATATTGAAAAGCGCGGAGAGCGGGGGCGTTTCGGGCGCAGCCTCGGAGGACGCCTCGGCGAGATAGCGGTTATACAGCGGAGTCGCCCCCTTTGCCGGTGCGGTGTTCAAGCTCGGAAAGCGCGGCGCGTGCCATGCCGGCCATGCCGACGAGGCGGAGAGCGCGGTCGAACTGGAGCGCGACGTCCTGCGCGATGAACGGACGCAGCGCAGTCATGAGCGCACGCTTGTCGGGGTTGACGGCGGCGCGTCCGCCCTGCATGATGCCGGAGAGGACGGGAAGCAGCCGCGTTTCCGCGAGAGGGGGCATCGGACGGCGTCCCGAGCAGGGAGGAAACCGAGTCCATGGCGCGGCGGAGCGCGTCCGGGTCGTTCAGCAGGCCGGAAAGTGCATCGTTATCCACGGCGTTCTCCTCCCATGCTGCGGCGCAGCGAGTCGGCGAGGCGGGCGCCCTCGGGCGTGGCGGCAAGGCTCCGCGCAAGGGCACGGGCGGCGGTGAGGTCGCCGGCGGCTGCGTTTTCGGCGGCGCGGCGCAGCATCGCTTCGTGGGAGGCGGAGAGTGCGCTGACCGCGCGGCGGCCCTCGGCGCTCGAAAGCGCCTGCTCAAGAGCGGAAAGCGCCTGACTGCCGCCGGCTTTCGCGGCAAGGACCCGCAGAATGTCATTCGGGTCGGACATAAAAATCGCTCCTTCCATATGGTGTCAGTACAGTCTATGCCGGAGGAGAAAAATTGTGTCCTCGGAAAGCGAAAGGGCGTCTGCCCTCGGGAGGGCACGATTTTAATTTTTCATAGGAATTTTGCATTTCCGCTTTACATTTTTTCACCTGCGGTGTAAAATAACGCTATATGTGCCGCAGGGCGAAGGGAGAAAAGTACGTGAAGGTTCTGGTTTTTTCGGACTCCCATGGATATAACATGGCGATGGCGTATGCGATTGAGCGCGAAAAGCCGGACGCCGTCATCCATCTCGGCGACCACACGGACGACGCCGACGACATCCGCCGCGCGTTTCCTGCGCTTACTATTTATAATGTACGCGGCAACAATGATTTCGACCCGGATGTTCCGCTTTCTGCGGTCGTGACCGTCGGCGGGGTGCGCATGTACCTGACCCACGGCCACCGCGAGCGCGTTTCCATGCTGCACAGCGGTCTTGTGCCCGCAAGGGCGAGGGAAGAGGGCTGCTCGTTTGCGTTCTTCGGCCACACCCACCGCATGATGGCGGAGCGTGAGCAGGGCGTTTTCGTGTGCAATCCGGGCAGCATCAGCCTGCCGCGCGGCGGTCCGGCGAGCTACGCCCGTCTGGAAATCGAAAACGGGACGGTCCGCACGCTGTCGCTCGTCGATGAGGACGGCGCGCTGCTGCGAAAAGAGAGTTTTTGTTAAGAATTAAGGGGAAAAAACTATGCTTCTGGCGATAGACGTAGGCAACACCAACATGGTGTTCGGCATTTACGACGGAGAAAAGCTCTGCGGCTCGTTCCGCATCTCCACCAACGCGGAGCGCACATCGGATGAACTCGGTATGCAGATCGCGCAGTATTACCACTTTCACGGCCTCGACCGCCATCAGACGGACGCGGTCATCATCGCGAGCGTGGTTCCGCCGGTGATGTACACGCTCGTCAACGCGATCCGCAAATATCTGCACGTGCAGCCGCTCATTGCCGGCCGCGATGTGGACATCGGCGTGCGCAACTGCTACGCGAACCCGCGCGAGGTCGGCGTAGACCGCCTCATCAACGCGGTCTCCGCGATGGAGCGCTACGGCAGGCCGCTCATCATCGTGGACATCGGCACGGCAACCACCTTCGACGCCATCGACGCCGAGGGCGCGTATCAGGGCGGCGCGATTTTCCCCGGCCTCAAGGTCGCGATGGAAGCGCTGTTCCTCAAGGCGTCCAAGCTGCCGCGCGTGGATATCGAAATGCCCGAGCACGCCATCGGCAAGACGACCGTCCGCTCGATGCAGTCGGGCGCGGTGCGCGGCTACGTCGGCGCCCTCACCGGCATCATCACCGACATCCAGAAGGAGCTTGGCGGCAACGCCCGCGTTGTTGCGACCGGCGGCATGGGCCGCATGATGGCGGAATACTGCCCGCTCATCAACGAGGTGGACCCGAGCCTGACGCTTGAGGGCCTTCGCCTCATTTATCAGCACAATAAGGACGCTTTCCGCGGCAAGAAGCTCGCCGACAACATCGGCAACATCGAAGTGACCGAGGAAGGCTGAAAAACGGCGTTTCGCCGCACGGAAACCGGGAGCTGCTCTCGGTTTTTGTGTTACAGGGGAGGAAAATGACATGACAAAGAAAGAACGCATGATCGAGGTCGTCCGCCGGCTCAAGGACGTCTATCCCGAGGCGGTCTGCGCCCTGCACTACACGCACGACTACGAGCTGCTGTTTGCGACGCGGCTCTCCGCGCAGTGCACGGACGCACGGGTGAACATCGTGACCGAGCGGCTGTTCTCGGATTTTCCGACGCTTCAGAGCTTCGCGGAGGCGAGCGAGGAGGACATCGCCGAGGTCATCAAAAGCTGCGGCCTGTTCCGCACCAAGGCGCGTGACCTGCACGCCTCGGCGGTCATGCTGCTCGCGGAGTACGGCGGCAGGGTCCCGGACACGATGGAGCAGCTGCTCCGCCTGCCCGGCGTCGGGCGCAAGACCGCGAACCTTGTGCTCGGCGACATCTACGGCAAGCCCGCCATCGTCTGCGACACGCACTGCATCCGGCTGTCCAACCGTCTCGGCTTTGTTCAGGACGAGAAGGACCCGGTCAAGGTGGAAAAGGCGCTGCGGAAGCTCGTTCCGCCCGAGGAGTCCTCGGACTTCTGCCACCGCCTCGTGCTGTTCGGACGCGAGCACTGCACCGCCCGTGCGCCTCACTGCGCAGACTGTCCTCTCGCGGACATCTGTCCGTCGTTTGGCAAAACACGGTGAAAACTGTTCAAAATAAGCAAAATCCACAGAAACTTTTCTGTGCACACTGCAAATATCAACTCTTTCACTATGGAAAGAATGAGAAAAATGTGGTTTAATAAGTGTAATAAAATTTCCCTGCGCAAATGGAGGATGAAACATGGTACGCGAAGCTATGGATTTCGTAAAGGCATATGACCCCGAGCTGGGTAATATGATCGAGGCAGAATACAAGCGCCAGCAGCGCAACATCGAACTGATCGCATCCGAGAACATCGTAAGCGAGGCCGTCATGGCGGCTATGGGCTCGGTTCTGACCAACAAGTACGCCGAGGGCTACCCGGGCAAGCGCTACTACGGCGGCTGCGAGTGCGTCGATGAGGTCGAGCGTCTGGCAATCA
>ERZ840407.1520-NODE-1520-length-10447-cov-6.112972_pt1 | contig 10447 bp, 8 predicted proteins | sample MGYA00519877_ERZ840407 | MGnify/ENA primary metagenome ERZ840407 (study PRJEB31850, sample SAMEA3708875) | human gut metagenome | biome: human gut; feature: human-associated habitat; material: faeces | place: China | collected 2014 ...
AGACTGCACGGAATTACATATGTTTGTGGGAACGGCGGCGAACAGCGCCTACCAGAATCCAGGGCTGGCGTTTGATCTGGGAATCCGCCAGAACCTGGTCAAACAGCTAAAAGAAGCAGTCGAAGGTATGGGAAAGAAAGTTACGGTAACGTATTATTAATAAGGAGGATAAAACATGGTAACGAATGACGCGACAATTCTGCGCATCAAACATGAGATACTTTATGAGGTAGCAAAGCTTGCCTGGAATGATCAGTTAGAGGACGGAAGAGACGATATTCCGTACAAAATCAGCCCTGGTCCGCAGGCACAGTACCGCTGCTGTGTATACAAGGAGAGAGAGATTGTCCGCCAGAGAATCCGTCTGGCAGAAGGTAAATGTCCGTCTGACCGCAATACAAACAACGTCGTACAGGTTATCAATGCAGCCTGTGAGGAGTGCCCGATTGCGTCCTACACAGTCACCGATAACTGCCGTAAATGTATGGGTAAAGCCTGCCAGAACTCCTGTCCGTTTGGAGCGATCAGCATGGGAAATACCAAGGCGCACATCGACCCGGATAAATGCCGCGAGTGCGGAAAGTGTTCCCAGGCATGCCCATACAATGCGATTGCCCATCTGGAGCGCCCGTGTAAGAAGGTCTGCCCAGTGGATGCGATTACCTACGATGAGTATGGTGTATGTGTGATCGATGAGAAAAAATGTATCCAGTGTGGCGCCTGCATCCATTCCTGCCCGTTCGGTGCGATCGGTTCCAAGACCTTCATGGTCGATGTGATCCGCCTGATCAACGCAGGCAAAAAGGTCGTAGCGATGCTGGCACCGGCGACCGAAGGCCAGTTTGGACCGGACATCACGTTTGCAAGCTGGAAAACAGCTTTAAAGAAGATTGGATTTGCAGATATGATCGAGGTTGGTCTGGGCGGCGATATGACCGCGGCAGCCGAGGCAGAAGAGTGGGCGGAAGCTTACAAAGAGGGCAAGAAGATGACGACCTCCTGCTGTCCGGCATTTGTCAACATGATCAAACAGCATTTCCCACAGCTGCTTGACAATATGTCCACGACGGTTTCCCCGATGTGTGCGGTCTCCCGTATGCTGAAGGCGCAGGATCCGGAGGTTGTCACTGTCTTTATCGGACCGTGTATCGCGAAGAAGAGCGAGACGCTGGATCTGAATATCCAGGGCAATGCGGACTATGCGATGACTTACGGAGAGATCCGTGCGATGATGCGGGCGAAAGACGTAAATCTGGAGCCGGAAGAGAACAGTATGCAGGAAGCCAGTGTATTTGGAAAACGCTTCGGCAACGGCGGCGGCGTAACAGCGGCGGTATTAGAATGTCTGAAGGAGTCTGGTGAGAATACCGATATCAAGGTAGCGCGCTGCAACGGTGCGGCTGAGTGTAAGAAAGCCCTTCTTCTTCTGAAAGTGGGACGTCTGCCGGAGGACTTCATCGAGGGTATGGCGTGCGTCGGCGGCTGTGTCGGCGGACCGAGTGCGTTCAACGACCAGATCTCTTCCAAGAAGAACAGGGATGCATTGATCAGCAATGCAGATGGACGTGGAATCCATGAAAACTTAAAGAACTATGATATGGATAGTTTCTCTATGCATCGTGAATAAAGTCGATTTTACAGGGCTCGCGGCAGTTGCCGCGGGCTCTTGAATTGTATGATTTGTTTTAATTTAATATTTTTTATAAAAAATTTGAAAAATAGTGAAAAAAAGGGTTGCAATATCCATATCCATGTGTTATATTAAATGAGTACTTGGTTCGTTGGTCAAGCGGTTAAGACGCCGCCCTCTCACGGCGGAATCAGGGGTTCGATTCCCCTACGAACTGCTAATGTCATGAAAGGAAGCATATTTATGTGCTTCCTTTTTTGATGTACAAAAAGGCGGTTTGTACTTTGCAAATCGGTGGAAGAGTGCTATACTAGAGAAAATAAGCAGTTTTGAAAGAGTTTTGTGAAAACTGGGGAAGAACAAAGGAGAACATGGGGTTTGAAAAGTATCAGAACAAGATTAACATTATTTTTTCTGCTGATATGTGTGGGATGTCTGGCAATTGCAATGGCAGTGTCTTCCATTTTCAGCAGGTCTGCTTTGACAGACACAAACGACAGGCTGCATGAGCAGCAGGCAGAGTATTATGCGTCTATGATCGACAGCTGGCTTCAGGAAAATACAGGTGATGTGGATGCAGCATGTACCTTTTTGGAGGCAAAGAGCCTGATCGATGAGGTGACGATCCGACCGGTTATGGAACAGTACACAAATAATAACGTGAATGCGATCAATGTCAATGTAGGTTTTGAAAATAAGCTGTTTATTGATGGTACTGGCTGGAAACCGGAAGCTGGATGGGACTGTACGGGAAGACCGTGGTATACGGATGCAAAAGCGGCAGGTGGAGAGAAGTATTTTGGCGATCCTTATGTGGATGCAGTCACTGGAGAATTGATCATCAGTGTGTCTAAGATGTTCCATACAGGCTCCGGCATGGAAGGCGTAGTCAATATGGATCTGAAGCTGAGCACATTGTTTGATATGATGAACGAGATCACCGATACTTCGGATGGCAGTTACAGTTTTATTTATAATGAGAATGGCGCCATTTTAATGCATCCGAACAGTGAGTTTATATCAACTGGTGAGAATGTAGTGAATGTAAGCGATCTGATCGGCGGAGCATACGAGAAGGCAATGACGTCCCAGAGAGCATTTACGGACTATGACGGCAAAGCCAAATACCTGAAGGCTGCCACAGTTGCAGGAAGCGGATGGAAAGAGGTTCTGGTCACACCTGTTGCCGCTTATAACAGTGCAGCGAACGAAATGCTTATGGTTCTCGTTGTGGTTACTGTCCTGTCATCGGTAATTGCAGCAGTACTTGTGATCTTGTATGCCGGAAGCATAACAAAACCGATCCTGAAGATCCAGAAGCAGATCAATCATTTACAGGAACTGAATTTAAAGGAAATTGACATCAAGGAAAACAGACAGAAGGATGAGCTTGGAAGAATGAACCATGATGTGCTGGAGCTGCAGAAGACACTCGGACATATTATACAGCAGATGGGCGACTCCTCCACGAATTTGTCAGAGCAGTATGATATTGTGAATTCTTCCGTTTCTACCCTGCTGGATAATAATGTTTATGTCAAGAACCTGATCGATGAGGTGTTGTCAGCAGTCAGTGAGGAGGCAGACCAGATCCAGACAGCCAATATGTCGTTGAACGATTTTGCGAAGGAGATTGACGAGATTGCATTGCACACAGCCAATATGAATAACAGTGCGACGAAGACAATGGCACAGAGTGAGACAGGTGTCAAGGCAATCGAACTGCTGGGAGAGCAGTTTGAAAAGACGAGAAAGCTTCAGGATGAAGCATACAGCACAGTGGCTGATCTGGAAGAACGCTCGCGCACGATCGATGATATTTCGCAGACGATCAACAGTATTGCAGAGCAGACGTCCTTATTGGCACTGAATGCAAGTATTGAGGCTGCAAGAGCCGGAGAAGCCGGAAAGGGATTTGCTGTTGTTGCAGAAGAGATCGGTAAGCTTGCACGTGCGACCAGTGATGCCACTACCAACATCACTGCTATTATTCTGGAGATTCAGAAAGAAATTGAAGTGGTAAGCAGTCAGATGTTCTCCATGAAAGATGAGACAGAAAAGTGTATGGGAGTTATGGGTGATACCCGTGCCGTATTTGAACAGATCAATCAGGAGATCGATGATGTTGGTGCAGCTGTTCAGGGACTGGAAGGTGCAGTAGGAATTTTGAATTCAAATAAAGCAAAAGTTGTGGATCGGTTTTCAGATATTTCTTCCGAGACAGAAGAACTGGCTGCATCCAGTCAGGATATTTTAGGAAAAGTTGACCAGCAGAGCGTGGAGATGGAAAATATCCATACTGCGATCGAAAGCCTGCACAATGTTGTGACAAAACTGAATGAGATCATGGATCAGTTTACAGTGTAAGCCGGTTAAATCAGAAAAATGTAAAAAAATATAAAATAATGCTTGCATTTTTGTTTTTGCTATGTTATATTATGCAAGCATGGTTCGTTGGTCAAGCGGTTAAGACGCCGCCCTCTCACGGCGGAATCAGGGGTTCGATTCCCCTACGAACTGCTCTGTTATTTTTATAACAGCCCAACCCGGAATGCCAGAAACATTGTTTCTGGCATTTTTAAATGCTTTTTTCAATAAAAAGCTTGCAAAATAGAAGAAAGAGTGTTACTTTATTTATGTTAACACGTTGACTTGATTGAGAGAGGGCAAAACCCTCTCTCAATTTATGTTTAGGAGACAGCAACGTGACGGAACACGAAAAAACTGAATATGGAAGGAAGAGGTGTACACATGTCGAAAAAAGAGATGTATGAAGCACGCACCGAAGAACTCATCACCCCGATTTTAGACCGAAGAAACTTTGAACTTGTGGATGTGGAATATGTCAAAGAGGGTAGTACCTGGTATTTACGGGTTTACATTGACAAAGAAGGCGGAATCACTTCCGACGATTGCACAGATGTATCCAGGGAAATGAATGAGATTCTTGACAGAGAGGATTATGTAGAAGGTTCCTATACCTTTGAAGTGAGCTCTCCGGGTCTTGGAAGACCACTGAAAAAAGAAAAAGACTATATAAGAAGCATGGGGAAGGAACTGGAGATCAGAACCTACCGTGCGATTGACCGGGAAAAAGAATTTTACGGCATTTTAAAAGCATACGATGCCGATACAGTGACAATTGAGCAGGAAGACGGAAAAGAGATGGTATTTGAAAAATCCAATATCGCACTGATCCGCCTGGCTTTTGATTTTTAGCGTAAAATAACAGAAAAAATAATGGAGGATAAAATAATGGCTAAGAATAATGAATTGTTAGAAGCGTTAAATATATTAGAACAGGAAAAAAATATCAGCAAAGAGACTTTACTTGAGGCAATCGAGAACTCACTGATCACTGCATGCAAGAACCATTTTGGAAAGTCTGAAAACGTAAAAGTTAACATTGATCCGGAAACATGTGAATATCATGTATTTCAGGAGAAAAAAGTTGTAGAGAAAGTGGAAGATCCGGTTGAGGAGATCAGCCTTGTCAATGCGAAGATGATCGACTCCAAATACGAACTGGATGACATTGTAAATGTAGAAGTGAAATCCAAAGAGTTCGGACGTATCGCAACACAGAATGCCAAGAACGTGATCTTACAGAAAATCCGTGAGGAAGAGAGAAAAGTTCTTTTTGATGAGTACTACAGCAAAGAGAAAGATATCGTAACAGGTATCGTTCAGCGTTATGTTGGAAAGAATGTGAGCATCAACCTCGGTAAAGTGGATGCCATCCTCACAGAGAATGAGCAGGTAAAAGGCGAGGTATTCCAGCCAACAGAGCGAATCAAAGTTTATATCCTGGAAGTAAAATCTACCTCCAAGGGACCGAGAGTGCTTGTTTCCAGAACACATCCGGAATTGGTAAAACGTCTGTTCGAATCTGAAGTTGCCGAAGTAAAAGACGGAACGGTTGAGATCAAGGCAATCGCACGTGAGGCAGGAAGCAGAACAAAGATCGCAGTATGGTCGAATGATCCGGATGTAGATCCGGTTGGAGCATGTGTTGGTATGAACGGTGCACGTGTCAATGCAATCGTCAATGAACTCCGTGGTGAGAAGATCGATATTATCACCTGGAATGAGAATCCTGCAATGCTCATCGAGAATGCATTAAGTCCTGCAAAAGTTATTTCCGTTATCGCAGATGCAGAAGAGAAAGCAGCAAAAGTAGTCGTTCCTGATTATCAGTTATCCCTTGCAATCGGTAAAGAAGGACAGAATGCAAGACTGGCTGCAAGACTGACAGGATTTAAGATCGATATCAAGAGTGAGACACAGGCGAGAGAAGCCGGCGATTTCTTTGATTACGAGAATGAGTACGAAGATGATGAATACTATGAGGAAGATGGCGAGTACAATGATGCAGACTATCAGGATGACACAGAGTATTCCGAGGAGAATTAATCGAGGATAGCAGATTATGGCAAATAAAAAGATTTCGATGCGTCAATGCATAGGCTGCGGTGAGATGAAGCCTAAGAAAGAAATGATAAGAGTCATTAAGACAGCGGAAGATGAGATAATATTAGATACAACCGGTCGGAAAAATGGCAGAGGTGCATACATTTGTCCAGAAAGCGAATGTCTGCAGAAAGCAATTAAGTGTAAGGGATTAGAACGCTCGTTTAAAATGCCGATTCCAAAAGATGTATACGAAATGCTGACAAAGGAGATGGAAGAATTTGAGACCAGATAAAGTTTTATCCATGTTGGGAATTGCAGCAAAATCCGGTAGTGTCGTAAGTGGTGAGTTTTCAACGGAGAAAGCAGTCAAGGAAGGCAGGGCATATCTTGTGATCGTGGCAGGAGATTCCTCTGATAACACGAAAAAGATGTTTTCCAATATGACCGATTTTTATGAGGTTCCAATGTATATTTATTCTGACAAAGAGACATTGGGACACTGTATTGGAAAAGAATTTCGTGCATCACTTGCAATTGTAAATGAAGGGCTTGCCCATTCCGTGGAAGACAAATTGAAACAGACAATAACAACTGAATAATGGAGGAGTCAGAATATATGGCAAAAATGAGAGTTCATGAACTTGCAAAAGAATTAGAGATAAAATCACAGGAAATTATAGATAGTTTAAGCGGTACAGAGTACGAGATCAAGTCCGCAAGCAACAACATTGATGATGCTGCGCAGGAGATCATCCGTAAAAAGTACAAAAAATCCGCATCAAAGGCAGAAGAAAAACCTGCCGCAGAGAAAGCGGAAAAACCAGCTGCACCAAAGGCAGAGGAGAAGGCAAGACCAGAGGAGAAGAAACCTGCAGATGCTGAGCATGACAGACCAAAGAAAAAATCCAGCATCACAGCCGTGTTTAACGCACAGTACAGCAAACAGGGAGCAGGACATGGAAATAACAGAAGACCGAACCAGGGAGCAAAAGGCGGCAGACCACAGGATGGCAGACGCCCGGCAAATGACCGTGGTGAGAGACCAGCAGGTCAGGCAAAACCAACGATGTCCGGCAATGATATGAGAAAGTACTTTGACAGTCTGATCAATCCAAATGCCGGAAAAGAGACAGAGAGCAAAGCTCCAAAAGCAGAGGAAGTTAAGACGGAAACTGCACAGAGCGCACCGGCAGCACAGGAGAGAGTTTTCAAAAAACCAACTGAGAATGTGTATGAGCAGATGCGTCAGCAGGAGAAGACATCCAGACCAAATCAGGACAACAGACGTCCACAGGGAGACCGCCCGGCAAGAAATGGACAGAATGGCGGATACAATAACCGTGCAAACGGCGACAGACCATCCCGTCCACAGGGAGACCGTCCATACAGAAATAATAATGGCGAAGGTGGATATAATAACCGTAACAATGGTGACAGACCTGCTCGTCAGGGAGATAACAGAGGCCAGAGACCAAACGGCGGAAACCAGAGACCGTTCAACAGTGGAAGACCAGGACAGGGATTCAATCAGGGAGACCGCAACGGAGGACGCAATAATAACTTCCGTGGAAGAGATAACGGTGGAAGATTAGACCGTGAAATTGACAAGTTCAATAAGGATTCTGCACCATTGGCAGAGGAGATGCGCGGAAAAGAGACACGTGAGAGAGAACGTGACAACAAGAACCGCAACGGAAAACAGCGTGGTGATTACGATGTTTTAGGAAGCAAGAAGCAGGAGCGTTTTGTAAACTTAGAGAAGAATGGCGGCAAGAAGAAACCACAGCAGCAGCCACAGCCAAAACAGGAAGAAGATACCATCAAGACACTGGTTCTTCCGGAGAAACTTACCATCAAAGAGCTTGCTGACAAGATGAAAGTACAGCCGGCAGTGATCGTAAAGAAATTATTCTTAAAAGGAACGATGGTAACAGTCAATCAGGAAATCGATTACGATCAGGCTGAGGAGATTGCTTTAGAGTTTAACTGCATCTGTGAGCCGGAAGAGAAAATCGATGTGATTGCAGAACTCTTAAAAGAGGAAGATGATGCAGAAGAGACATTAGTTGCACGTCCACCGGTTGTATGTGTTATGGGTCACGTTGACCATGGTAAAACATCCCTTCTGGATGCAATCCGTTCTACCCGTGTGACAGACAGAGAGGCAGGCGGTATCACACAGCATATTGGTGCTTCTGTGGTATCCATCAACGGACAGAAGATCACATTCCTTGATACACCTGGACATGAAGCCTTCACAGCAATGCGTATGCGTGGTGCAAATTCTACAGATATCGCAATCCTTGTAGTTGCGGCTGATGACGGTGTTATGCCACAGACGGTAGAGGCAATCAACCATGCAAAAGCAGCCGGAGTTGAAATTATTGTTGCAATCAACAAGATTGATAAACCAAGTGCAAACATCGAGAGAGTCAAACAGGAGTTGTCCGAGTATGAACTTATTCCGGAAGACTGGGGTGGAAGTACTATTTTCTGTCCGGTATCTGCTCATACAAAAGAAGGTATTGACAACTTGCTGGAGATGATACTTTTAACAGCAGAAGTGCTTGAGTTAAAAGCAAATCCAAACCGTAAAGCAAGAGGTCTTGTCATCGAGGCACAGCTTGATAAAGGACGCGGAGCAGTTGCCACTGTATTAGTACAGAAAGGTACTTTAAGAGTCGGTGATCCAATCGCCTGCGGAAGCTGCTTTGGTAAAGTCCGTGCGATGATCGACGATCAGGGAAGAAGAGTAAAAGAGGCAGGTCCATCTACTCCGGTTGAGATCCTTGGTCTGTCCGCTGTCCCGGAAGCAGGTGAGACATTCGTTTCTACTGATTCGGAGAAAGAGGCAAGAGCATTTGCTGACACTTATATTTCCGAGAGCAAGAATAAGCTGATCGAAGACACGAAGGCAAAGATGTCCTTAGACGATCTGTTCTCACAGATCCAGTCTGGAAATGTAAAAGAATTAAATATTATCGTAAAAGCAGACGTACAGGGTTCTGTAGAAGCAGTAAAACAGAGTCTTGTAAAACTGTCCAACGAAGAAGTAGTTGTAAAAGTCATCCATGGTGGTGTTGGTGCGATCAATGAGTCTGATGTCAGCCTTGCATCTGCATCAAATGCGATCATCATCGGATTTAACGTCCGTCCGGATCCGACTGCAAAACTTACTGCAGATAAAGAAAACGTAGATATCCGTCTCTACAAAGTCATCTACAATGCAATTGAGGATGTAGAGGCAGCCATGAAGGGAATGTTAGACCCGGTATACGAAGAGAAAGTATTAGGCCATGCAGAGATCCGTCAGATCTTCAAGGCTTCCGGCGTCGGCAATATCGCAGGTTCTTATGTGCTTGACGGTATGTTCCAGAGAGGATGTAAAGTTCGTATTTCCCGCGAGGGCGAACAGATCTTTGAGGGTGATTTAGCTTCCTTAAAGAGATTTAAAGATGATGTCAAAGAAGTAAAAGCAGGATTTGAGTGCGGTCTTGTATTTGAAGGTTTCGGTGATTTCCAGGAATTAGATATCGTAGAAGCGTATACAATGGTTGAGGTACCGCGCTAAGAGGTTATAAAATGAGAAAAAACAGTATTAAAAATACCAGGATCAATGGAGAGGTGCAGCGCGAACTTTCCAATATCATCCGCGGGGAGATCAAAGATCCGAGAATCCATCCGATGACATCGGTCGTTGCGGTGGAAGTTGCACCGGATCTGAAGACCTGCAAAGCATGGATCAGCGTGCTGGGCAATGAACAGGCCCAGCAGGATACCATTGCAGGTCTGAAAAGTGCAGAAGGATTTATCAGACGAAAACTGGCACATACAATTAATCTCCGTAATACGCCGGAAATCCGTTTTGTGCTGGATCAGTCCATTGAATATGGTGTCAGCATGTCAAAACTGATCGATGATGTAAACAGTCATTCTGAAAAGAGAGAGGATGAGCATGAAGATTAAACTTTCTGAAATTTTACAGGATACAAAGACCGTTGCGATCTCCGGCCATATTCGGCCGGACGGCGACTGTGTCGGCTCCTGTATCGGACTTTATCTCTACATACAGCAGGAATTTCCGGATGTTCAGCCAACGGTCTATCTGGAAGAAATCCGTGATTCTTTTAAGTTTCTGGAAGGAAGCGACCGGATCATACATTCCTGTGAGGAAGAGAAAGTATACGATTTGTTCATTGCACTGGATGCCGGGGACAAGCAGCGTCTCGGAGCGTCTGCAAAATATTTTGACACTGCAAAACGCACGGTCTGCATTGACCACCATATCAGCAACCCAGGCTATGCACAGACCAATTATATCGAAGCAAAGGCAAGTTCTACCTGTGAACTGATCTATGATATTCTGGATGAAGATAAGATCGGCAAAAATATCGCAGAGGCTCT
>ERZ840407.1533-NODE-1533-length-10404-cov-2.731085_pt1 | contig 10404 bp, 5 predicted proteins | sample MGYA00519877_ERZ840407 | MGnify/ENA primary metagenome ERZ840407 (study PRJEB31850, sample SAMEA3708875) | human gut metagenome | biome: human gut; feature: human-associated habitat; material: faeces | place: China | collected 2014 ...
TTTTCCAGGGCAGCCTGGTAATTCTCATATGCTGCACCGTAAATGTCAGACTTCCAGACCATCCGGCACTCATGGTTTCCATTTCCGCAGTATACCGGGAACTCCTTCGCAAGCTCTGTCAGAAGCGCCAGCGGGATCCTGACATCAGAATTTCCCCTCTTTGCAACCATTCCGTCCCCGCCAAAAAGTACGGCATCCGGTTTCACCTTCCGCACGGTCTCAAGCAGACGGCTGTTCTCTTCCCCAAATTCTTTATTGTGGAGATCAGTCAGGAAGACGATGGTCTTTCCCTGTCCGTGGATCTTCTCCGAGGCGATCCGGTACTCTTCCGTTACAAGGCAGTCCCTCTCATACCGGGAACGTGCCAGGCAGCCGGCCCCAAAAGCCATGACACTGGCTGCCAGAAACACTGCTGTTCCCAAATCGGATTACTCCTCCTCAAATACGCGGATCCCGCGCTCAACAACGCCTGCGAATGCCTGTGCATAGCTCTTGTACTCCGGATGCTTTGCGATGATCTTATCCATAACTTCCTTCATCTCTCCGCTGATGATGACGGTGCATCCTGCTGCCTTCTTATTTGTGGAACGGTTCTCGTACACGTCCTGCATTACTTTTACTCTTTCTTTCATGATCAATACTCCTTTTTATTTTTACTGTACCCATGCGCCGTCTGCGCCGACTACATACTTGTTATCGATCGTGGTATTTTTCGCGATCTTTCCCTCCGCGTCGAGATAGAACCACTTACCGGAATCCTGTCTCCATGCGCTCTTTACCATCTTTCCGTTTGTCTCAAAATAGTGCCACTCGGTGCCGAACATCTTCCATCCGGTTACCATCTTTCCGTCCGTATCAAAACCGAAATCAGCGGCATCGATCGTGTAGATCGTTCCTACTGCCTTTGTTCCGTCGGCAAACTCGTATCTCCAGCTGCCGTTATCCTGTACCCAGTGTCCGGCAGTTGTCTGCTTTCCTGCGGATGTGCTTCCGGACTTCTCTGTATTGACATACTGATAGCCATAGTCCAGCATCTTCTTTGTATCCTCATAGTGGGTGCTCTTGGATTTTAAGATCACCGCAACCATACGGACGCCGTTTTTCTCCACGCAGGTCACAAGAGTATTTCCTGCCTTGGAAGTATATCCCGTCTTTCCGCCGACGATTCCCGCATAATATCTGGAATCGTTCGGGTAGAGCATCTTGTGGCCCGGAGTGATGGTTCTTGCCGCAGCTGCCTTTGTCGCCGGGAACTTGTAGCTCAGTGTGGAGTCGATCTCGCAGAGCGTCTTATTTGCGAAGGCCGCAGCTGCGATCTTAGCCATATCGCGGCATGTAGTATACTGCTGATCGGAGTTTAAGCCGTTTGGATTCACGAAATGTGTGTTCGTGCAGCCGAGCTCCGCCGCTCTTGCGTTCATGAGCTCCGCGAAGGCGGAAATACTGCCGGAGACATGCTCCGCGAGTCCGTTTGCAACCTCATTGGCAGATTTTAAAAGCAGGGCATAGAGGCTGTCCTTCACGGAGACCTGGTCGCCCTCCACGAGTCCGATCTTCACAGCTCCGGACTCCAGGTTTGTGACTGCTGTCTTTGAGAATGTCACCTTGTCGTCCAGGTTTGCTTTTTCCAGCACGAGAAGCGCTGTCATAAGCTTTGTGGTGCTGGCTGGAGCAAGCTTCTCATCGGCATTCTTCTCGAAGAGAACTCTTCCGTTCGTCACATCGTAGAGGATTCCGGCCTCCGCGGAGATCGTCGGCTTTGCGATGGCATCCGCTGCCGCTTTTGCCTCTGCGCTCACCTGGCTCTGACCGGCTGTGTTTGTTGTATTATTTGATGTATTGGGCTTGCTGTCCTCATATCCCGGACCGCCCTCGTTTCCAGCCTGGGGATTCTGGGTCGTGTTTGTCGTCTGTTTGTTCTGGCTGGTGGCCTGTTTATCGCTGTCCCGGATGATCGTAGCCGCCTGCACCGGCTGTGCCGCAAAAATGGCACACGCAAGTGCTACCGGGATAAATCTGTTCATTTTTCTCATTTTTCTTTCCTCATTTTCCTTCTCTATGCTACCATAGACCCACCGAAAAAGCTTTGCAATTTTCTGTCGATTTTCTTATGTCGCTTCAAGCGTTCCCGTCTACGTCTCGCGCTGACAGGAACCGTATGTCCGTCTGATGCGGGCATATCGCTTATATATCTTCGTCCAGCATACGAATGAGGTCTTCTCTCGTGATACTGCTGAGCGCTCCTGTTCCTTCCGTCACCACGGTATCCGCCAGATCCCGCTTCATCTCCTGAAGCTTCAGGATATTCTCCTCGATGGTGTGCTTCGTGATGAGTTTGAATACGGAGACCTGGTTCTCCTGTCCGATCCTGTGGGCGCGGTCTGTGGCCTGGTTCTGTGCCGCCACGTTCCACCACGGATCGTAGTGGATCACCACATCCGCCGCAGTGAGATTTAATCCGGTTCCGCCGGCCTTCAGTGAGATTAAGAACACCATCACATCGTCCTTCTGGAACGAAGACGCCATCTGCACGCGGTCCCGCTTCGGCGTGGAGCCGGTGAGCAGGTAGAACGGGATCTTCTCCTTCTTTAATCGCTTCGCGATGATCTCAAGCATCGATGTAAACTGGGAGAACAGGAGGATCTTATGTCCCGCAGATGTTCCGTTTAAAAGAAGCTCCATACAGGTATCGAGCTTCGCGGATCCACCTTTGTAGCCGTCAAAGCATAGAGACGGCTCGCAGCAGATCTGGCGCAGACGCATGAGCTCCGCGAGGATCTGCATCCGCTCTTTTCCGTAATCTCCGTCAGTTCCCTCCATGAGCTGTTCCTTTAAGGAAGCTGCCGCCGCCGTGTAGAGGTCTTTCTGCTCGCCCTCCATGTTGGAGTAGAGAACCGTCTCTAATTTATCCGGAAGTTCCTTTAAGACATCTTTCTTTAAACGCCTCAAAATAAACGGTCCCGTAAGCTTTTTTAACTGAACCAGGGCATTTGGATCCTGGTCCCTCACGATCGGCATCTCAAACGCACGCTTAAACTTCTGTGACGTGAATAAAAATCCCGGCATCAGGAAGTCAAAGATACTCCAGAGTTCCCCAAGATGGTTCTCGATGGGTGTTCCTGTCAGGGCAAATCTCGTCTTTGCCGGAACAGCCTTCACGGATTTCGCTGCCTGTGTGGAGGAATTCTTGATGTACTGGGCCTCGTCAATGATCTCGAAGCGGAATTCCTTTTCATGGTACCAGAGAATATCGCGCTTTAAGAGGTCGTAGGACGTAATGATCACATCCGGGCGCTCCTTCTCATAAGCTGCGAACATCTCCTCGCGCTCTGCCTGGTTCCCCGCCGCCGTCATGATCTTAAGCTCCGGGGCGAACTGGGCAAACTCGTTCTCCCAGTTGTATACCAGGGATGCCGGACACACCACGAGAGACGTGCCGCCGTTCTCTGCCTTTTCATCCAGCAAAAGGGCGATGACCTGGATCGTCTTTCCCAGACCCATCTCGTCCGCAAGGATTCCGCCGAAGCCGTAGGCATCCAGGCTCTTTAACCACCGGTAGCCCACCTTCTGGTAGCTTCGAAGCGTCGATGCAAGGCGTTTCGGGATCTCGTAATCGCTGTCCTCCACGTCCTTCATACCACGGACCACAGCCTTGAACAGCTGGTCGCGGTACACGCTGACGCTCTTATCCTCTTTTAACGCCGCATCCAGGAACATAGCGCGGTATGCAGGGAGCTTTATCGTGTCGGAACCCACAAGTTCCTTCGCGACACCGAGCTGTTCCGCGATCTTTGCGACCGTGAGAAGTCCGCCATCCCCCAGAGTCAGGAAATCGCCGTTCTTCATCCGGTAAAAGCTCTTTTTCTTTCCGTAAGCCGCCAGCACCGCCGCGAGTTCTTCCCGCGGAAGCGCCCCAGTGTCTACCTCAAGTTCCAGCCATCTTCCCAGCGTCCGTACCTGGACCGATGTGCTCACCGGCGGCAGGACGCGGATCTTCTTGAAGGACTCGGACACGAACACATCCCCGGTATCCATGAATTTCTTCATGCCCTCGGAGATCAGACGATATACCGCCTCGTCGTCATTCTTGATCACGAGGTTTCCGGATCCGTCTTCCGTATACTTAAAGTAGGTGGTGATCAGCTGGCTCACCTTGAATTCTCCCGGGACATCCCGGCAGATCTCTTTCGGGAAATTCTCGTCCGCCAGCGGGTGAAAGGAGAAATCGCCGTAGGCGAGCTCCGGACGCAGGGTGACGGTTCCAGCGGCATCGCTGTCAAAATAGAAGGAGGCCTTCAATTCCTTCGGGCGGTAGCTCTCGAGATCCACGCCCTCGGAGCGGATCAGTCCGAAAGACTCCAGCTTTCTCAAAACTCTCTCATAAAAGAGCGGCATGTCCCGGTCATTGACGGAGACTTCATTCTCCGCATCAAGCCCCATGACCATGTATTCCATGAATACGGTCAGGCACTCCGTGTAGTCTGGATCGCAGCGGCAGATCGATTCCTGGTCCGCGATAAATAAGGACTTTTCGCCGGAAAAGGCCATAATGTCCTTGTCAACAATGACCTTGATCCCGTCCCGTCCCTCTTTCTTTACAACAGCGGTAAATGTAGGATTTTCCCGTTTTACCGTCAGCATTCTCTTTTTTTTCCGGTAATCCTCACACTCGATGGTCTGACCGTCCATGATGGCAAAGAACCGCTCTCGTCCGGCTCTTCCGAGGATCAGTTCCTTCAACGCCGGTTCAGCCTCCATGGAGAATCTTCCGTTTCCGCGGTACTGTTCCCTGAAAAAACCGACGCGCTCCATGATGAGAAGCGCCAACGCCCGGCTTTTCTCATCAAATGCCTGGAGGCTGTGATGGAACGCAAGGCCTTTTCCGTACTGGACAAGACTCATATTTTCCATGGCCTTCGCAAAGGCTGTCAGATCCTTCACCGGGTACTGTTTTTCACGGCCCACCGTGAAGCGGACCCGCACCTGGTCTCTTGAGATCGTAACGATAGGGATCAGACGGTAATGTCCCTCCTCGGAGGCCCCCATGATCCGGCTCACCTCGCGGTTCGTGTACTCCCGGACCATAAACCGGACTTTCTGGGATGTGGAAACCGGATGTTTCGACTCCCTGCTCTCTCTCCGGAGCCATTCCGCAAGCAGGGCATGGGCATGCGGGCACATGGGGATCCCGTCGGGTCCCTGTGTGCAGGATACTCCGCAAAAGCCGAGATTTCTTCCCGTTTTACTGATATGCGAACAAGAGTAGTCAAAATTCTGACTACCCTTGCGCAGGATACGGACACGGTATTCATCTTCCCCGTCCATGACGGTTCCCCTGATCTCTGTCTCGCCTTTCCAGAAGGCTTCGGCAGTAAGTTCCGTTACTTCCATATCATTCCGTCCCCCCGGTTTGTTTTATTGCTTTCCAGCCCTGAAACGGATCGTTCCGCACTACGTGCTCCCACGATCCTGACTTCATTCGCAATCCAGCCTGTCGGCTTACTTGCTCATGAAGTTTTGCCTGTCATATGTCTATGCATCTGTGCAGGCAAGCCTGCCCTTCTGCATAGCCGCATGACAGGCTGTTTCATCACATCCGTTCCGGTGCGCTGAATCCCAGAACGTTAATGCATGTCATTAACACATCACGTGTTAACGTAACAAGGCTGATGTACCCCGCCTGTTTCTTCCTGTCTTCCTCAGCGATGATCTTCGTCTCATGGTAGAAGTGGTTTAACGTGTTGGAGAGCTCGTAAATGTAAGCACAGATCTTATGCGGCGCAAGCTCCTCGAAGCAGGTAAGCATCACATCGCTGTACCGGGAGAGGGCGAGCATCAAGGTCTTCTCCGGCTCTGCGGACGGCGGAAGGATCTCGCCATTCTCTGTATTTTCACAGGTATCGCTGCATTTCTTTAAGATGGAGTTGATCCTCGCGATCGTGTAGAGAACATACGGACCTGTATTTCCCTCAAAGGAAGTAAATCTGTCGATATCGAAGACATAGTCCTTTGTGGCCTGGTTAGAGAGATCGCCGTATTTTAAGGCAGCGAGACCTACGATCTCTGCTGTCGTCTTTGCCTCATCCTCAGAAACGGTGCGGTTCTCCATGATACGGTTGTAAGCCGCCTCGTCGATATCTGCGATCAGGTTCTCAAGACGCATAACGCCGCCTTCTCTCGTCTTAAACGGCTTTCCGTCCTTTCCATTCATGGTACCGAACCCGACAAAATCCATCTTCCGGTCTGCCGGAACGATCCCTGCCTTCTTTGCGACACGGAAGACCTGTGTAAAGTGGAGTTCCTGACGCTTGTCCACTACGTAGATATAGTGATCCGGCTTGAAATCTTCTTCTCTCTCAACGATGGTCGCAAGATCGGAAGTCGCGTAGAGGGCCGCGCCATCGGATTTTCTTACGATACACGGCGGAAGCTCCTTGGTATCGGTCGGCTCGGCGATATCAACAACGAGAGCGCCCTGGCTCTCATATGCAAGTCCTTTATCCTGGAGGTCCTTGATCAGGTCCGGGATATACGGCTGCGCGTCGCTCTCACCTTTCCACAGGTCGAAATCCACGTCAAGGTTTGCGTAGTTTCTCTTTAAATCTTTTAAGGAAACATTCATGATATGCTTCCAGATCGCGCGGTACGGCGCGTATCCGCTCTGAAGCTTGAAGGTCGCCTCCTGGGCGCGCTCCTTGAATGCCTCGTCAACCTTGGATTTTCCGCTGGCTGCCGGGTAGATCTCCTCAAGCTCAGAGATCGTAAACGGCGCTTCCTCCGGATACTCTCCGGTAAAGCTCTCGTCAAAGTACGGAAGCTCCGGCTTTCTGTCCTTTAATTCCTCGATGATAAGGCCCATCTGGAGTCCCCAGTCACCGAGATGAACGTCTCCGATGACCTTGTGGCCCACAAAGCGTCCCATACGCTTTAACGCCTCACCGATCACCGCGGAACGGAGATGTCCGACGTGGAGCGGCTTTGCGACGTTTGCTCCGCCGTAGTCGATAACGATTGTCTCCGGCTTCTCGACCTCGTCCATTCCGAGCTTCTTTGCACCCTTCATTCCGTTCATGTAGCCGGAAAGGAAAGCCGGGTCTAATTTCAAGTTGATGAATCCCGGCATAACGGCATTCACTTCTTCAAATACTTCGCTGTCTTTTAACTGTTCTACTACACCGTTCGCGATATCGATCGGTTTCTTTTTATATGTCTTTGCGGCTGCCATCGCGCCGTTGCACTGGTATTCGCAGAGATCCGGTCGGTTGGACAGAGTCACTTTTGCAAAGTTCTCATCGTAACCGTTCGCCGCAAAAGCTTTTTTCATCTCATCCGTGATGATATCCAGAATTTTTTTCATCTGATTTTCTCCTTTTTTAGCGTGCCAGTCTGCATCATTTTCCCGTGCCATACCAAAAACATGGCAATTGCAGACACAGACTTATACAGTAACTATCATTATACCGTATCGCGGTAGAAAAATCCATAGTTCTGTTGATATTTTTGTTATCGTCCACGCATGACATAAACAGGAACCGATCCTGCCGATAGTTCGAATTTCAACGCGACAAAACCCACGACTGTCACTGGATTGTACGGCATTTTCACTCCAGAAACCTCCTGCCCGTGTGCAGAAAGAAATAGGAGCTGTTTTCGGTTATGGTCTGAACACGTCATGGGCAGGCATATTGGGGAGGAACATCGAACTGCCAGGTTTCAATGAAAGACCTGGCAGTTGAAAATATCATCTTATCTTTTACGCTTCCCCGATCACGCTCGTCGCGAAATTCACCGAAGCCATAGCGTCCTTACAATAGGCATCCGCCCCGATGGCATCTGCATACTCCTGTGTCAGGACTGCACCGCCAACCATGACCTTCACCCATGGTGCATCCTTCCGGAGCGCCTTGATGGTGTCCTCCATTGCCGGAACCGTTGTCGTCATGAGGGCACTGAGTCCCACCACCGGCACGTGCTCCTTCACTGCCGCTTCCACGATGTTCTCTGGCGGCACATCGCGTCCGAGATCCATCACGTCAAAACTGTAGTTCTCCAGAAGGACCTTCACGATATTCTTTCCGATATCGTGGATATCACCCTTTACCGTGGCGAGGATCACTTTTCCCTTCTTCTCCTGTACCTCACCGCTGGCCTCCATGGACTCCTTTACGACAGCAAACGCCGCCTTCGCCGCCTCCGCGCTCATCAAAAGCTGCGGGAGGAACACGGTTCCGGCTTCAAAGCCTTTTCCTACCTCGTCGAGGGCCGGGATCATATCCGTATTGATGAGCTCTAAGGCATCCGTGTCCTTCAAGGCGAGTTTCGCTGCATCGGCTGCCGCCTGGGACATTCCCTTTACAATGCTCTTTTTTAACGCAGAGCCGGTATCTGCTGCGCCTGACGCGGATGCGGTTCCGGTACTGCCCACATTTTCATCACCTGCTGATCCGTTCACCCCCGCTGCCGCATTCACCGCCGCTGCCTTCAGGATCTCTTTCTGTCTCTTCTTCTCCGCTTCCTTCGGACCATAGATTCCCACATATCCCGCGCAGTTCTCATCCTGAGCTGACAGCACAAGGAAGCTGTCATAGGCCTGCATCATGGCTTCCAGATTCGGATTCACGATCCCCGCGGAAAGTCCGTTCTGCATCGCGAGAAGGAAGAAGGAGGCATTGATATTCTCACGCATCGGAAGTCCGAAGGACACGTTGGAGACACCGAGGACTGTCTTTCCTCCAAGCTCATCCCGCACTCTTCTCACGGTCTCCAGTGTTGTGAGCGCCCCGTTCTTATCGGAGCTCACCGCCATGCAGAGACAGTCCACGAGAATATCCTTTTTCGGGATCCCGTAGGACGCCGCTGTCTCGTAGATCTTTCTCGCAACAGCAAGTCGTCCGTCCGCCGTCTCCGGAATTCCGTTCTCATCGAGAGCCAGAGCAACCACCACGCCGCCATAATGCTTTACCAGGGGGAAGATCTGCTCCATGACATCTTTCTTTCCGTTTACCGAGTTGATCAGCGGTTTCCCGTTATAGATCCTGAGCGCCCGCTCCATGGCCACCGGGTCGGAGGTGTCGATCTGAAGAGGCAGATCCAGAACGCCCTGAAGTTCCTTTACCACGTCCACCATCATCTGGGGTTCGTCGATCCCCGGAAGTCCCACGTTGACATCCAGAACATCGGCGCGGCTCTCCTGCTGGGCAACACCCATGGATAAAATATAGGTCAGATCCTTATCCTTCAATGCCTGCTTGAATTTCGGCTTTCCCGTCGGGTTGATCCGCTCCCCGATCAGGATCGGTCTGCCGCCGAATGTCACTGCATGGGAGTAGGACGAGATCACCGTGCGGTTTTTGTCCGTAATTTCACAGACAGGAATATCATCGCAGGCAAGCTTTGTCTTATGAATGTGTTCCGGTGTCGTTCCGCAGCAGCCGCCGAGTACCGTCGCCCCGTTTCTCGCCATCTCCTGCATCGCCGCGGCAAACTCATCGGCGTCGATATCGTAGACCGTCTTTTCGCCCTCGCTTCTCGGCAATCCGGCATTGGGATTGACAAGGATCGGGGAGGAGGACACCTTCGCCATATCTCTCATAAACGGCAGCAGCTGGATCGGCCCGAGACCACAGTTTAAACCGATCACATCGGCTCCCAGTCCCTCTAAGAGTGCCGTCACAGACTCCACGTTGCCCCCGGTCAGCATTTTTCCCTTTTCATCCAGCGTGACGGTCGCAAATACCGGCAGATCACTGTTCTCCTTCGCCGCCAGGACTGCTGCTTTAAGCTCATATCCGTCGCCCATGGTCTCGATGATCACAAGATCCGCGCCAGCCGCTTTTCCGATGAGGACTACCTCTTTATATGCCTCATAGGCGTCCTCAAACTCCAGATCACCGTATGGCTTTAAGAGTTTTCCCGTCGGTCCCATGTCCAGAGCCGCGTAACCATGTCCGGCCGCCGCGATGGCGTTTTTTGCATTTCGAACCGCCGCCGTCACGATCTCTTTTACGGAATATCCATCCTCCGCTTTAAATTTAAAATGGTTGGCGCCGAAGGTATTCGTCGTCACCACGTCAGATCCCGCATCGAGGTACTCCCTGTGGATCTCCGTGATGATCTCCGGTCTGGAAAGATTCCATGTTTCCGGAAGTTCGCCGGGCTTCAGACCCCGGGCCTGCAATAGGCTTCCCATACCTCCGTCAAAATAAATTCGTCTCTCCTTCATCAGTTCCAGAATTCCCATGGCTCTCTCCTATCTTCTTCAACTTATCTTCTGAACGCGCAGTCTTTCTTTCCGCACGCCTCGCATCCCTCGATCACACAGGCTGCCGGTGCCCGGCTCACCCCGATCACCGCTGTCACCGATTTCGAGGGCAGCATCAGAAATCCCTCTGTCAGTGTGATCCC
>ERZ840407.1541-NODE-1541-length-10371-cov-2.328228_pt1 | contig 10371 bp, 7 predicted proteins | sample MGYA00519877_ERZ840407 | MGnify/ENA primary metagenome ERZ840407 (study PRJEB31850, sample SAMEA3708875) | human gut metagenome | biome: human gut; feature: human-associated habitat; material: faeces | place: China | collected 2014 ...
CCAGCATGCCCAAGGGCCTGACCGCCGCTACCGGCATGGACGCCCTGACCCACGCCATCGAGGGTTACATTACCCCGGGTGCCTGGAGCCTGTCCGACTGCCTGTCCATGCAGACCATCCGCATGATTGCCAAGAACCTGGCCAAGTCCGCCGACGGCGACATTCCGGCCGGCGAGCAGATGGCCTACGCGTCCTACATCACCGGTATGGCCTACTCCAACGTGGGCCTCGGTCTGGTGCACGGCATGGCTCACCCGCTGGGCGGCCGTCTGGGCGTGGCCCACGGTGTGGCCAACGGTATTCTGCTGGCCCCGGTCATGGAATACAACAAGGACTTCACCGGTGAGAAGTACCGCGACATCGCCGATGCGTTCGGTGTTGAGGACGCCTACACCGGCGACCTGGAGAAGGTGCGCGAAGAGGCCGTGCAGGCCGTCCACAAGCTGACCGTGGATCTGAAGAACCCGACCACGATTTCCGAAGTGGGCGCCACCGAGGCCGACCTTGAGCCGCTGGCTCACGATGCCTTCAACGACGTGTGCACCCCCGGCAACCCGCGTCAGGCAACCGAAGAGGACATCCTCGCGATTTACAAGTCGCTGATGTGATCAGTCAATGACAGTAAACATTAGCTCCCTCTGATGAGGGAGCTGTCAGCGTAGCTGACTGAGGGAGAGAAGTTGCGGCGTAGCCGCTGAATAATAGGTATCGGCCTGCGTCCGATTCAATGTTTTAGCGACTGCGTCGCAGTCTCTTCCTCAGTCTCACTTCATTCGACAGCTCCCTTATCAGAGGGAGCTTGCATAAGCAGAGGGGGCTCGTATATCTAGCTACTTTTCGTGCTTTTCGTCGTAGACTTCGTCGGTGGGGGTCTCGTCGTACAGCTGCTTGCCTTGCGCCTCCGCCAGTTCCATCTGCTCGTTGATCCACGCGGCTTCAGCCGGATTGATATCCGCGGAATTCAGCACTTTCTGCCACACCGGGTAGAACATGTGCATCGCCGGATACATGGCGGTGAACAACACCTCCGGCTTATGCGTGCGCGTATGTTGCGGATGCGCATCAAACGTATTCTTAAAACGTCGCATGTAGCTCAGGAACGAACTCAACGACGTATCCATCCGTCGCGCACTCATCGCGGCGATCATGCGCGGCGAGTACACGGTTTTCAGATCCTTGCCCATCAGATGCAGGGAAATATCGATATCCTCATGCATCACATCGGCCTTATCCCGGCAGACCTCATTCGCAATCTGATGCCAGGCCGAAGCGCGCAAGGCCATATTCGAGCCGAACAGCAGCGGCTGGCCGCCATCGGCACGGTAGATTCGCTTGCGTAAGGAATTGTCGCCTTTCAACCCGAAATGGCGTGAGGGCATGTCGTAATACATCACCGGACCAGTGGCACCCATCGCGGCCGGGTCTTCGGTGAAGATGCCGGAGACCACCTCCACCCAGTCAGGCCGGATCATACAGTCGGCGTCAAAACGGCCCAGCACATCGCCGGTCGCGGCGTTCAGGCCAAAGTTGCGGGTGGGAATCAGCCCCTGTTCATCGTTCTGGTGCAACAGTTTGACCGGGGCCTCAGGATGTTCGGCAATGAACTGTTCGACAACCGCACAGGTGTTGTCCGTAGAACGATTGTCCACCACCAGCACCTCATGCGGCATGATGGTCTGACGGGTGGCGTTCAGCAGGCAGTCGCGGATGCGTTCGGCTTCGTTCCACGCTGGGATGATGATCGAAACGTTGAGCATAACATCAACAATAGAAAAGCGGGTGTACGCCGCCGGCGTATCCGAGCTTCAAACCCCTCGCTACAATGGGGAGCCATGAGCGAACGCGTGCGAAACGTAAACAGCACCGACACGTTGAGAACCGGTGCCGCAGAGGCCGGGGCAGACCCGGACGACGAGAATCGTATCGACTTTGGTACTTTGTTCCCCGCCAAGGGAGATTCCCGTAGGCCACCGGAATGGTTCGGCCGCGCGCTGCTGTATGTGGCCCTTGCCGTCATCGTATTCATGTTCTGCTGGCGCTCGTGGGGCGACATCTCCTATCTAGTGCTCGACATCATCATCTCGCTGTTCCTGGCGCTGGCCGTCGAACCGTTGGTGGTGGCGCTGGTGGCTCATGGCTGGAAGCGTGGCGTGGCTTCCGCCGTCAGCTTGGTGGGCGTGGCCGTGGTCGTGGGTGTGCTGCTCACGCTATTTGGCAACATGTTCGTACAGCAGATGATTGCCATGGTCCGCGGTTTGCCGGCCATGTATGAGCAGATTCGTGAGTTCGTGGACCAGTATGCCACGTTCAAGATGCCGGAAATCAGCAATCTCGGCATGGAAATCTTCAACAATATCCAGACCTCGTGGGTCACCGATTTTGCCGGTACCGCCATGAGTACGGTGGGCGGCCTGTTCTCCTTCCTGCTGAACCTCATGACCGTGGTCATGACCACGTATTACATCTCCGCCGCCGGCCCCAAACTGCGCCGCTCCTTCTGCCAGTGGCTGGCCCCCAACACGCAGCGCCGATTCCTGCTGGTGTGGACCGTGGCCCAAGGCCAGATTTCGTCCTTCCTGTTCTCCCGTTCGATTCTGGCGTTGATCAACGCCACCTGCACTGCCATCTTCTTAGAGATTCTGCATGTGCCCTACTGGCTGCCGTTGGCCCTGTTCTGCGGCGTGGTGTCCCAGTTCATCCCCACGGTCGGCACCTATATCGGCGGCGCGCTGCCGGTGCTGTTCGCTTGGGGCAACCGCGGATGGACGTACGCCGTGGCGGTGCTGGTGTTCATCATCGTCTACCAGCAGATCGAGAACCTGATTCTCTCGCCGAGGATTTCGCAGCGCACGATGGATATCAACGCGGCCGTCGCCTTCCTCGCGGTGCTGGCGTTCGGCTCGCTGTTCGGCGCGTTTGGCGCGTTCCTGGCGCTGCCGGTCACCGCATCGCTGCAGGCCATCTTCCGTGCGTACACCAAGCGCTATGAGCTGATTGACTCACCACTGATGAACGATCCGACTCCGGAGAAGAAGTCCAAGATCGTCGAGGCGTCCGAAGCGTTCGGCGAGCATGTGCTGCAGCCGATCGGCGAGCACATGCCGCGTGCGGCCAAGGGGTCCACCAGCCGTGTGCCGATGAATGAGGAACTGCGTTTGCTGCAGGAACAGATCTATGCGATTCCGCCACACGAGACGAAAGAATCCGATTTGGACGATTCCGCCACCGTGGCGATTCCGCAGCGTGGTGCCGCGGATACGCAGCAGTCTGAGCAGCCCGAGCAACGCAAGCAAACCAAGCAGTCTGATCAATCTGCCTCCAGCAATCCTAGGGCAGGGTGGCGCTGATGACTCTGCTTTCCGTACTCGATATTCTTCTGATGATCGTCGGCGGTGCCGGCATGATATATCAGGGACTGTGCATCGTGATGTCCCTGTTCGCCAAGCCCGTGCGCTTCCCCGACGCCCCGATGACCAACCGGTATGCCGTGCTGATCTCCGCGCGCAACGAAGAAAAAGTGATCGGCAACCTTATTGGGTCGATTCGCGATCAGACCTACCCGTCCAACCTCATCGACATCTGGCTGGTGGCCGACAACTGCACCGACAACACCGCCGACGTGGTGCGGTCTTTGGGCTGCCATGTGGTGGAACGCCACAATCTTGAGCTGGTTGGCAAGGGATATGCGCTGACGTATCTGTTGGGGCATATGCTCGACATCGGTGTGGCCGATGATTATGAGGCCTACTTCGTGTTCGATGCCGATAACAAGCTGGACAAGCACTACTTCGAGGAAATGAACAAGGCGTTCTGCTCCGGATTCAAGATTCTGACCAGCTACCGTAATTCGGTGAATCTGGCGGATAACTGGGTGTCTTCTGGTTCTGCGCTGTGGTTCATCCGTGAATCGCGATTCCTGTCTAACTCGCGTATGATTCTCGGTTCCTCTTGCCATGTGGGCGGTACGGGATTCATGTTCTCCCGCGAGGTGATGAAGCGGAACAAGGGATGGAAGTTCCATCTGCTCACTGAAGATCTTGAATTCACTATGGATTCGATTCTGCATGGCGACCGCATCGGCTATTGCGGTACTGCGATCCTCTACGACGAGCAGCCGGTTACCTTCTCGCAAAGTTGGCGTCAGCGTTTGCGTTGGAGCAAGGGATTCCTGCAGGTATTCCGTTATTATGGCTCGGCATTGCTGAAACGCGCGGTTCGCGAACGTGATTTCTCCTGCATCGACTTCACATTGATGCTGTGTCCGTTTACCGTGTTGGGCGCGATTCGCGCGGTGATGGGCTTGCTGTTCGCCGCGTGTGGCTTCGTGAGTTGGCCGAGCCAGCTGCAATCGCTGGCCGATTGGTCCAGCGGCATCATCATATCGGTGTTGGGCCTGATGGCATTGGCTGCATTGACCATCATTGTCGAGCGCGACCAGATCGGTGCCACGAACAAGGAGCTGCTCGCCTATGTGCTCAGCTTCCCGATTTACATACTCAGCTACGTGCCGATCTCCTTCCAGGCCATCTTCGTCAAAGCCCAGTGGAAGCCCATCGCGCATAAGGGTTGACCGAGTCCGCTAGTCCGGAGCTGCTCAGCGGGGCAATCCAACAGCAACCCGGGGGTTTGCTTCGCTGAGGGTTGACTGGTGGGGTAGAGTGGATGTATGAGCTTAGACAATACTCAAAGGAATGTCGGATTTCAGCCGCCGATGATGCCAGCCGCCGCCCCCGCGCCTGCACAGCCGTCGCAACCGCAGCCACAAGCATGGCCGCCGAATCCGAATGCGGCGGTGTCCATTCGTGGCCTGTTCAAGCACTTCGACCGGAAGATCGCCGTCAACGGACTCGTGCTCGATATTCCGGTCGGCTCGTTCTATGGACTTGTAGGCCCCAACGGCGCCGGCAAAACCACCACGCTCAATATGGTGACCGGTCTATTGGTACCGGACGCCGGCACCGCCATGATTTTGGGCCATGACGTGTGGAGCGACGTGAACACGGCCAAGCGCATGATCGGCGTCATGCCCCAGCCCGACCAGATCTTCGACCGACTGACCGGTTTGCAATTGCTCGTCTACTCCGGCATGCTGCGCGGCATGAGCCGCGATGAGACCACGCGTCGCGCCCAGGACCTGCTCAATGCTTTCGACTTGGCCGGGGCCGCCAACACGATGGTCACCGATTATTCGGCCGGCATGACCAAGAAGATCTGCCTGGCCTCCGCGATGATTCATAGCCCGCGCATTCTGGTCCTGGACGAGCCGTTTGAATCCGTGGACCCGGTGTCCAGCGCCAACCTCAAAGACATTCTCATCGAATACGCGAAGACTGGCGGCACGGTGATCATCTCCTCACACGTGATGGCATTGGTCGAAAAGATGTGTACGCATGTGGCCGTAATCAACGACGGTCTGGTATGCGCGGCCGGCACGGTGGACGAGGTCGCTGCTGGCGAAGAACTCGAAGACCGCTTCCTGCAACTAGTCGGTGGCCGCCACGAAGCCGCCCATCTCGCGTGGCTCGATGGCGGGCAGGCCCAAGCCCAAGCACCAACTTCGGCCCAGACGATTCAGCCGATTCTGCCTACGCCCGCCACACCCACCGATGAGGCCCGCCAATGATCAAGACCGCCATCACCCTGGTCCGCCTGCGCTGGACGCTCACGCTCGCCACCCTGCGAAAATCGGCGTGGCAGACCGTCGCCTATGTCTTTTCCGCCGTACTCGCGGCCGCCACCATCATCGGCACCGGCGTGCTCGCATGGTTCATCGGCATACTGCCGCCCTTCACCGTGAACGCGGATGGCTTTCCGCTGAACATCCTTGGTTCCGGAGGCATCGTCAACATAGTCGTCGTGCTGGTCGGCGCGACCATGACCATCTTCATCGGCTTCATCCAGCTCATGATGCTTGGCGAAGGCTCCACCATGAACCCACGCAAATTCGCGCTCTACGGCATCGCCGACCGCAACCTGCAATTCGGCTTGCTGCTTTCCGGCCTGTCCGGCATCCCCGCCCTTACCGGCGTGGCCTCACTGATGCTCTGGACACTGGCCTATCGGCATATGGGACCAGCCGTAATCATCAGTTCCCTCCTCGCCGCAGTGCTGGCCGTCATCACCATGATGAGCATCTCCAAACTGCTCATCGCCCTATTCACCACGCTGGTGACCAGCAAACGCGGCAAAGGCGCGTTCTATATCTTCATCGTGCTGACGTTCGTTATCATCTGTCAGTTGCCGAACATTCTGGTCAACTCCGGCGTGGCCTTCAGCCTCAACACCGAAACCTGGGGCGCGGCGACCACCATCGTCGCATGGACGCCGTTCGGCGCGGCCTTCCAACTACCGTTCGACGCGCTTACCGGAGCCTGGGCGGTGCTGCTCGCCCGCATCGCCATCCTTGCCGTCACATGGATTGTCTGCTTCGCCGTCTGCACCTGGTGTCTGAGACATGAACGGCTCACCATCGGCGCAAACAGTCCGTCCGAGACCGCCAAAGGCATCGGCGCATTCGCATGGATGCCCGATTCGGCATCCGGCGCGGTTTCCGCACGCCTGATCACCTATCTCAAACGAGACCCCCGCCAAGCCATGACCTTCGCCATGCCGGTCCTGTTCCTGATCATCTTCGCCTTCCAGGCACACGGCATCAGCGCGGTCGTCTGGCAGTCGCTGATCTGGTGCGGCTGGTTCATGTCCGTCGTGGAAAGCAACGGGCTCGCATATGACGGCCGCGGCTTCACCATGGAAGTCATCGCCGGCGTGCGTGGCCGGACCGACAGAATCGGCCGCGTACGCGTCTACGTCGGCATCATGGTCGTCTACATGGTGCTGCTCTATCTCGCCGGCATCGTGCTGGTCGGCGCACTGACCGGACGCTGGGCGCAGCCCGATGACCTCGCTACCGGCCTGATCTTCCTCGCCACGGGCATGGGCATCGCCTTGAGCGGACTGGGCGTGGCCGAAGTCACCTCCTGTGTACTGATGTACCCGGTCGCCTCAATGGACAAGCCGTTCTCCGCGCCTCAAGGCCGCGCCATGGCCCAAGGCTTCTTCCCGTTCGTCTACATGCTTGGCAGCCTGCTGCTCATGCTGCCCACTGGCATCGTGGCGCTGGTCATGCTGCTGACAGGAGCCGAAGGCGGCATGTGGCTGGCGATTATTCCGGTCGCGCTGGCCAATGGCATCGGCATTCTGGCACTCGGGACATGGCTGGGCGGTAAGCTGATGGATGCGCGAATGCTCTCGATTGTGGCAACACTCGACTCGTTCGCCTCATTGCAGAAATGATTGCCTTGGCATAAGGAGCACGATGGTATCTACAGCGGTATCACGCCGTCAGCGACGTGAAGCGCAACGGCGGACCCAACGATCGCATCGCCGAACACTGACCGTCATCATTTCCGCACTGACCACCATCGCCCTGTTCGCGGGGTACTGCGCCGCCGACATCACCGACGTGGCCCCCGGATTATTGACGTTGAAGCCTGTCACCGCACCTGTTTTCGCCAATCCGGCCACCGCCAAATCAGGCGGCACCATCGCCGGTGCCCTGAACGCGAACAAGGCCATTGATTCCACGGCCGCTTCTGCACTGGTCAACGAATTGCTGTCCGCGCAAGGCGTGGGAAACGATACGTCGGTGATCATTGAAGACGCCCAAGGCACCGTCGCTGCCGAACATGAGTCGAACACTCCACGCGAGCCTGCATCCACACTGAAAACGCTGACCGCGCTCGCCGCCTCATCCACCCTGAACATGGCATCCACCTTGGATACCCAAGTGTTCCTGACCCAATCCGATGACGGCACCAATACGTTGACCCTCAAAGGCAATGGCGACATGCTGCTGTCTGCAGGCGATTCCGACGCAAACCATACCAACGGACGTGCCGGTCTGAACACCTTGGCCAAGGCCACCGTGGCCGCGCTCGCCCAGCGAGGCATCACTTCCGTCAATCTCGAGTACGACGACACCCTATTCGGCGGCTCACGCATTCCCGCAGGTCTGTCGGAAGGCGGCGCGGTCTTAAGCGACTACACCGTCTACTTCACGCCGGTCTCATCAATGGCGATTGATGGAGGCCGCCAATACACCGCCGATACGCCTGCGCCGGCCGACCCTGATGATTCGGCCGGATACCCGGAACTGTCCCAGCACACCGCCAGCGACGTGGCCACGAAATTCGCCGAACTGCTCCAATCGAACGGTGTGGCCGTTACCGGAGACGTGACGGCAAACACCGCTCCATCCGGCGAAACGCCTTTGGCCTCGGTGAGTTCGGCAACACTGTCCGAAATCATGGCATACACGTTGCGGCATTCGGACAATACGCTGGCCGAGGAGTTCGGTAGACTCACCGCCTTGGCGAAATCAGCGACAAACAGTCCTGAAGGCGGCACGGAGGCGGTCAAATCCACTCTGAACGATCTCGGTCTCGACACATCCGGTCTGACCATGGCCGATTGCTCCGGCCTGTCTCCCGGCTCCCGGCTCACCGTACGCACGCTGGCGGCCGTCCAACAACGTAATCTGACCACCAAGAGCGGCGCGGCCGGCGCGGAAGGTCTATCCATCGCGGGATTGGTGGGCACGGCGCAGGATCGGTATACGGATGATGCCGTGGCTGGTCTGCTGCGCGTCAAAACCGGCAGCCTCGGCACGGTTACGTCGATGGCCGGCAATGTGTCCCGCACCAATGGGGGAGCGTTGTCGTTTGCCGTGGTGGTCAACAATCCTGAGGATTATGCCGCCGCGCGTAGCGCCATCGACTCGTTCATCACCAAGCTCGCGGGGCTGTAAAAGACCCACATCAAGTGCCATCAAAGGCTACAAAGGCCGTAAACGTCCATAAACGCACGAGTACACATAACTAGAAAAAGGGTGGTGAGTACATGGCATATTCCGCACGATTGCGCAAGGCCGTAGGCGCGGTCCGCGCAACGCTGAGCGCCGTGGAACTATGCGATGTGCAGGCTCCCGAATTCGCGCAGCATGGGGACCATGCCGTTGCCGCCGATGCGCCGCTCGTGCTCGTGGCCTGTTCAGGCGGGCGCGATTCGATGGCACTGGCCGCGGTGAGCCATATCGTATGCACGTCCATGGGCGTGCGTTGCGGTGCCGTGATTGTGGATCACGGCTTGCAGGAGGGTTCCGAACAGGTTGCCGGCGAGGCTGCGAATCGTTGCCGTGCGTTGGGACTGGGCCCGGTCATCGTGCGCAACGCAACCGTGCAGGCACGCGGTGAGGGCCTCGAAGCGGCCGCGCGGCAGGCCCGGTACAACGAGCTGTGCGCCGCGGCGCGTGAATCAGGTGCCATTGCCGTGCTGTTGGCCCACACTATGGACGATCAGGCGGAAACCGTATTGATCGGACTGCTGCGCAGCCGTGGCGTGGATGCGTTGGCCGGCATGCCGCAGGTCTTCACACGCAGTGGCGTGACTTTTGCGCGGCCGCTGCTTACCCTTACTCGAGCCGAAACCACCGGCATCTGTGAAGACTTAGGTGTGGAATATTGGGATGACCCCACCAATGGCGATGCGGTAGACGGCGAGTTGCCGAACGACTATCCGTTGCGCTCGCGGGTGCGCCATGACCTGCTGCCGGCCATCGAGCGATTCGCTGGATTCAATGTCGCCCGCCATTTCGCTGAAAGCGCACGGTTGGCCAGAATGGATAAGGAGTATCTGGATCAGCGATCCGACGAGGTGATGGGGGAGGCGGTTACGACAGTTGATTGGCCGGCATCGTCGGCAGCGGTATCGACCGATACGCCACGAGCCTGTGCGGCAGGCGATACCAACGATTCGAGCCATGGTGTCGGCCTGATGATCAGCGTCAAACGTATTGCACGTGAGCCAGAGGCGATTCGGTTGCGGGTCATCGCTCATGCGCTGAGCCAAGCCGGTGTGAACGCCAGTGCCGCCCAGATTGCCGCCATCGACCGGCTGGTCGTCGATTGGCATGGCCAAGGCGGCGTCTCACTTCCCAGAGGTTATTCAGCCAATCGCAAGAAACACGTCATTCGCGTGTGCCAAGATGGTGCGCATGCGAATCGCTGACGTTGAGGAAGATATTGACCACGAGCTGGTCAGCAAAGAACAGATCGATGCCAAGATCCACGAGATGGCCGCTCTCGCGAGCGAGGATTACCGCGATAAGAATCCGCTGCTCGTTGCGGTGCTGAAAGGGGCCGTGAATACGCTGGTCGCGTTCACCCAGGCCATGAGCATTCCTGTACAGATCGACTTCATGAGCCTGTCGAGCTATGGCTCGGGCACAGTGTCGAGCGGTGAGGTCACAGTCAGGCAGGATTTGTCCGCCGATGTTCGCGGACGGCACATCTTGATTGTGGAGGATATTGTTGA
>ERZ840407.1542-NODE-1542-length-10367-cov-2.799360_pt1 | contig 10367 bp, 8 predicted proteins | sample MGYA00519877_ERZ840407 | MGnify/ENA primary metagenome ERZ840407 (study PRJEB31850, sample SAMEA3708875) | human gut metagenome | biome: human gut; feature: human-associated habitat; material: faeces | place: China | collected 2014 ...
TGCGTAAATATGGTCAGGCGCAGCCCGGGGCCATCCACAATGGAATCCCCGGTTATGCCGCTCAGACTGATTCTCATGCCTCTATCAATCCTTTGCTTCTAATTTTACTTCCGTTACAATAGAATGTTTCACTCTGTCGCGTACCTCTGCACGCTTTGCGTTGTTGAAGCGGTCAAGCGTACCTACCAGATAGCCTGTGATTCTGCGGATGCGCTGGAATCCGTATTCTCCGTCGGTTTCACTTCTGCCGCATTTCGGGCAGGTGTCCCCGATGATGCCGTTGTAGCCGCAGACGGGGTCGCGGTCAACGGGATGGTTGATGGAGCCGTAGCCGATGCCCTGCGCCTTCATGTAGCGGATGACCTTTTCAAAGGCATCCAGATTTGTGCTGGGGTCGCCGTCCAGTTCGATATAGGTGATATGTCCTGCATTTGTCAGCTCGTGATAAGGTGCTTCCAGCTGAATCTTCTTATACGCGCTGATGGGGTAATATACAGGAATATGGAAGCTGTTTGTGTAATATTCTCTGTCTGTGACACCCTCGATGGAGCCGAAGCGTTCTCTGTCCATGCGGACAAAACGGCCGGACAGCCCTTCTGCAGGCGTTGCTAGCAGGCTAAAGTTCAGATGTGTTTCTGCGGACAGGTCATCCATGCGTTTTCTCATGTGCCCGATGATATCCAGGCCAAGGTTCTGTGCAATTTCGCTTTCGCCGTGGTGTACGCCAAGCAGTGCCTTCAGTGCCTCTGCCAGACCGATAAACCCGACGGAAAGTGTGCCGTGCTTGAGCACCTCTCTTACCTCGTCATCATAATTCAGCTTTTCGCTGTCAATCCAGACACCCTCGCCCATCAGGAAGGGGTAGTTGTGTACCTTTTTCTTTGCCTGAATTTCAAAGCGCTCCAGCAGCTGTTCTACGACCAAGTCAATCTTTCTGTCCAGCTCGGAGAAGAACCAGTCGATGTTTTTGTTTGCCAGAATTGCGATACGGGGCAGGTTGATGGAGGTGAAGCTTAAATTCCCTCTGCCGTAGGTGATTTCCCGTTCGGGATCGTTCACATTGCCGATAACGCGGGTACGGCAGCCCATGTATGCGATTTCTGTTTCGGGATGGCCTTCCTTATAATATTGCAGGTTAAAGGGTGCATCCTGGAAGGAGAAATTCGGGAACAGGCGCTTTGCACTCACGCGGCAGGAAAGCTTGAACAGGTCGTAGTTAGGTTCGCCGGGGTTGAAGTTTACGCCATCCTTCACACGGAAAATCTGGATGGGGAAGATAGCGGTTTCGCCGTTGCCCAGCCCTGCCTCTGTCACCAGAAGCATATTTTTCATAACCATGCGCCCTTCTGTGGAGGTATCCATGCCGTAGTTGATGGAGGAGAAGGGGGTCTGCGCGCCTGCACGGCTGTGCATGGTGTTGAGGTTATGCAGCAGTGCCTCCATTGCCTGATAGGTTGCCTTATCGGTTTCCTCGGTTGCCTTTTTCGCGGAGAAGGACTGAATCTTGTCCAGAATTTCTTCGGGTACGCCTGCCTCCAGAAGCAGCTCCTTTTCTCTTTCGGTGTATGCCTGAGAGCCATCCAGTGTAGGAATCAGATTTTCTGCGGTCAGTGTTTGGAAGATTTCCTTTGTTTTTTTCGCATGCGCGGCGCAGTCCATCACCTCAATTAAGGAGGTCAGGTTGGAGCGATAGCGTTTTTTGTAGGTTTTTGCAACGCCGGGAGCCAGACCATAATCAAAGTTTGCGATAGACTGACCGCCGTGCTGGTCATTCTGGTTGGACTGGATAGCAATACAAGCCAGAGAAGCATAGCTTGCGATATCGTTGGGCTCTCTCAGCACACCATGCCCTGTGGAAAAGCCATCATGGAACAGCTTGATTAAATCAATCTGGCAGCAGGTGGTTGTCAGTGTATAGAAGTCCAAATCATGAATATGAATATCCCCGTTTCTGTGCGCCTCGGAATGGGCGGGGTTCAGCACATAGCTTTCATAGAAATGCTTTGCACCCTCGGAGCCGTATTTCAGCATGGAGCCCATGGCGGTGTTGCCGTCGATATTTGCGTTTTCGCGCTTGATATCGCTGTCGGTTGCGTCTTTGTAGGTGATGTCCTCGAAGGTTTTCATCAGTCTGTCGTTCATGTTTCTGACTCTGGTACGTTCTGCACGATAGAGGATATACGCCTTTGCGGTGCGTACATGCCCGTGGTTAATCAGTATGCGCTCTACGGTATCCTGAATCTGCTCTACCGTGGGGGAGTCAATGTGTTTTTCTTCAAAAATATCGGAAACCTCCTGTGCAAGTGCAAGGCAGATTGCGTAATCCTTTTTGCCGATGGTTGCTGCAAAGGCTTTTTCAATGGCACTGGCGATTTTGTTGATATCAAAATGCACAGTGCGCCCGTCTCTTTTGGTGATGGTTGTAATCATAATCATTCCCTCTTTTCGATTTTCCCTTTTTTTCTAGTTCCATCCAAATGAAATTTTATCTCAAATAAACCACAAGATGTGGGTGTTGTTTAAAATAGCAAGCATATATATTGTATGGTATTCAAAGAAGCTCGTCAAGGGGAACAGTGTGAAAAATATGAATTTAAACAGATTGCCGAAAGTGAGCCTTCGGACAGACTTTTTTCGCATAAAATTAAAAAAGATTACCAAAAATGGGGGAGAGAAAAATGAAATGGGAACGGTTTTCCTGCTTACAGGAGAAGGAGGTCATCAATATCTGCGACGGAAGGCGGTTGGGGTGCGTCTGCGATTTGGAGCTGGATGCGATTTCCGGAAAAATCTGCACACTGATTATTCCGGAATGTGGCAGTAAGTGGAATTTCTTTGGAAAGGAACGGGCATTTTTCGTGCCTTGGCGGTGTATTCGCCGCATCGGTGACGATATCATTCTTGTGGAGGTGGATGGAGAGGAAATCCTAAGAACAGATGGGGACTGACGGGTGTTGACCTGCGGCAGAATCTCCTTTATACTGAAGGATAGATTTTTATGCTGTTTATATGCTATTTAAAGGAGGAAACGGCTTTGAAATGCCCTTTTTGCAATTATAATGATACAAAGGTAATCGATTCTCGCGGACAGGAGGATAACTCAGTCATTCGTCGCCGCCGCCTTTGCGAAAGCTGCGGCAAACGCTTCACTACATACGAGCGGATTGATATGATTCCGATTACGGTGATTAAAAATGATGGTACAAGAGAAATTTTCGACAAAACCAAGATTATCAACGGTGTAATGAAATCCTGCAACAAGCGTCCCGTTACGGCACAGCAGATTCAGGAGCTGGCGGATGATATTGAAAATACGCTGATGGGTCTGGGCGAGAGAGAAGTAGAGAGCAAGCAGATTGGCAATATGGTGATGGATCGTCTGAAAGAGGTGGACGAGGTGGCGTATGTGCGCTTTGCCTCTGTTTATCGGCAGTTCAAGGATATCAATACCTTTATTGACGAGCTGGAAAAGCTGCTTGTGGAAAAGAAGAAGGGATGATTTTATGGCAGAGGTGCAGACAAAGGCGCTTTTCACCTGCACAGAGGCAGGCTATGATGCCGCATTATCCATCATGGAGCTTTATCGCAGAAACGGCATGCAGGCATTTTTCTACGGCATTGCGGAGGAAGCAGATCTGGTTTCTCTGGGGGAAATAAATAAAATGACACATGTACTGCATTTTGTGGATGAAGAAAGCATCAGGCTAGTCAGCATTGCGGATGAAATGGGCGGCTTTACGGTGGACATCAGCATCAATGATTTGATTCTGCCGAAGTGATTTTTTTCGCAGGAAAACGAAAGCAAGACAGGCAAGAAATTTCAAAATACCTCATAGGATAGGAGTGTAACAAGAATGCTTTTATCTTAAGGAGGTATTTTATTATGTGTGGATTTGGTTGTGGGAACGAAAACATCATCTGGATCTTGCTTCTGTTGTGCTGCTGCGGCAATAATGATGGCTGCGGCAGCTGGGGCGACAGCGGCTCCTGGCTGTGGATTCTGATTTTGCTGTGCTGCTGCGGCAACAACAAGAGCAACAGCATCGGCAACACCTGCGGGTGCTGATAACCCGACAGAAAGGCTGTTTCAACAAGTCGAAAGCCTGTTTTCGACTTAATATTCTGCGGCTCCCGTATTTTGCGGGAGCCTGTCTGATTTTGCGGAGAAAAAACAGGAAACGCTACACCTTTCCTTTTACAATAAAGGGGAGGTGATTTTTTATGTGGGAAAAAAGAAAGAAGGAAGAACGGCTGGGGCTTTGGATTGAGGCGGAACGGGAGCGGCTTTCGGCGCGGGCGTATGCGCTGGAGGATGCGTTTTTGCGGGCATTTTTCGCGCAGTGCGTGGAAAGCACGGCGGCAGATGCGTATGAGGTTTTTCTGGAAACGCCGCTTGCGTATAACTATTTTCGGGAAAATCTGGGGCGAATGGATGAAAAAACGCTTGCTCGGTTTTTTAAGCTGGCAGCAATTTATCATACGATTCGCACAGTCCGCCGTAGGAAAAGTGGACTGGACTGGACACGCATGTGGACAGGGTTGACAGCGGTTTTTTCGCTGAGTGGACAGGAGAGGAAGATGACAGATCTTCTGCACCGCTGTGCGGAGCTGTATCAGAGCGGCTTTCAGGAGCTATTTCATAAAACAACGGCGAGGTATTTATTTGGTGACAAAACCCTGAGTGGTTTTTCCTTCGCATTCATCGGGAATTTCTGGTATAATTCCTATAGTAGTTTTATGAGCTCCTTTACGGGCTATGTTCCCTTTCACATCCGCTTGAAACGGGCGCAGTAAGCCGAGGGGCAGTGTGGGGAGGAACGGCGATGGCAAACAGATGGACGAAGGAGCAGAAACAGGCGATTGATGCGAGGGGCAGCGATTTGCTGATTGCGGCGGCGGCAGGCAGCGGCAAAACGGCGGTTCTCGTGGAGCGCATTATTACGAAGCTTTTGCGGGAGGAACAGGAAATAGATAGACTGCTTGTGGTGACGTTTACGAATGCGGCGGCATCCGAAATGCGGCAGAGGATTGGCGTGGCGATTGCGAAGCAGCTGGAGGAAACGCCCGAAGATATCCATTTGCAAAACCAGATGGCGTTTTTGCCAAGGGCAGATATCAAGACCATCCATGCCTTCTGCTTGCAGGTGATTCGGGAATATTATCATTTGTTGGAGCTTGACCCGAAGGTGCGCACTGCCGACCCTGCGGAAATCAAGCTGCTGCAGAAGGAGGTGCTGGAGGAGCTATTCGAGACGCTTTATGCGGCGGAGGACAGCCAGTGGTTTTTTGACCTGTTGGAAACCTTTTCCTCCTCTACGAAGGATACGCCCTTGCAGGATTTGGTTTTGCAGCTGTATACCTTTGCGGAGGGCAGCCCGAACCCGAAACGGCAGTTAGAGCAGCTGGCGGAGAGCCTTTTCCTTGCGGAGGGGGAAACGGTAGATGCCTGCGGCTGGTTTTTGCTGATTCGGCAGAGTGTGGAGACTGCTTTGGACTATGCGCGCTATCAGCTGAAAAAGGCATGGCAGATGGCAGATGAGGGCGAATTTGGCGGCTACCATAAGCTTTTGACGAACGAGGTCGCGATGGTGGAGAATTTTGCGGCGGCATTGCAGAAAAAGTATGCCGACTGGCGGCTGGCGTATCTTGCGATTGATTTTGCGCGCCTGCCTGCCTACCGCGGCGAGGAAAAGGAAACGGCGGAGCGCATTAAGGCATTGCGAAACGAAGCGAAGGATACAATTAAAAAATTGCAGGAGACGATTTTTGCTTATAGCCCCGAAATGCAGGCAGACCTGGTGCGGCGGATGTATCCCGTTGCGCAGGGGCTTGCGCGGCTGACGAAGCTGTTTCTGGATGCCTTTGCGGCGGCAAAGCGGGAAAAGAATATGATAGATTTCCATGATTATGAGCATTTTGCACTGGAGATTCTGGTGAACGAGGATGGTACGCCGACAGAAGCGGCGGCGGAGCTGCGGCAGCGGTATGATGAAATCATGATTGACGAATATCAGGACAGTAACTTAGTGCAGGAGCTTCTGACAACGGCAGTATCCGGGTGGATCAACCAGAAGAAAAATATCTTCATGGTAGGAGATGTAAAGCAGAGTATCTATCGTTTCCGTCTGGCAAGGCCAGAGCTTTTCATGGAAAAATATAAAAGTTATTCCACAGAAGAAGCACAGGAGCAGAGAATTGATCTGCACAAAAATTTCCGGAGCAGGGAACAGGTTCTGGAAAGTGTAAACTTTATTTTCCGGCAGATCATGGGGGAAGACCTGGGAGGGATTACCTATGACAAAGATGCGGCCCTTTATCCCGGAGCTTCTTTTCCAGAAGGAGAGTCAGAGGAATTTGTAAAGACAGAGGTTCTTCTGGTCGAGAGAGACGGAGAAGAACTGTCTGATGTACAGGACTATGAAGACTCAGGTGTATCGGGAAACCGCAGGGAAATGGAAAATCAGACCGGGCAGGAACTGGAGGCGTTGGCCATTGCACAGAGAATTAAAGAAATTGTGGGAAAAGAACAGATCGTAGATAAAGAGACGAAGGAATACCGGCCTGTGGAATACGGGGATATTGTAATCCTGCTGCGCACTGCCTATGGATGGGCAGAAACCTTCAGGGAAGTGCTGGCATCTCAGGGGATTCCCGTATATTGTACATCAAGAACCGGATATTTCTCTGCAACCGAGATTGTGACTGTACTGAATTATCTGAAGGTGTGTGACAATCCGCTGCAGGATATTCCGCTTATGGGAGTGCTTCGTTCACCGATCGTCGGATGCACTTCACAGGAACTGGCAGAGCTTAGAATACAGTATCCTGATGGTCTGCTCTATGAGAGTGTTTCGGCATATGCAGGAGAAAATGAAATCCCCGAAAAAGAACTGGATCCGGATAAGCTGAAATCTGAATTGTTAAACAGTAATCTGCGAACAGATGAAAAGAACTCTCTGAATATTAAATTAAAAGGATTTCTGAGTCTCCTTGAAAAGGTAAGAAATATGGCTGCATATACGCCGGTCCACGAATTGATCCTTTATGTGCTGAAAGAAACCGGGTATGGAGATTATGCAAGGGCACTTCCGGGAGGGGAGCAGCGTTTTGCAAATCTTACCATGCTTGTGGAGAAAGCTATGGACTATGAGAAGACAAGCTACAGGGGTCTGTTTAACTTTGTTCGTTATATCGAACAGCTACAGGCATATCAGGTAGACTATGGAGAAGTCAATCTGACAGGAGCGGGCAATACCGCAGTGGAAATCATGACGATCCACAAGAGTAAGGGACTTGAATTTCCGGTAGTATTTGTGGCCGGTATGGGAAAACAGTTTAATTTTCAGGATATGAATGCAGGTCTTTTGCTTCATCCGGAACTGGGAATAGGGGCTGATGCTATCATACCGGAGAAACGGGTGATCGCATCTTCGCTGAATAAGCAGGTGATCAGAAGACAGCTTCTGAAGGAGAGTCTGGGAGAGGAACTGAGGGTACTTTACGTTGCCATGACAAGAGCAAAAGAGAAACTGATCCTTACAGGAACAGTCGGAAAGCTGGAAAAGCAGATGCTGTCGCTGTCGCGTTTTCTGGATGAGGAAGAAGAACTGCTCCCACTGGGAACCAGAATGAAAGCAAAGAATTACTGGGCTTTTGTACTGCCTGCGCTGGTGCGGCATCGGGCAATGAGTGAACTTTTGTGGGAATATGGAATCCTCATGAAGAAACAGCCGGGGATTTACGATGATATCTCTGAGTTTGTGATAAAAAAGATTACTGTCCGTCAGATGACAGAAAAGGCAGTTCTCATCCAGGCAGGAAACCAGATGCAGGAGGAATATCTGAAGAACTGGGATGAAAATAAAGTGTATGATGAGGCTGTGAAGGAAGAGATAGAGAAGAGATTTTCCTTTGCATATCCGTATAAATATCTGGAAGATATTCCGGTTAAAGTCAGTGTTTCGGATCTGAAAAAGAGAAGCTGGCATGATGAAAGTGAACTGGAAGAGAATATCAGTGTGTCTGCCGAAGAGCAGGAAGAAGAACAGGAAGCGCCGGTTCCAGCATTTATGGCAGAGAAGCAGGAAGAGTATAAGGGGGCTGCCAGAGGTACTGCTTACCACAGAGTAATGGAATGTCTGGATTATGCAGAAGCAGATACAGAGGAACAGCTTCGGGCTCAATTAAAGAGACTTCTGGAGAGCCAGAAAATGACAGAGCAGGAAGCGGAATGTATCCGGATCCGGGATATCAGGAGGTTTGTGGAATCCGGACTGGGGCAGAGGATGAAGAAAGCTGCCATGAAAAAACATCTTTACAGAGAACAGCCTTTTGTGATTCAGAGAAGTGCTTCTATGCTCGATGATGGTTGGAAGAACGAAACAGTGCTGGTGCAGGGAATTATTGATGCCTATTTTATGGAAGGGGATGAGATTGTTCTTGTGGACTATAAAACGGATAGAGTGAAGAGAGGACAGGAACAAAAGCTGATCGATCTGTATCATGTGCAGCTTGAGGATTATGCCCGGGCATTGGAGCGGATGACGGGGAAAAGAGTGAAGGAGAAGATCATTTATTCGTTTACATTGCAGAAAGAGATATTGCTGTGAGCGGAATAAATATTATTATTGTGAATTCAAATATCCGGCAGGGATAAGCGCGTGTTATACGCGCCACCCTGCCGGATATTTGTTTTTCAGGATCTGGTTGACCAGTTTACCGAAGCCAATGGGATATCCATCTGCACAGAGGAGATGCCAGCCTTTTTTGTGAGCTGCTTCTTCGGGTTCGATATTTAAGGTTTCGCCCTTTAAATATCTGGTGATCCTTTCGTCAGAAGCGGAGAGAGAGATGACTGCTTCTGCTTCATCTTTGCGGATCGCCAGTGCAAGTGGCTGAGACGGCTCGAAGCGGTTTTTCTTCAGGTCACCGAGATAGAGACCGTTTCTTAAGAAGGTGATGCCGCGGAAGTTGTGGGCAACCGGGGGAAGATAGTAGGCTTTATCACCGCGGATTTCCACACGTTCCCAGTCAAATGGCTGGCCGCAGAGGGTTTTCAGACCGATTTCGTTCAGAAATTCCTCAATTAGTGGAAATGCGTTTTTGTCCGGTTTTGTGTGAGGACGGGAGCTTTCCTTGATTGCCTGTCCTTTTTTACGGAAGAGCGCAAGGAAGTGTCCCTCTCCATTCATTTTGTGTGGGAAAATCCGGATGCATTTGGTAAGCTCAGGATTTCCGTTTCCCCATTCAGGAACTCCATGGGAGAAGCCTTCATAATCTTCCATTTCTGCCAGTTCCATGTCAGGACGGTTTTTCAGAAGCCAGGAAACAGTTTGTTCGTCTTCTGCAGGCGCGAATGTGCAGGTAGAGTAAAGCATCAGTCCGCCGGGACGGAGCATATCGGCTGTCTGGAGGATAAGCTCTTTCTGGATTTCGGAAAGCTCCAGGGATTTTTCGGGAGTCCAGTCTTTGGCAAGGGCTTCTTCCTTACGGAACATTCCTTCTCCGGAGCATGGGGCATCCAGGATGATCTTGTCGAAGAATTCGGGGAATGCTTTGGTTAACTTTGCAGGTGTTTCGTTTGCTACGAAGACATTTGGGATGCCGAAGAGTTCCAGGTTGCGAAGGAGGGCTCTGGCGCGGGAAGTGCTGATATCGTTTGCTACCAGAAGTCCCTGTCCCTGAAGTGCTGCACCTGCTGCAGTTGCCTTGCCTCCCGGAGCTGCGCAGAGGTCCAGGACTCTGTCACCCGGCTCGATGGGGATGCGGGAGGCGGGGGTCATGGCGCTGGGTTCCTGAAGGTAGTAGAGGCCGGCCTGGTAGTATGGGCATCTGGAAGGACGGATGTCTTCATCGTAGAAGTAGCCGTTTTTGATCCATGGGATCTGACGGGTTGGAAATGGAGACAGGTTTTCGAAGTCTTCGCAGGTGATCTTGGAGGTGTTTATGCGCAGGCCGTAGGTTCGGGGAGCGCTGAAGCTGGAGAGGAAGGAGGGGTATTCGTTGCCGAGCATTTCTTTCATTCGGGTGAGGAATGCGGAGTGGAGGTGTGTTGTATTTTCGTTCATAATGGGTTGGGTTCCTTTGCTGTAGTTTTGATTGGTGGGTGGGGGACGCGCAGGAAAATATATCTGTCTGAGTGCGGTTTCGGCATCTAAGATCTTCTAAGTCGGTAAAAACCTGCTAAAAGCATGGAGAAAAATGCAAAACTCGCTCCGCTGCAGGCTTCGCTCAGACAGGTTGCGATTTTTCTCCATAACGCAGATTTCTACCGGCTAAGAAGATCTAAGATGCCTGCAAATGCACTCAGACAGATATATTTTCCTGCGCTGTTTACTGAAAATGACTGTAGTATAACGTGAGGTTTA
>ERZ840407.1547-NODE-1547-length-10344-cov-3.284965_pt1 | contig 10344 bp, 9 predicted proteins | sample MGYA00519877_ERZ840407 | MGnify/ENA primary metagenome ERZ840407 (study PRJEB31850, sample SAMEA3708875) | human gut metagenome | biome: human gut; feature: human-associated habitat; material: faeces | place: China | collected 2014 ...
CGTATGGGAACTTTCGGACGTCCGTGTTTTGCAAAGTCAAAACACAGATTGTCGGAAAAACGAAGTTTTTCGACAGGCTCAGTATGAAGGAAGCGGCGCATCGTCAGGGAAGAGTCAGTGCGCCGCAGGACCAAAGCAATAAAAAGGGGATATTTCCAGTGAAAAAACGGATGATAAGCGGCGTTCTGGCCGCTGTGATGCTGCTTTCCACCGCATACGCGGCTGAGGGCAGCACGCCGGACGGCACCGCCGCAGCCGATACCGCTGTTTCGGCGGACGCGGCAGAGCAGACTGTAAAGCTCGTATTCAAGGCGGACACGCCGCTCACCGGCGCAAACGGCGACATGGTGACGGAAATTCTGAAGAACCGTCTCGCCGCGCTCGGCTACAAGGACTACACCGTAACCGTGTCCGAGGACGGCACGGGCATTACCGCTGCGTTCCCACAATCGACGCAGGTTTCCGGCCTTGCGGACTACCTCGTGCAGCCGGCGGTCTTCACCGCGTCCGATGCGGACGGTAAGGTCTGGCTGACCAATGAGGACTTAAAGCGGGTAACGAGCAGCAAGGGCAGCAAGGACAGCACCGGCTGCATCGTGCTGACGCTCACGACCAAGGGCCGACAGAGCCTCCGCGAGGCTACCACCGACATCGCCTCGCGCGACAGCGACCGCAAGCTGTACATCAAGGTGGACGGCAAGACCATCGCCTTCCCGACGATTTCGGGCAAAATCGACAGCAGCAGCGTCAATATCGAGAACAATTTTACTGAGCAGGTCGCGGAAAACTACGCACTCCTGCTGAACGCGGGCGCACTTCCGGTCACGCTCACCGTTTCGAGCGCTCCGGCGGCAAACGACAAGCCGATTGACGGCGACGATAACAACGGCGGCACCACGACCGAGCCGACGAGTCCGACTACCCCGACCAACCCGGACACGCCGGATACCTCGGACACGACCGAATTTCCGGATATGAAGGGTCACTGGGCGGAAGCCGCCCTCAAAAAGGGGATTACCCTCGGTCTGCTCAAGGGCTCGAACGGCAAAATGCTGCCGAACGACCCGGTACGCGGCTCCGAGGCGCTGACTATTCTCAACCGTGCGCTCGGCGCGAACGAGCAGGACAGCACGGCGTCCCTCGCCGCCTCTCAGCAGAACCAGTGGTACACTTCTGAGCTTGGCAAGGCAATTCACCTGAACCTCATCGACGCTGCCGACAGCCGCAATTTCGCGAACGCCGCGACCCGTGCGGAAGCCTTCGTCTATATCGTGCGAGCCTTCGTCTATGACCGCGCAGAGTCCGGCACGGACGAGCTGAGCGTGTTCACCGACACCGGCTCCATGACCACCGCGCAGAAGCAGGCGGCGGCGGCTCTCGTTGCGTCCGGCGTTATCAAGGGCGACACCGCGACTACCCTCGCACCGGATAAAAAGCTGACCCGTGCGGAATTTGTCACCATGATCACCCGTATCACGGGCAATATCTCCGCGGAGTACACCGGCGCGGCCGGCGGCAGCATCGTTTCGGGCGATACCACCCTCACGGCATCCAACCTCACCGGCGACCTGATTTTCTCTGCCCCGGTACATACCGTAAACCTCTCGGACGTTTCCACCCCGAACCGCGTCGTGCTCAAGGGCTGCGACAACGTGACCCTGACGGCGGACGGCCAGGCAGGCATGTCTGTCCTCGCGGCTGACCCGGCGGACAGCGCGAACATCACCCTCGGCGACTCGGTGAGCGTCAACACGCTCGTTATCGCGGGCGACGGCGGCGCAGTCACCTTTTCCGGCAAGGCGGCGAACATCGAGATCACCGCAAGCAACCGCGTAATCGACCTCTCCGGCATGACGGCGGACACGCTTACCATCACCGGCAGCGGCAACACCGTCAACCTCGGCGGCACGGTCGGTGCGGCGGCCATCGAGAGCGGCGCGAAGAACACCCGCCTTTCGGTAGACGGCTCGGCAGGCTCGCTGCTCGTAGCGGGCTACGGCTCGACCGTCGGCGGCGCAGGCCATGCCGACAGCATGGAAATCCGCGCGGCAGGCTGCAATGTAACGCTTGCGTGCGATAACAAGGTCGAGAACATCGACACCGGCATCAAGAACGTAAAAATCAACATCGGCGTGCCGACCAAGGTCACGGCAGGCGGCTCTCTCGTGTCGCAGGCGACCTTCTCGGGCGTCGAGGGCACGAAAATCTGCAAGGCGCAGTGGTATCAGGACGGCAAGCCGCTCTCCGGCCTCGGAAACGATAAATTCGAGCTGACCGACGGCAAGGTTTCCAAGCACACCACCTACTTCACCTTTACGAAGAACATGAAAACCTCGGTCACGACCGGCTTCAAGCTGACCTACGTCAACCCGTCCACGGGCGAAACCGAGGCGGTCTACGCGGAAAAGACCGTTCCGATCGAGAACTATTCGAACGAGTGGTATCAGCAGCGCGATGTTGACCGCGTGCTCAAGCTGGTTTCCTCGACCTACCGCGGCAACTACACGACCTCCTACGCGGTCAATAACGACTACAAGAGCTATGAAAAGGAAACCTGGGTCAACGCCAAGGGTTATTCGAGCAAGTCGAGCTATCTGGTCTGGATCAACCGCGCTTATCAGCACGTAAACGTCTTTACCGGCTCCAAGGGCAACTGGAAGCTCGTCAAGAGCTTTGTCGTCGGCACGGGTGCGGCAGATACCCCGACCCCGACCGGCATCACCACAGTCACCTACAAGCTCAAGGCAGGCTGGACCACGAGCACCTATACCGTTCGCCCGGTCATCGGCTTCTACCCCGACACCGGCTATGCGTTCCATTCGCGCCTGTGCACGCCGAATACGGATAGGGAATACGACTTCAGCAGCGGCTACCCCGTATCGCACGGCTGCGTCCGTATGCAGAAGAACGACGTCAACTGGATCTACGACAACGTGCCGATCGGCTCGACGGTTGTAATCTTCTAATGACTGTCGCAAAACCACAGCATTTCAGAGCAAACACAAAACCCCACCGTTTTTGCGGTGGGGTTCGCTTTTTCATCTCTTTTTATACAAAATCAATTCGGGGTCGGCGCCGTCCTTGCCGTAGGCGGACACGAGGAGAAAATCCGTTCCGGCGAGCACGCCAAAGCAGCGGTTTTCGTCGGCATCGCTCGGGAGCTGATTGCCGAGGTAGGTCTTATTATCGTCCAGAAAGGCGGCAGTCCGGCCGCTCGGGAGCGGATAGGCGAGGTTGACATACCGACCGACCAGCGCGTTCAGGTGTTCGAGCGGGGGCATTCCATCGATGTGAAGCGCGTTGATTTCGCGGATAAGCTGCGCTTTGAAGGCTTCAAACTGTCCGTTGTCGCTGAGTTCGCCGTGGCGCTTCCAGTAGTCGAGCTGCGGCAGACGCTCTTTCAGGTACGTCCGCGCCTGCTCCTCGGTGAAGCCCTCCCCTGTCATGTGCGGCACGCAGACGCGGATTAAATCGTCCATGTCGTGATAGGCGTAGGTGCCGTCGGCGTAGCACCATTTGCAGTAGTCCTCGTTCAGGGTGCCGTCGCTGTCGCGGCCGAGCATATCGTCGCTTTCGAGCGGCATGCCGCAGCACTGGCAGACAAGCTGACGCGGCGAGCCGAGAAGCGTGTTGATGGACACATCGAACAGCCGGGAAAGCAGCTTGAGCGTTTCGGTATTCGGCACCGTGTCACCGTTTTCCCAGCGCGATACCGCCTGCCGCGTGACAAACAGTTTTTCGGCAAGCTCGTCCTGCGAAAGCCCTGTTTTCGTGCGCAAGGTTAGAATAACCTGTTTCGTTTCCATGTCGGAACACCTCCCTGTTGTCTTCATTGTAGCCGAAAACCGTACCGCCGGCAAGCAACGCGCAGTTGCGAAAATTCTTCCTCGAGAGCCTGCACCGAAAAACGAACCCCCGCTGCGTGTAAGCGGCGGGGGTATTTGCACAGAATAAAATCGAAGCATCTTCGCGCGGCAGCGCGCGTGAGGAAACGCAGTTTCCTTTACATGGAGCCGCCCTTGCTGCCTTCCCAGACGCCGGTGGCGAGGGCGGACAGATACGCATTGATAAAGCCGTCGATGTCGCCATCCATTACGGCGTTGATGTTGGCGTTCTCGAAGCCCGTGCGGGTGTCCTTCGCAAGCGTGTACGGCATGAAAACGTAGGAGCGGATCTGGCTGCCCCATTCGATCTTCTGCTGTACGCCCTTGATGTCCGAAATCTTCTCCAGGTGCTCGCGCTCCTTGATCTCGACCAGCTTGGAGCGCAGCATGCGCAGACAGTTCTCCTTGTTCTGGAGCTGGCTTCGCTCGGTCTGGCAGGCAACTACAATGCCCGTCGCCTTGTGGATCAGTCGAACCGCAGACGAGGTCTTGTTGATGTGCTGACCGCCTGCACCGGACGAACGGTAAACCTGCATCTCGTAATCATCCGGCTTGATTTCGAAATCCGCCGAGGTATCCGGAATGTCCGGTACGACCTCGACAGCCGAGAACGAGGTCTGACGGCGGCCGGACGCATCGAACGGAGAGATACGCACCAGACGGTGTACGCCGTTCTCGCCCTTGAGGAAGCCGTAGGCGTTCTCGCCCTCGATGAGAATATCGGCGGACTTGATGCCGGCGGTGTCGCCGTCCTGATAGTCCATGATCTTGTAGGTAAAGCCGTGACGCTCCGCCCAGCGGGTGTACATACGGTACAGCATCGCGCACCAGTCCTGCGCCTCGGTGCCGCCCGCACCTGCGTGGAAGGATACGAGCGCGTTGTGGCTGTCGTACTCGCCGGTCAGCAGCGTGCCGAGCTTCTGCGCCGCTACCGTTTCCTCCAGCTCCTTGTAGCCGGTTTCCAGCTCCCCGAGCATGGATTCATCGTCCTCCTCGATGGCCATTTCGCAGATGGTCAGCAGGTCGTCGCACAGCGCACACATCTTGTTGTACGCCTCGACCTTGCCCTTGAGCGAACCCATGCGGGAGACGATCTTCTGGCTCTCCTCCGGATTGTCCCAGAAGCCCGGCTGCGAGGACTTGATTTCAAGCTCCTCGACCTCGCGCTTCGCCTGCTCCAGACCGAGGGACTTGTACAGCTCCTCAAGCTCCGGCTTGAGGTTGTTCAGTTTCACCTTGTATTCTTCAAATTGTAGCATAGAAATGCTCCTTCTTCTGTATTTTCAGCTATCTTATAGTATACCGTTTACGGGCGTTCTTGTAAAGATTTTTTCGAGAAATACAGGGGAAGCGGCGAACCTTTTCGTAAAGAAAGCGTCAAAAACATAAAGTTCGGCTTGACTAATCCGCCCTTTTCGCATATGATAGTTGTGTAAGAGGGAGTAGCTCACGCCGCAGGGCGTGGTCGGCAACGCCATCCCCGGCGGAAAGAACCGCCCGGTGCCGGACCATAAGCAGCGAGACTTTTATTGCACAGAGGGTGCAATGAAGGTCTTTTTTTTATGCGGTGCGCGTTTTCCTCAAAAAATACGGCTTGTACGCAGTAACATGGTAATTATGAAAACAGGAGGGCCTGCTTATGCTGTCATTTGTCATGCTTGTCGTCGGTTTCGCGCTTCTTGTGTGGGGCGCGGACAAATTCGTTGAGGGCGCGTCCGCGCTCGCGCGGAAAATGGGCGTTTCGCCCCTGCTCGTCGGTCTGACCATCGTCGCGTTCGGTACATCCATGCCCGAGCTTGCAGTCAGCGTGACGGCGGCGCTTCAGGGCGCGAACGAAATCGCGGTCGGCAACGTCGTCGGCTCGAACGTGTTCAATCTGCTCGTGGTCGCGGGTCTTTCTGCCGTCATCTGTCCGCTCGTGATGGATAAGATGCTGCTGCGGCGCGACTGGCCGCTGTCCATTCTGGCGGCGGTGCTGCTGTTCGCGGCGATCCTCCCCGACCAGACCATCGCCCGCTGGGAGGGCGCGGTGCTGCTCGTAGTGTTCGCTGTTATCCTCACCCGCCAGATCCGCTCTGCACTGCACGACCGCGACCAGCTCGCGAGTGCCGCCGCGGAAGCTGAAGCGGAGGAAGCCGAGGCGCCGATGCCCACGATGATGATCTGGGTGAATATCGTGCTCGGTCTGGCGTGCATCGTTATCGGCGGTCAGCTGGCGGTCAACGGTGCGACCGGCATCGCGCGGATGTTTGGTCTGAGCGAAACGCTCATCGGCCTGACCATCGTCGCCCTCGGCACGAGCCTGCCGGAGCTTGTCACCTCCATCGTTGCGGCCCGCAAGGGTCAGAACGAAATCGCGATGGGCAACGTTATTGGCTCCAATCTGTTCAACATTCTCCTTATTCTCGGCGTTTCTTCGGTCATTACGCCTATCCCGGTGCAGGCGACTTCTATCATCGACTGTCTGTTCCTCATCGCCATCAGCGTCATTTTCTATATCCCGGCGCGAAAGGGCAAGCTCGGCCGCCTGCCGGGCGCACTGATGGTCGCGAGCTATGTCGCCTATACAGTCTATCTTATTATGCGATAAGTAAAAGGGTGAAACGATGTGTTCACCCTTGGAGCGGCCGGCTTTGCCGGCCGTTCATTTTGTCGAATAAGGCTGTTTTTCGACAGTCTTAGCCCTGCTGCTGGCCGTTCTTTTTGTTCTGCTGACCGGTCTGGGACTGATTCTGGGAGTTCTGCTGAGACTGGTTCTGCTTTTCCTGATACTGATTGCGTTTCATAACGGTTTTCGCCTCCTGATTTTGAAGTTTCGCTCATAGTCTGCACGGAAGAGCCGAAAAATATACGGCAAGGGGTTGCGGAAATGCGCAAAAGCTGATAAAATTGTTGTGCGTGTTATGACGCATGAAAAATGTTAATAATATTTGTTGATAGAAAGAGGGACATTTAACCATGTCGGGACATTCGAAATGGAACAACATCGCAAAGCGCAAGGGCGCTAACGATGCAAAGAAGGCCAAGATCTTCACCAAGATCGGCCGTGAAATGGCGATCGCGATCAAGGAAGGCGGTTCGGCAAACCCGGACTTCAACTCCCGTCTGCGCGACTGCATCGCAAAGGCAAAGGCAAACAATATGCCGAACGACAACATCAAGCGCACGCTCGATAAGTATTCCGGCGCGAACGGCCAGGTCGATTACGAGGCAAACAACTACGAGGGCTACGGCGTCGGCGGCGTTGCAGTCGTTGTTGAGACGCTGACCGATAACAAGAACCGCACGGTAGCGGACGTTCGTCACCTGTTCGACAAGTACGGCGCAGGTCTGGGCGCTTCCGGCTGCGTATCGTGGCAGTTCGACAAGAAGGGCGTTATCATCATGGAAAAGGGCGATCTCGACGAGGACACCGTTATGATGCAGGCGCTCGACGCAGGCGCAGAGGACTTCCTCGCAGACGAGGAGACCTTCGAGATCTACACCGCACCGGACGATTTCTCTACCGTTCGTGAGGCGCTGGAGAAGCTCGGCTACGAGTTCGTCGAGGCGCAGGTCGAGATGGTTCCGCAGAACTACATCACCCTCGAAAAGGAAGAGGATATGGCCCAGATGCGCAAGCTGCTCGATAACCTCGAGGACAACGACGACGTTCAGGCCGTCTGGCACAACTGGGAGAACGAGGGAGACTACGAGGGCTAACGCCTGAGCTGTCGCAAAACTGACGTTTTGCCGACAAGCTGTGTTCTGACTTCGCAGAACACGGACGTCCGAAAGTTCCTATGCAGAAACTTTCTCCCTCTCAGAGTCAAAAAACCGAGGTACACGCCCCCGGTTTTTTGGAATTTGCTGCGCAAATTCTATTTCATGCGCGCTGTCGCGCAAGAAACGACGTATTAGAATACGCCTCCCGATCTTCTCGGAAAAACGGAATAGTCCTGTATCGGTCTTTGAGAGCCGGGAGATATTTTCGGGCGGCGGAATTATCAGCATGAGAATGGAAATGGTCGGAAGAAACAGGAAAACGGCGGTGTGGGAATCTTAACGCAAACGATTGCGCTCGCGGTTACAGCAAAAGCGTTCAATATGGTGCAAATGCACAGAAAAAAAGGCAATTCTCATATAAAACCGTCCCGTTTGTTGTGCATGGTGCTTATACCGACAAAAGCAGACAAAAATTTTTTTATAAAATTTTGATGAAAAGGCTTTCACATTTTGAGTGCATTAGGTATAATAGGGATGATATCTGGGAGAGAGGACAGTTTGCCGAAAGAACATTAGACACAAATTGTGCTCAGCATATCAGAAATTATCACGGGGCAGGGGGAATGCCGTTGACGAAAAAGCAAAACCACTGGGGCGTGCTGCGCTACCTGATTTATTTTACGCAGGTAGGCGTATCGGTGGTTACGCCGCCGATCCTCTGCTGTTTTGGCGCACTGTGGCTCAAAAGCCGCTTTTCGCTCGGAAACGGCGTCGTGATCGTCGGCATTGTGCTCGGCATCGCAGTCGCAGCGTGCAGTCTGCGGGATTTCCTCAGGCTCACCGAGCGCAAAGCCAGAGAAAGTGAACGGAAGGAGAAATGGCATTGAAAGGATACGAGATCGTCCGCGAAGAGACCGGACGCATGGCGCGCGGCATGGCGCCGCTGGCGCTTATCGCGTTCGGCGTTCTTGTGCTGGCGGGTTTCGACCCCGTGCGGGTCGGCGTAAGCCTGCTGCTCGGCACGGCGTACTCGGTTTTTCTTTTTGCCATGATCGGACGGAGCGCGGCGAAGGCTGTGCTGTTTCCGCCGGCGCAGGGCACTCGTATTGTACGGCGCGGATTTTTTTTCCGCTATCTGCTCACTGGCGCGGCGGTCTTTGCAGCCATAAAGGCGCCCTTTCTTCAGCCGCTCGCGGCTATCCTGCCGCTCTTCTTTCCGAAAGCGGTCCTTCTCTGGCAGCAGGCTCGTCCCTCCGCACGAAAAGGCGGGGAGCGGGGCGACGCCTGACGCACTCCAAAGGAAAGGAGGTTAGACGGTGAATGTTGAAATAAACGGCCCTAAAATACTGGGCTATCTGTTTGGCAACACCAATCTGCCGATCACCGAGACCATGAGAAACGCATGGATCATCATGGCATTCATCCTTCTCCTGTGCATCTTTCTGACGCATCGCATGGAAAAAATCCCGAAAGGCAAGCAGGCCTTCGCGGAAAAGGCGGTGCTGATGATCGACAGCCTCGTAGACAGTACGATGGGTGAGGGATGCAGAGCGTTTTCGCCCTACATCATGACGCTCATGATGAGCTCGCTCTTCGGCTCGCTGGCCAGCCTGTTCTGGATGCGCTCTACGACCGCAGACCTGAACACCACGCTCGGCTGGGCAATCATCACGTTTATACTCATCACCTACAACAAGATCAAGTTCGGCGGCATCGGCGGCTACCTCAAGGGCTTCCTTGAGCCGATCTTTGTCATGGCGCCTCTGAACGTACTGAGCGAGATCGCAACGCCGGTTTCCATGTCGTTCCGTCACTTCGGCAACATGGCAGGCGGCCTTGTCATCACGACCCTCATCATGGGTGCGCTCAAGGTGCTCTCGAACGCGGTTCTGGGTTTCCTGCCCGTTCCGCTGCTTCAGATCGGCCTGCCGGGCGTTCTGTCGCTGTACTTTGACTGCTTCACGGCCTGCATGCAGGCGTTCATTTTCAGTATGCTGACCATGGCGTACGTCGGAGATGCGCGAGGCAGCTGACAAGGCGAATTTCCAACAACACAAATCAATCTGAACGAAACATAATTTCAGGAGGAATAAAAGTATGGATCCCAAAGCATTCGTAGCAGGTATGTCCGCTCTGGGTGCAGGCATGGCAATGATCGCCGGCCTCGGCCCTGGTATCGGCGAGGGTTATGCAGCCGGTCAGGCGTGCTCCGCCATCGGCCGTCAGCCCGAGGCACAGGGCGATATCACCCGTACCATGATTCTTGGTATCGCAATGGCAGAGTCCACCGGTATTTACGCGCTCGTTATTGCGCTGATCCTGCTGTTTGCCAACCCGTTCGTCGGTCAGTTCTAAATGGAAGAAGCAATGTCCTAACTGTTCTTGCCAGTCAGGCCATTGACACTTTCTGACCGCTCCGCGTCAAGCGGGTGGTCCGGAATTGATAAAACGAAACGGAGAACACTTCCGTTCGGGAAGGAGGTAAACCTGTGCAACAGGCAATTTACGAGGCCTTTGTCAGCATCGGCTGGTGGGAGATCCTCGTGACGATGTGCAACACGCTCATCACGTTCCTGATCATCAAGAAGTTCCTGTTTGGGCCGGTCCGCAAAATGCTCGCTCAGCGTGAGGAGGAGGTAAAGACCATTTACTCCGCCGCCGAGCAGGCACAGACCGACGCGGAACAGAAACGCGCCGAATACACCGAGCGCCTGTCCAAGGGCATTCAGCTGGGCTGCGGCAACGCAATCCTGAT
>ERZ840407.1557-NODE-1557-length-10313-cov-2.323260_pt1 | contig 10313 bp, 5 predicted proteins | sample MGYA00519877_ERZ840407 | MGnify/ENA primary metagenome ERZ840407 (study PRJEB31850, sample SAMEA3708875) | human gut metagenome | biome: human gut; feature: human-associated habitat; material: faeces | place: China | collected 2014 ...
CAACCTCTTTCTTCACTTTCAGTTCCGGAATATCCAGCATTATCTTTTGCTCTTTGACAGAACCATCCAGTTGTACCCAGCCTTCAACCGTATTTTTATCATTCTTCTTCAATTGTACGTAATAATCACGTATGTAAGTTGAAGGCATCTCAATCAAAGTAACCGGCCGGGTGATGCCACCGAAATTCCACCAGTCGACATTGACCGTAGGCACAGCTTCGGGATGGCGTTTGTTATCTACTTTCACTACGAGGCTATTGGTACCTTCCCTCAAAAGGCCGGTAATTTCAAAATTAAAAGGAGTAAAGCCACCGATATGCCTGCCCAGACGTTTGCCGTTCAGCCATACAATGGCTTCATAATTAACAGCTCCAAAGTTGAGGAAAAGACGTTTGCCCGGTTGCAAGGAGTATTCAAAATGCTTTCGATACCACACAGTGCCTTCATAATAGTACAACTGAGGGCGCTGTGTATTCCAGTCACCGGGAACAAACAGCAGTTTATCCGTTTCAAAATCATACTCCTGAAGTTGGGTCTTATCAGAATAAGTCTTGTCCTGGGCATAACCGCCGTCATAAGGTTTCAAACGATAGTCATAATAACCGTTTTCAAAGGGATCTACAATCGTTTTCCATTGTCCGTCAAGGGACGTTGTCTGGCGTGCGCCGACATTCATGATTTGGGGAACCTGCTGCCCGAAAGCCAAAACCGGCACCACAAGCAAAAAGAAGGCAATACTGCTTTTCAAAAGTGTTTTCATAAGGTTTACATATTATATATGTCTGCAAAAATAATAAAAAGAAAATAACCGCAATCGTCAGCGAAGCTTTCTTTTATGTACTTTTGCACGCACCACTGTCTGATAAAAGCAGATATTGGCAACTTCAATATTTCATCAGTATGAAAAAACTTATCCTAACCGGCATATGGCTCTTGTGTGGATTCCTCCTTCCGGCACAAGAACTAGAGCAGAATGTGGAAGAACGCCTCCAGACATTCTTTAGGGAATACACCACCCATACGACCAACACCGGCACCTGCAAGCTGGACAGTTTCCGCATTGACTTCCGGAAAAAGAGATTGCTTGTCTATGCAAGCGAGCGCTTTGCCTACCAGCCTCTACGACCAGAAACCGTCGATGCCATATACCGCCATCTGGGACAAATCCTGCCGGGACCGGTGAACTACTTCAACCTCACCGTCTTTGCCGACGGGAAAAGTATCGAAGAGCTTATCCCCAACCTCTACCGGAAAGGGAAGAAAGACAAGGCACGTCTGTTCAGTCACCTGGAATACAAAGGTACACCCTGGGTAACCCGTACCTCACGCCCCTACGAAATCACCCGAGGACTGGAAGGGCGCCACATCGCCCTTTGGCAAAGTCACGGGAAATATTACATCAATGACAAGGACAAATGGGGATGGCAACGCCCGAGGCTGTTCTGCACCACGGAAGACCAGTTCACCCAGTCGTTCATCCTGCCCTACCTCCTGCCCATGCTGGAGAATGCAGGAGCCAATGTATTCACTCCCCGCGAAAGGGACACACAAAAGCGGGAAGTCATCGTAGACAATGACGGTAGCCTGAGCAGAGATGGAGGACAAGGTTCCCTCTATCTGGACGTGAAAAGCCGGAAAGCACGTTGGGAACAGACCTCACTACCCGGATTTGCCCAACGGAAACGAATCTATCAGGACAATGAAAACCCTTTCCTCACCGGTACGGCACGCTTTGCCAAAACTGAAAAGAAGAAAGACAAGGCTTTTGCCGAATGGGTGCCCGATATTCCGGAAACGGGAGAATATGCCGTATACGTATCTTATCAGACTCTGCCGGGCAGCGTAAGCGATGCCAAATACCTTGTATTCCACAACGGAGGCGTCACAGAATTCAAGGTGAACCAGCAAATAGGAGGCGGCACATGGGTGTACCTCGGCACATTCACTTTCGACAAAGGCCGGAACGACTATGGCATGGTGGTATTGAGCAACGAAAGCAAGGAGAAAGGCGTGGTCTGTGCCGATGCCGTCCGCTTTGGAGGAGGCATGGGAAACATTGCCCGCGGTGGACAAACCAGCGGCTTGCCCAGATACCTGGAAGGCGCACGCTACTCTGCCCAATGGGCAGGCATGCCTTACTCAGTTTATGGAGGCTACGAGGGGAAGAATGATATGAACGACGACATCAACGTACGTTCACGTACAGTGAATTACCTTGCAGGAAAATCACTATTCAACCCGACGGAAGAAGGTTTGGGCATCCCCTTTGAAATGAGTATGGCCCTGCATAGCGATGCCGGTTTCAGTAAGGAAGATGAGATTATAGGCACTCTCGGCATTTATACCACCAACTTCAACAACGGTCGGCTGCATGCCGGTACAGACCGCCATGCCTCCCGTGACCTTTCGGACATTCTGCTAACGCAGTTGCAGCGTGATATCCGCTCTACCTTCAACGTCGACTGGACACGCCGCAGCCTATGGAACCGTAACTACAGTGAAACACGCCTGCCCGCCGTCCCTTCCACCATCGTAGAACTGTTGTCGCACCAGAACTTCGCAGATATGCGCTTGGGACATGACCCTAACTTCAAGTTCACCGTCGGGCGTGCGCTCTATAAAGCCATTCTGCAATACATATGCAGCCAGCACGGCAAAGACTACGTTGTCCAACCCCTTCCCGTCAGCCACTTTGCCATCCGCTTCGGTCAAAAGAAGAATACTTTAGAGCTTTCCTGGCAAGGAGAGGAAGACCCGTTGGAGCCGACTGCCAAGCCACGTGAATACATTGTATATACACGTATCGGTCGTGGAGGATTTGACAATGGCGTACGCGTCAGCTCCCCATCCCATACCGTAAAAATAGAACCGGGCATCGTCTATTCCTTTAAAGTAACCGCCGTAAACCGGGGTGGCGAAAGCTTCCCTTCGGAAATTCTTGCCGCCTACAAGGCAAAGCGTGAAAAAGGACAGATACTTATCGTCAACGGATTTGACCGCATCAGCGGGCCTGCCGTTATAGACACCCCCGATGCGGCAGGCTTCGACTTGTCACAAGATCCCGGCGTACCCTATCTCTATGACATCTCCCTCTGCGGCGCCCAGCAGAATTTTAGCCGGAAGGAAGCAGGACGACGTCTGGGAGAGAGCAGTGACGAATACGAAGGCATGAAAATCATCGGAAACACTTTCGATTACCCCTTCGTACATGGCAAAGCCATCCAGGCAGCCGGAAATTACAGCTTCGTCTCATGCAGCGACGAGGCTGTGGAAAAGGGCATCCTCTCATTAGAGGATTATCCGATAGTGGACTATATCCTCGGACTTGAGAAAGAAGACAATTCCAGCAATCCGGCACGCAATACCTACTACAAAACATTCTCCTCGCCCATGCAGCGCATACTGACTTCCTATTGCCAGTCGGGAGGTCATCTCCTGGTCAGCGGTGCCTATGTAGGCAGCGATATGGACAGCTCGCAGGGCAATAAAGAATTTATTCAGAATATCTTGAAGTACCGGCATGGCAACTCTCTGAAAACAGACGGGGACAAAATCGCTGTCCGGGGACTGGGGCATACCTTCACCCTTCCCCGCCTGCCGAATGAGCAAAGCTATCCGGTCACTTCCCCTGATTGCATCCTGCCCATGTCTCCCGCTTTTCCAGTCATGACCTATGCCATCGGCAACACACCCGCCGCCGTAGCCTATCAAGGCAACGATTATCGCACTTTTGTCATGGGATTCCCTTTTGAAAGCATCCGGGAAGAAACATCCAGAAATGTAATTATGGCATCCATACTCCGCTTTCTCACCACAGATTACACAGATTAACACAGACAAAATAGCAATCCCTATAAATAATCTGTGAAAATCTGTGTAATCTGTAGTGAAAAAACTATCTTTGCTTCCATTAATCATTAAACATTAACCACTAAACATTAAACATCATGTACACTATACAAGCCAACCCCAGCGGAACCCGTAGTTTAGAAGTTTCTGAAGAGAACCTTGCCACCATCGAGAAATACGGCCTCTTCCGCCATCTCATCGACAGCAACGGTATTGTGGACGAAACCGTGCTCGACAAGTTGAAACTGAACATCCGCTCCCTCATCGCCGCGCAAGAGGAGGACAGCAAAGATCTGCTCGACCTCTGTATCGACGTTATCTATCACAACAACATGAAGGCCTTCGGACTACAACAGCTCATCAAGCTCTATCTGCAATGGCTTTCCCAACAAGACACCATAGAAGAAGAATAAATGAAAACCATCGACACCTGCGGACAACAGCATTACAGCCCTTTAATCCCTGCCATCAAGGCCATGTGCGAGGCCGGAAAAGGCGAGAAGCTGGAAATCATCATGGACGACGCTGCTGCCTTCAATGACATGAAAGAGTATCTTTCCGAGCAGCAGATAGGCTTCCGTGAGATTTACGACGGAGAACGGATGACATTACAGTTTTTAATGTGCAAATGAAAGAATATCGCCTTACAGACTGGCTTCCTACTACCAAGAAAGAAGTAGAACTGCGTGGTTGGGACGAATTGGATGTAATACTTTTCAGCGGTGACGCCTACGTGGATCACCCTTCTTTTGGAGCCGCTGTCATAGGCCGCATCCTCGAAGCAGAAGGATTGCGCGTAGCCATCATCCCCCAACCCAACTGGCGCGACGACTTGCGCGACTTCAAAAAACTGGGACGTCCCCGTCTGTTCTTCGGCATCAGTCCCGGCTGTATGGATTCGATGGTCAACAAATATACTGCCAACAAACGCTTGCGCAGTGATGACGCCTATACCCCGGATGCACGTCCGGATATGCGTCCGGAGTACCCTTCCATTGTATATACCCAGATATTAAAGAAGCTATTCCCCGATGTCCCCGTCGTACTGGGCGGCATCGAGGCAAGCATGCGCCGCCTGACGCACTATGACTATTGGCAGGACCGTGTACGCCCCAGCATCCTCCTCGACAGCGGAGCCGACTCACTCATCTACGGTATGGGAGAGAAACCGGTGGTGGAACTTACGGAAAGGCTGAAACGCCAACAGACACAGATGGACGCCCCAAGCTTCAAAAAGCTCATCGCCGATATTCCCCAAATGGTTTACCTTGACAAGGAAGTAGTGGTACAAGAAGAGGATATCACCCTCTTTTCCCATGAAGAATGTCTGAAAGATAAAAAGAAAGAAGCTGCCAACTTCCGTCATATCGAGGAGGAAAGCAACAAATATACAGCATCCCGCATCTTGCAAAAGAGCGGCAAGCAGACGGTAGTAGTCAATCCTCCCTATCCCCCTTTGACGGAAGCTGAACTCGACCGCTCTTTCGACTTGCCATACACGCGCCTGCCCCATCCCAAATACAAGGGGAAACGTATTCCGGCATACGACATGATAAAGTTCTCCGTCAACCTGCATCGCGGATGTTTCGGAGGATGTGCCTTCTGCACCATCTCCGCACACCAGGGCAAATTCATCGTAAGCCGCAGCAAGGAGAGCATTCTGAAAGAGGTGAAAGCCATCACGGAGCTGCCAGATTTCAAAGGTTATTTGAGCGATTTGGGAGGCCCGTCGGCCAATATGTACCGCATGAAGGGACGGGATGAGGCCGTCTGCAGGAAATGTAAGCGTCCGTCGTGCATCTACCCCAAGGTATGCCCCAATCTGAATACAGACCACCGTCCGCTGCTTGACATCTATCATGCCGTAGATGCCCTGCCCGGCATCAAGAAGTCGTTCATCGGCAGCGGTGTACGCTATGACCTGCTGCTGCACCAGAGCAAGGACCCGAACACTAACAAAAGTACGCAGGAATATACCCGCGAGCTCATTGCCCGCCATGTCAGCGGTCGCCTGAAGGTAGCACCGGAGCATACGTCAGACCGCGTGCTCAACATCATGCGCAAGCCTCCGTTCAGCCAGTTCGGTGAGTTCAAGAAGATATTCGACAGAATTAACCGTGAAGAAGGACTGCGCCAACAACTCATCCCTTATTTCATCAGCAGTCATCCCGGATGCAAGGAAGAGGATATGGCGGAACTTGCCGTCATCACCAAGCGACTGGACTTCCATCTGGAACAAGTGCAAGACTTTACCCCTACTCCCATGACCGTAGCCACCGAAGCATGGTACACGGGCTTCCATCCTTATACGCTGGAACCGGTATTCAGCGCCAAGACACAGCGCGAGAAACTGGCACAACGCCAATTCTTCTTCTGGTACAAGCCCGAGGAACGCAGGAATATCATGAATGAACTGCGGCGGATAGGACGGGCGGATTTGATAGACAAGCTATACGGTAAGCGATAGAAAGATCCGATACTTCAAAAAACTCAAGAAAAAGAATGAAACGATTCCTCCTCTGTCTATCCCTACTCTCCATCGGAGTGACAGGGATGCTGGCACAAAGCGAATGCCTACCGCAAAATTACAGCATCATCCTTGGTGGCGGTGTTTCCTTGCCCCATGTAGAAGGAAACCGCAACGACTTCTTCAGCAAGAACGGCAACCGGGTGGGATATGACCTCATGACAGAAGGCCGCTACTACATCACGCCCCTATTTGCCGTGGGACTTCAATATGACTATCTGCGCATGGCCCGCCTGCCGGATAAGGCACATCTGCACTGCATACGCCCCAACATCACATACCGTCCCTTGTGGAGCAACGGTAATCAAGGACTGTTCCTATCATTCGGCATCGGGTATATGAACTATCAAGAACGGACATATAAACGCAGTGAACGGAACGGCCACCTTTTCCATAAAGGATATTGTGGAATAACTTTCGCTGCAGGCTATGAGTTCCGCATCAGCCGTAAACTCTCGGGCATGATTCGCTGTGATTTCCTAACAGCAGACTGGTTTGCCAACCCCGATGCACGACTTTACAACACGGACGGCTATGATGACGGAGTAGACCATAGCTGGTTCAAAAACAACATCACTTTCCTCAATTTGGGATTTGCCTTGCAGTTCGGACGTTAGTGGCAGGAGTGGCAACTGTTTACTCCTCCACCTGCATTGCCACTACCTCCTGCAACACACAGACAGCTTCTTCCACCGTCCTGACATCCTTCACCAACATACTCCGTTTGTTGTTCTGTTCGCGCAGGTCACAACGCCGGGTGTACTTCATCATGTAGGCAATGACCTTACCGAAAGCCTGGCTCTGATAGTACGGGCTGTCCGGATTGGAGACGAAGAACAGGGACATGCGCCCACCTTTCAGAAAGACTTTCTCCACGCCGAGGCGGGCAGCCAGGCGTCGCAAGGGAACGATGCGCAGCAGTTCTTCCGTTTCGGGAGGAATCGGGCCGAAGCGGTCTTCGAGGCGGGAACGGAAAGCATCCACATCCTTGTCGAGTGTCAATCCGTCCAACTCGCGATAGAGCAACATACGCTCGCTGCTGCCAGTCACGTAATCGGCAGGCAACAGAAGTTCAAGGTCGCTTTCCACCTGGCATTCGTCGACAAACTGTTCTCCACTGATGACGCCTCCGTCCGCTTTCAGCTCTTCGGCATAAAGGTCGGCAAACTCGTCGGTCTTCAGTTCGTGCACAGCTTCGGAGAGAATCTTTTGATACGTCTCGTAGCCTAGGTCGGCAATGAAACCACTCTGTTCGGCACCGAGCATATTGCCTGCGCCACGGATGTCAAGGTCCTGCATGGCAATGTGGATGCCACTGCCCAGGTCGGAGAAGTTCTCGATGGCTTGCAGGCGTCGTTTTGCTTCGGGAGTAAGGGAGGACAAAGGCGGTGCCAGCAGGTAACAGAAAGCTTTTTTATTGCTCCGCCCCACACGTCCGCGCATCTGGTGCAAGTCACTGAGGCCGAAGTTCTGCGCCTGGTTGATGATAATGGTATTGGCATTGGGTATGTCGATGCCACTTTCGATGATGGTAGTGGCAAGCAGCACATCGTAATCGTAATTGACGAAATCAAAGATTATCTTCTCCAGTTCGGCAGGCTCCATCTGTCCGTGTCCGATACAGACACGGCAGTCGGGAATGTGCCGCTCTATCATGGCCTTCAACTCAACCAGATTGGAAATACGGTTATTCACGAAGAATACCTGCCCGTTACGGCTCATCTCGAAATTGACGGCGTCGGCAATGATTTCCTCGTTGAAGGTGTGCACTTCCGTCTGGATGGGATAGCGGTTAGGCGGCGGTGTCTGGATGACGCTCAAGTCGCGCGCACCCATCAGCGAAAACTGCAAGGTACGGGGAATGGGTGTAGCCGTCATGGTCAGCGTATCCACATTCACCTTCAATTGGCGGAGTTTCTCCTTGACGGAGACGCCGAACTTCTGCTCCTCATCAATAATCAACAAACCAAGGTCTTTGAACTTAACGTCTTTTCCCAGGATACGGTGGGTACCGATAAGAATATTCACTTCCCCTTCGGCAAGCCCTTTCACTACAGCCTTTGCCTGAGCAGCGGTGCGGGCACGACTCAGATACTCCACCCGGCAAGGCAAACCTTTCAAGCGCTCCTTGAAGGTCTGGAAATGCTGATAGGCAAGTACGGTAGTGGGCACCAGTACAGCCACCTGCTTATTGTCCGCCACAGCCTTGAAAGCGGCACGAACAGCCACCTCCGTCTTGCCGAAGCCCACGTCACCGCACACCAGGCGGTCCATCGGACGGGCACTCTCCATGTCGGCCTTCACGTCGGAAGTAGCCTTGCTTTGGTCGGGGGTATCCTCATAGATGAAGGAGGCTTCCAACTCCCGTTGCAGGAAGCTGTCGGGACTGTATTGGAACCCCTTCTCCTCGCGGCGTTGCGAGTAGAGTTTTATCAAGTCGCGGGCAATATCCTTTATCTTCGTCTTGGTGCGGTCTTTCAGCTTCTCCCAAGCTCCGGTGCCGAGCTTGTTGAGGCGGGGCGCTTCACCCTCCTTTCCCTTGTACTTGGAAACCTTGTGCAGAGAGTGGATGGAGACAAACACCACATCTTCGTTCTGATAGACAATCTTCATCACCTCCTGCGTGGTGTCACCGTTGGGGATACGTACCAGTCCGGCAAAACGCCCCACACCATGGTCGGTATGCACCACATAGTCGCCGGGGGTAAATTGGTTCAGCTCCTTCAGGCTCAAGGCCACCTTGCCGCTGCGTGCCTTGTCGCTCTTCAAGTTATACTTGTGAAAGCGGTCGAACAGCTGATGGTCGGTAAAGACGCAGATACGCAAAGTGTCGTCGGCAAAGCCTTCGTGCAGCGTCCGTTCCACGGCGGTAAAGGATATGTTGTCTCCACGGTCCTCAAAGATGGCATGGATGCGGTCGGTCTGTTTCAGGCTGTCGCTGCATATGTAGATGGTGTAGTGACGGGAGAGGTATTCGCGGAAACTCTCTGCCACCATGTCGAAGTTTTTATGGAAGATAGGCTGTACCGTAGTATGGAACGAGACGGTAGCATCCGGCGTTCCGGTGGGCTTGTTGCCGAACTCCATCCGGCGGAAATCGAGGGCGCGCAGGGTGAACTCGCCACCATCAATCAGCTTGCCTTCCAGCGTGATGGCTCCATTCTCCTCCGACTCACGGGCGGCGATGGCCTGTAGGGTGAGCGATTCGTCGTGCACGGTCTGGATGCGTTCGCGTAGCCAGAGGAAATCGCGCATGGCAAGCAAGCTGTCCGACGGAAGGAAATCGAGGAACGACACCATGCCGCCGCTTCCTTTTTTTTCCAGGCTATGGCTCAAGTCGGGAACTATCACGATGCTTTCTTTCTTCTCTTTCGAGAGCTGTGTTTCCACCTCGAAGGTACGGACGCTTTCCACCTCATCGCCGAAAAAGTCTATACGGAAGGGATATTCGGAAGAGAAGGAAAAGACGTCGATAATACTGCCACGAACGGCATACTGCCCCGGCTCGTAGACGTAGTCCACATATTCAAAACCGTAGCTGCGCAATACGTCCGTCACGAAGTTCATATCCACCCTCTCGCCTGCATGCAGTTTCAGTGTATTCTCCCCCAACTCCTTACGAGAGACCACCTTTTCGGCGAGCGCATCCGGATAAGTCACCACGCAAAGTCCTTCTCCTCCTTTTTGCAGGCGGCTCAGCACTTCTGTACGGAGTATTTCGTTTGCCGCATCCTTCTGCCCGTACTTGATGGCACGGCGGAACGAAGAAGGGAAAAACAACACCTGCTCCGTCCCCAATATCTGCGTCAAATCATGATAGAAATAACCGGCTTCCTCCATATCGCCCAGAATGAAAACGAGCGGACAAGTAGCCCGCTGAACCAATACAGACGAAAACAAAGAAGCGGCAGAGGCATATAAACCTCCGCAATATAGG
>ERZ840407.1558-NODE-1558-length-10306-cov-5.975710_pt1 | contig 10306 bp, 9 predicted proteins | sample MGYA00519877_ERZ840407 | MGnify/ENA primary metagenome ERZ840407 (study PRJEB31850, sample SAMEA3708875) | human gut metagenome | biome: human gut; feature: human-associated habitat; material: faeces | place: China | collected 2014 ...
CGGCATCACATTGACCTCGATCTGCAGCGTATCGCCGCCGACTGCCGTCCAGGCAAGACCGCGCACAATACCAATCTCCGGTTTTTCGTTGGCCGGCTGGAACTCATACCTCTCTTTTCCGAGGAACTCTTCCAGGTTTTTTTTCGTCACAACAACCTCTTTTACCTGTTCCTCGAGAATCTTTCTCGCGCTCTTTCTGCAGATTCTGCCGATCTGGCGCTCCAGGGAGCGGACACCGGCCTCTCTGGTGTAGCCGCTGATCACTTCCATCAGCGCCTCATCCTCGATCACAAGCTGTGCTTCTTTCAGACCGTTCGCCTTCTTCTGCTTCGGAACGAGATGTTCTTTTGCGATATGGAACTTCTCGTTTTCCGTATAGCTTGAAATTTCAATCACTTCCATACGGTCAAGGAGCGGTCTCGGGATCGTGGACACATCGTTGGCCGTCGCGATAAAGAGGACTCCGGAAAGGTCTAACGGGATTTCCAGATAGTGGTCGCGGAATTTCCCATTCTGCTCTCCGTCAAGGACCTCAAGGAGCGCAGACGAGACATCTCCCCTGTAGTCCGCGGAGACCTTATCGATCTCGTCCAGGAGCATCAGCGGGTTCGCCACGCCTGCCTGGCGCATCGCATCGGCGATCCGGCCCGGCAACGCGCCGACATACGTCTTTCTGTGGCCGCGGATCTCCGCCTCATCATGAATGCCGCCGAGGCTGATCCTTACATACTTCTTTCCGAGCGCGCGGGCCACGGATCTCGCAATGGAGGTCTTACCTGTTCCGGGCGGTCCCACAAGGCAGAGGATCGGGCTTGTGCCTTTCTTTGTGAGGGCACGGACCGCAAGGAATTCCAGAACACGGTCTTTTACCTGCTCCAGACCATAGTGATCTTCCTCCAGCACTTCCTTCGCATGGATGATGTCCTGATTGTCCCTGGACGTCTTCTTCCACGGCATCTCAAGGACCGTCTCGATATAGGTGCGCAGGACATTTGCCTCCTGGCTTCCGCCCCGCATGCCTTTGAAACGCTGGATCTCTTTTTTGATCTTCTCTTTTACTTCTTTGTCTGCCCTGATCTTACCCAGAGCCTCCGCAAAATGATCTGCGTCTGATTCCGTATTATCTTCGCCAAGCTCCTCACGGATCACTTTCATCTGTTCTCTCAGCAGATATTCTTTCTGGTTTTTATCCACATGCGCCTTGACTTTCGCCTGAAAATCATTCTTGATGGCTATGATCTCGATCTCTTTTAATAAGAGTGCCATCAGAACCTCATAACGTTCGGTCATAGAAACCGCATCTAAGATTTTCTGTTTTTCCCCGAAATGTACCGGAAGGCTGTTGGCAAGCTGATTCATCAGTTTTTCCAGATCTGTGATCTCACTTAACTGGCGTTGCAGCTCTTTTCCCATTTTGGGATTGACAACCACATATTTTCCAAATGTCTCCTGAATGCTTCGAAGCATTGCTTCCTTCGCTTCTTCTGGCAGTCCGTCATCCACTTCCTCATCAAATCGAATGATCTCCGCAAGCAGATAGTCCGGATTTTCAAGAAAAGCGGACAATTCTGCCCGCTCTTTCCCTTCTACCAAAATGCGTACAATATTATTTTGTAACTTAATTACCTGCTTTACCTCAGCAATGATCCCGATCTTAAATAAGTCCTCGATATCAGGATTTTCCTGTTCCACGTCTTTCTGTGCCACAAGAAAAATCTTCTGCTCATCCATCATGGCTTCTTCCACTGCCTTGATGGATTTTGCACGGCTTACGTCAAAATGGGCTACCATTCCCGGCAGAATTACCATTCCGCGAAGGGCAACTGCAGGCATTTTCATAATCATTGTATCCATTTTCTATAATTCCTTTATCTGTAACAGCTTTTCCTGCTGTTATCTTTTGTTTAAGAAGCCTGTTCTATCTTCTCAACAAGTGCTTTTTCTTCTTTCTCTTCAATTGCAAGATTCTTTTCTACATCTTCTTTGGTGATCTCACATCTTGTAATGCTCTCATCGGATGGAATATGATACATCAGATCTAATGTAACAGCCTCCATGATTGCACGAAGACCACGCGCCCCGGTCTTTCTCTCAAGCGCTTTGTCCACGATTGCTTCGAGTGCATCCTTGTCAAATTCCAGACTGACACCGTCTAATTCAAACAGCTTTTTGTACTGTTTTACAAGTGCATTCTTCGGCTCGCATAAGATACGGATCATCGCATCCTTATCTAACATATCCAGTGTTACGGTTACCGGCACACGACCGATAAATTCAGGGATGAGTCCGAATTTCACAAAATCCTGTGGAAGTACATGTTTTAATACTTCCCCTACATTGTACTCATCTTTGGCGTGTACTTCTGCATTAAATCCAATGGATTTCTGGTCGAGACGTGTCTCAATGATCTTCTCTAATCCATCAAAAGCACCACCACAGATAAATAAAATATTGGTAGTATCAATCGGGATCAGTTCCTGCTGCGGATGTTTTCTTCCACCCTGTGGCGGAACAGAAGCAACCGTTCCCTCTAAAATCTTAAGTAACGCCTGCTGTACACCCTCGCCGGAAACGTCTCTTGTGATGGAAACGTTCTCAGATTTTTTTGTAATCTTGTCAATCTCATCAATGTAAATGATACCGTGCTGTGCACGCTCAATATCATAATCAGCAGCCTGGATCAGTTTCAAAAGGATATTCTCGACATCTTCACCCACATAACCTGCCTCGGTAAGTGTGGTTGCATCTGCGATTGCAAACGGAACATTCAACACTCTCGCCAAAGTCTGTGCCAAAAGTGTTTTACCGGAACCGGTTGGTCCGAGCATAAGAATATTACTCTTCTGCAATTCTACATCAGAATCTGATCCTGCCATAATTCTCTTGTAATGATTATAAACTGCAACGGACAAAACTTTCTTCGCCTTATCCTGACCAATGACGTACTCATCTAAAAATGCCTTCATCTCCTCCGGCTTGATCAGATTGATCTGCTCCGCAGGCTCTTCCTGATTTCCGTCAAATTCATCATTCTCCAACTCTTCGTCTATAATCTCGGCGCAAACATCGACACACTCATCGCAGATATAGGCTCCGTTTGGTCCCGCAATCAATTTGCGAACCTGATCCTGAGTCTTACCGCAAAATGAGCAGCGCAGTCTCTCGTCATTTCTTCCTGCCATTTCTTATTCTCCAATGTCTATATTTATTAACGGCTTGTGATCACATTATCGATCAGTCCGTATTCCATTGCTTCCTGAGCGGACATGTAATGATCTCTCTCTGTGTCCGCTGCGATCACATCATATGGTTTTCCTGTGTTTGCAGCTAAAATTTCATTTAATTTTTTCTTTGTCTTTAAAATGTTCTCTGCTGCGATCTGAATCTCGGTTGCCTGACCTTTTGCTCCGCCGGATGGCTGGTGGATCATAATCTCTGCATTCGGAAGTGCAAGTCTCTTGCCCTTTGCTCCGCCTGCAAGTAAAAATGCTCCCATGCTGGCTGCCATACCGATACAGATGGTAGATACATCACATTTGATGTACTGCATCGTATCATAAATAGCAAGACCTGCTGTTACCATTCCACCTGGGGAATTGATATATAAATGAATGTCTTTTCCAGGATCCTCGGACTCTAAGAAAAGTAACTGTGCAACAACAAGGCTTGCTGTTGTCTCATTCACTTCTTCTCCAAGGAAAATAATTCTATCTTTTAATAATCTGGAGTAAATATCGTAATTACGCTCTCCTCTGCTTGTCTGTTCAATGACGTAAGGTACTAAACTCATATCTCTTACCTGCCCTTTCCTTTTCATAAATATGGTTGGAATCGCACTATGATTGAATCCACACTTTTTTCACTATTGCAATATATCGGTCATACACTGCACTGATAAATATTATCCCACAAATGCAGAGACGTTGGAATAGGAAAAAAACATGTTTTATGAAAAATTAATATCTTGTTCGAATTTTCAAAAAATATTGTACTTTTTTCTCATCAGATGCAATCTGTCATAAATCTCAAACAGACCGGCTCATAAGAGCCAGTCTGTCGTATTTGCTGTACATTGTTCAGAAATTATTCTTCTGTAGCTTCCTCAGCTTCTTTTTCTTTCTTTGTCTTAGCTTTTGCTCTTTCTTTTACGTTCTCCATAATTAAGTCAACTGCTTTTGTCACAGATAAATCTCTCTTAATGGATTCTTTCTCAGCATCTCCTAAGTACTCTTTTAACTTGTCAGCTTCCATTCCGTACTGAGCTGCCATCTTCTCAATTTCTGCATTGATCTCATCTTCAGAAACTTCGATATTCTCATCTTTTGCGATCTGCTCTAATACAAGGCTACTCTTGATACGAGTCTCAGCTTCCGGACGAACCTGCTCTTTTAATCCGTCGATCGTCATACCGGAGAACTGCATGTACTGCTCCATGGAAAGACCACTCTGTGCGATTCTCTGTGCAAACTCATTGACCATGTTCTCACACTGTGTATCGATCATAGCTTCCGGGATCTCCATTGTGGATTTGTCGATGATCTTCTTGATTGCTTCATCTTCTTTTGTACGTTTTGCTTCGTTCTCTTTCTCAACTTCAAGATGTTTTCTTAAGTCTTCTTTGTACTCAGCTAATGTATCAAACTCAGATACTTCAGAAGCAAATTCATCATTTAATTCTGGAAGTTCTTTTGTTTTGATCTCGTTGATCTTAACTTTGAATACGGCTGGTTTTCCAGCTAAATCAGCTGCCTGATATTTCTCTGGGAAAGTAACGTTAACTTCTACTTCATCCCCTGCATTGTGTCCTACTAACTGATCTTCGAATGTATCGATGAAAGAGTGGGAACCGATCTCTAATGGATGATTCTCTCCTTTACCTCCTTCAAATGCAACACCGTCAACAAATCCTTCGAAATCGATGACTGCTGTATCACCGTTTGCTACTGGTCTGTCTGTTACAGTTACAGTTCTGGAGTTCTTCTGCTGCTCTTTCTCAAGTGCTGCTTCTACTTCTTCGTCTGTTACAGTTGTGTCAATCTTAGTTACCTGAACACCTTTGTATTTTCCAAGTGTTACTTCTGGTCTTACTGCTACTTCTGCTGTGAAGATGAAAGGTTTTCCAGATTCGATCTGAACAATGTCGATTGTTGGTCTGGAAACGATGTCCTCTTTGCTCTCTTCCATAGCTGCTGCATAATTATCCTGAATTAAGATGTTTGCTGCTTCTTCATAAAATACAGCTGCACCGTACATTTTCTCGATCATAGCTCTTGGAACTTTACCTTTACGGAAACCAGGGATGCTGATTTTGTTCTTCTCTTTCATGTAAGCAGCCTGTAAAGCTTTTTCTACTTCTTCTGCTGGTACTTCAACAGTAAGTTTTGCCATGTTTTTTTCTAATTTTTCAACCTGTACACTCATTATAATGATTTTCCTCCTTATATATATAAAATATCCATGTACATTTCACGCTTAATGCGCTAATCGAGCCACGTCCAAAGTCGCATAAACCCGCGGTTTTTCTGGCTCTGCCTAAAAATGGGCGTACTACGACTATCGCAGTCATTCTAGAATTATAGCACACACTTTTGCAAAATACCAGTGTTTTTTATGGTTTTACGAGGTTTTCTGCGATTTCTGCTCTTTTGCCATGCAATTTATCATATACGACATTACAAACCACTGTATAAAGAGAGGCAGTCACATTGATTCCAGACCGAAGCAGCAGTGCCATCGGCAGTCCGAATAATGAAGCTGCAATTGCAAGCGCTCCAAACGTGTTAAAAACCGTCTGCCATTTATATCCGGCAGAATAACCCACGCCGATCCCACCAATAATTCCGATCATACTTCTTCCTGACTCCGGCAGTATCAGATAAAGGACGAGAAACAGCGCACATCCGGCAATATTAAACACGCCCCTGTCCACCGCCCTCATTTTTCCATCCTCTGTAAATGGAAGGCAGACTGACATACATGCGATCCCTGCCCACATTGCTCTCGGAAGTCCAAGCAGCGAAACGATCAGCATTGCACTTGAGACGATCAGTGTCAGTTTCAGATACCATTGATTTCTCGCAGACCGGACATCAAATTCCCGAAATAAATCCTTAAATGTCCTGCGGTAAGGTCTGTTTTTCTGATTTTTATAAAAAACCGCCATGCACACAAGCATTCCCGCCGTAAGTCCGATCACCCGCATCTCAAATGCTCTGCCACTCACATCATATCCATATAAGAGCAGATACCCGAGCACAAACGTAGAATGATTATGCATAATGACATTGTGGCATCCAAAAATCATAAGAAGCAGGATACAGACACAATTTATAAAAAATGCTCCCACCGGAGATGCCATATTTGCCAGTCGCGGGCCAGCCATCATAATCGTAAATATTCCCACAATGGACAACAATCCATGACTCGTCCGTATACCAAAATCAGCCTGTCTCAGCACAAGCAGTGCCAACAGGACCGTCACTCCTGCAACGCTATTTTCCTGCCCCGTCAATTTTGTATACAATGTGACAACTGCCACACAAAAAGCCATAACAAGATATACTTTAAAATTATAGATAAGAATATGACGCCATTTTTCTTTTTTGTCTGTCGTATTTTTGATCAACTGTTTTGAACCGGCAGAACTAAGCTGTAACTCCTGATAAAATGTCATTTTGTTGTCTCCTCTCTTCTCTTTTGAATCAGCAAAGCGAAGAGTACTATACTTCAAAACAGAGTGTCTGGCAAGTATAAAACCTTATTTTAGAAAAATTTTGGAATGTTTACTGTTTTTTCATATAGAAATATTTTCCGAACAAACTTTATTTATGTTAAAATGTGATTATCCAGAAAGGTCTGTATAAATGAGGAGAGTAAACTATGGCAATCACAAAATCCAACGAAAGAACAAAATATGAGCTGGCAGATGCCATGAAACACTGTATGAGAACTGCACCTGTAGAAAAAATCACTGTGAAGGAAATTGTAGAAGCATGCGGTGTCACAAGACAGACTTTTTACCGCAATTTTCAGGATAAATATGACCTCATCAACTGGTATTTTGACAAAATTCTCTTAGAATCCTTTGAACATATGGGGGAAGGAAAATCTGTCTATGAAAGTCTTGTAAATAAATTTACCTATATTCAGGAAGAAAAGCTGTTTTTTAAAGCTGCATTTAAAAACGATGACCAGAATTGCCTGCGCGATCATGATTTCCAGTTGATCACCGCTTTCTATACGGATCAGATTGAAAGCCGTACCGGTAAAAAGATTTCTCCGCATCTGCAGTTTCAATTAGAAATGTACTGTCAGGGTTCTATCTTTATGACTGTCCAATGGGTACTTGGCTGCCGGAAATGCACACCGGAAGAACTTGCGAAATCTCTGGCTGGCGCTATGCCGGCAGAATTAGGAAATGTATTCCGGGAGGTTGGACTGATATAAACCGACCATCATTTGTCCCCTTTATTTAATATAAGCAGTAATGCTATTATGACCTTCCAACTTAACAAAACCAGCAGCAGTATACAAATCCACTTCTTCCCTATTATCTACATCAACAACCACCATCATTTGATTTGGTCTGTTTAATTCTATTGCGTTTGCCAACAATGCCAGTTCATAGCCTTGAGACACCACTTCAGGCTTTACATACAATGCATAGATTTCATTAATATCGTAACAACTTTGAACATCCAAATACCCAAGAACCTGTTCATCTTTTACTACAAGAAAAACTCTAAATTTATCTAAAGCAGAAACAATACGCTTAGCAGTCCAATACGTATCAGTATTATGAAGATCATAGTACTGCTTCATCCACTTATCTGATAATGTTTCAATATTACTGGTTGATACATTAGGCACAAATCCACCTTGAATCATTTTCATTTGTTCCGGTTCAAATATCGCTCCCTTCAACTTCAATGGTTTATAAATTGCCATATTTTGTGGATTAAACACAAAATCCATCTGATATCCACAATAATTCCTTTCCATATATTCAAGCATTTCAATAAACACTTCTTCTTCCTTACTAAACCCTATAAGCATCTCAACATATCTATCATCTGGAAGAACAATAAAGACAAAAAGCCCTTTAGTAATTCCATTTTCCAAAACAACATAAGCATGCTTATCTTTAGACTTTAATGAACAATATAGATTATTCTTATCGTAAGTAAAATGAGGATCTGAATATTGAGGATGTTTAGCTAATTCATTGACAAAATCTTCATATTCATCAAACGAAAATATCTTTTGAATCATCATTTACACCTCCACTAGCATCATTTCTTATAGTTATATAAACAGGAAGTTATAAAACAAACATAACCCACAAAATCAGATAAGTTTTGCGTATATCACGATTTACTAATAAATATATGCTTCCATATGCCAATCCTAAAAACATACATGATATTCCCGTCGAAAAGTCTTTTGTCAAGAAATGCCCCATCCCCCATGTAATTGCTATTACAATTCCTCCATAAGGAATGTTTACTCTTTTAAACCATTTCTCACATGCTATCTGCCCAAATACAAGAATCAGTGTGACTAATACAATTTCGAATATGTAATAAATATACTGGAAAAAGAATCGTAATACACCTAATTTTTGAAATTCCAAAAGCACTTTTGAGCCATTCCATTCTATATATGACATGGTCAGACTTCCGCAAATCAAAACAACAACTAAAATCCATTGCCATGTTTTTACTTTTTTTCCCTTTCTCCAAATATCAAAATCATATTTTCTTTTGGCAAAATTCATGATAAGAAAGCTTATTATTCCCCACATAATACAGGTAATAATCCAGTGAGTAATATGTTGCAAATCAGACCATTCCACTAATTGTCTCCCATATAAAAAAGGTTCTATTCCATAGGCAATGATTGCTTCCAGCATTAATCCGCCAAAAGCACCTAGTGTTAGTAATATATAATTAAATCCTGTTACTCTTTTCATCAGACACCCTCACAAATTCAAATTCGTCGTTCTATTACTTAAGTATCTTATCCAATTCAGAAATCATAATCTCCGGATTAAATTTATTGTTTTGCCACAGAGTAGCAGTCAATACTCCTCCCATTGACATACCATACACTGTATATACATTTTTCCCATAATGTGAAAGCATATAATCTTCGATTTCTCTCGCATCTGACAAAAACGATACAAAGTCTTCCTTAACCTCTGGGTTATGTCCTGACATAATAGCACTATGATATGAAACTTTTTTTCATAATACTCTATATATTTATTCCATACCTGCCACGGGCACTGAAAGCCATGTATCAGAATAATTTTTCTTTTACTGGTATCACCAAATTCCAAAATCTTCAAATCACAAAACCTCCACTAACTTCATATATAAAACAATAAAAAATGCTATGCGTTAAGCAATAATATTTCCAATCGCACAATATAGAAACGGCATATACATAAGTAACAAACTTAATCTTTCCCAAAGACCTTCATAAGTAAAAATTGTTCCTTTAAACTTCTCCTTATCACCCATGATAAAAAAGGAAAAGAACATTACTGCTAATACAAACGCAAGAATACAGAAAATACCCTTTATAACATCACTTTCTTTAAAAGCACTTATCCCCTGTAATAAAGGAAAAAACATCAATGCCATAAAACCAAATGCAGAACCCGCACCATGAATTTTTGATGCAAAAGTCACTTTATCTTTTGATTCATTAACGCTAAACAAACCAGACAAAATTCCTGCTCCTACTGCAAAAGTAGCAATCGAGATAAATGTAAATCCTGCTAATACACTTGAAACAGCATTTACATCTTTATAAAACAAAAATGAAGCTCCCAACAAAAAAACACCTAACCACACAAGCCAAATATTATAAATCTTTCTTACCGGACTTTCAGGGCTTCCCAAAACACTTATTACCATTGTCTTACTATTATATCCTTTATAAAAATGCTTCAATATCCATAGAAGTAAAAACTCGCCAATTATTGTTATCAATAAAAGTATGTTAAATAGTTTACTATCAATTATGCCGTTCATTTTTAGTCTCCATTTCTCTCACGAAATTTCCGATTTCTATGACAATATCTTATCATAACATATATGTGATTTGTCAATTTATATATCATAAATTAGGCAGATTTTGTGGCTGCATTCATAACGTAAAGCAGGGCAGATATAAGAGTACATGCACAAGTCACTCACAGCGTAGATGAAAGTAAAAATCGTACAGACAAATATTATTTTCTTCGTGAGCTATGGAGATAAGACTCTTTAGAGGCTTATCGGAATGTCCAGCGAACAGA
>ERZ840407.1563-NODE-1563-length-10291-cov-3.257132_pt1 | contig 10291 bp, 9 predicted proteins | sample MGYA00519877_ERZ840407 | MGnify/ENA primary metagenome ERZ840407 (study PRJEB31850, sample SAMEA3708875) | human gut metagenome | biome: human gut; feature: human-associated habitat; material: faeces | place: China | collected 2014 ...
AATATGACCTCCAACAAGATTTTCTGCCTTCGCACTTACAACTCCGTGGTCAATATTTACTTTTGCTCCAAGAGCCTTAAAGCCCTTTAAATGCTGGTCTATAGGTCTGCTTCCTATATTACATCCACCCGGAAGTGCCACATTAGACTCCTTATACTTTCCAAGAAGTGCCCCAAGTAAATAATAAGAAGCTCTTATCTTTCTGATATATTCGTATTCAACATTAAGATCGCTTATTGAACCCCCGTTAATCTGAACTGTGTTGTTATATATATATTTAACCTTTGCACCTATGCCCTCTATTGCCTGTAATAGCACTCTTGTGTCTCTTACATTAGGCACATTCTCTATTGTTACGGTCTCATCCGTCATAATTGCTGCTGCCAGAATACCAAGTGCGGCATTCTTTGCTCCACCTATGGACACCTCTCCACGAAGTGGCACTCCTCCCTTGACAACATACTGTTCCATAATTCGCACCTCTGTCACTACTTACTAATTCATAAAAAGTTACTAATCTCTAAATATCTTAACCATAATCTCATATTCTATACCGTTACAATTATGGTATTACTCTATCGTTATCCTTAAATATATTAAGGTATATGTTCAAATATTTCAATATCCTTATGATTATATCACACCATATTATTATGTCAATCTGTCTTATCCGCATTTTATTATGATTTAAAAAGGGTATGGAAAATATCCACACCCTTTGTACGTTTTATTCTAGTTCTTATTAACATAATTAAGAGGATTAACCCTTGTGCCATCAATCCATATTTCAAAATGCAGACGTGGACTTGTCACATCGCCTGTGCTTCCACTTAACGCTATCTGCTGGCCCTGACTTACCTGCTCTCCAACACTGACAGTAAGTCTGCTGTTATTAGCATACCTTGTCAGGCTTCCATCTTCATGCTGTATATCAACACAGTAACCATATCCACCATACCAGCCTGCTCTTGTAACTTTACCAGCTCTTGCTGCAACAACTATTATGCCTTCACTACACATCCAGTCAACGCCATAGTTAATTGTATCTTCTCCAGTTCCATAACCTGAAACAAAAGTTCCTGCCACCGGCTTAATATAATCAGTCTGTGTAAGGGTTCCCACTGCAATCTTTTCAGGCTTTGACTCCTCTGTTATATTCTCTTTTACAATATCTCTTGCTACTTCCCTGCCATTAGCATATGTGACATTAGCAACCACTGTTCTTTTTCCTGACGTTCCCTCATCAAGAATTGTATTAGTCCCTCTTGAATTATTATTATCGTCAATATAACTCACTTCAGCCTTGTAGTCCTCATCATACGAGAGCTGCTTGGTTGTAAGCACTGTTATCTGCGTATCCGGTACTGTTACCACAAGCTCATCGCCTGGTACAACAACCACATTTTGTGAAGCTATGTCATTAAGCTTAAGTAGATCATCCAAAGTCATCTGATAATCTTTGGCAATCTGTTCAAGAGTATCGCCTTCCTTTACTATATAAGATACCTGGGATTTATTCTCTCTTGTTAAAATGTCATAAGCTTCCTGTACAGACACTACATCTGCCTTATCCCCGCTTACTGCGTTAACAGATACATTTTCTGCAAAACCGATTCCTGTAAGCTGGTCAGGTGATTTCTTGTTAGTTCCATTTTCCGATTTATTATCTTCAAAGAATGAAGCAACTATCTGTGTATCCTGAACTGACTCTTCATCATTCTTATTAATAGCAATTGTGTACTGTTCATCAATCGATGTTCCAGCCTTTATAACAGGTTCAAACTCATCAGCTACATTGTATGGCTGTATAATCTTTCTGAATAACTCCTCAACTTCTTCTCTAGTAGCAAGAGTTACCATATTATCATCAACCCTTACAGTATATGCAAGCTGTGTTTCAACATCAACGATACAGTCAAATAATGAGCTGTATATTGCATTCTGTAACTGCTTGGTAGTCATACGTTTTGCTATCGCTCTTCTCTGCTTTGTTATCTTAACATCGCAGTCCATATATATATAATCTGCAAATTCTTTGCAGAGCTGTAATCTTGCATCAGCCAATGCAACATTGACTTCGTCTTCTGTATTAGCAGCGCCAATATAATTACCCTGAATAGAAATACTGTAATATCCCACCTCATTATCAAACATCTGCTTTGATACAAATGGAATACCTATTACTATCACAAGGCATGCAATAAACATTGTCGCGATAAAGGTAGTTCTCATCTCCCTACCATATCTCGTTATGCGTGTCATACATTCCTCCAACAAATAGTATATTTAATGTCATTATTCGTATAATATAATGACGTAATATTTCTGTAACATTTTCGTAACAAATTTTATACTACCACGCATATGCTTATTTGTAAAGTCTTACACTTCTTATAAATAGTGAAATAATAATGAACTGTTCATTATTATGATGCCGGGTCAAAAGCCCCAGACTTTGATACCTACAAATTGTTCCGTGCTACGCAATAAACCCTTTACTTCTTAACTGAGTATCCAAACTTGCCTATATTATCTCCCAGTGTGTAATACTGTCCGTGTGAATATGCTATAAGGTCAGCATCCTGAAGCCTTAATGCACCCTTGCTGTCAAGAAGCTTCTCATCTACATTAACAGCTACAACTTCCGCTATAAACATATCGTGGCTTCCAAGTTCTATAATATCCTTAACCTTACATTCAATATTAACAGGGCTTTCCTTTATTGCCGGTGCAGCTATCTTAACCGATTGCTGTGGTGTAAGGTGCATATCTGCGAATTTATCCGTATTTCTTCCAGATTTAACACCACAGTAATCAGTTGCATAGCATAACTTTCTTGTTGTAAGATTGACAACAAATTCGCCTGAATCTTTTATAATATCGTGGCTGTATCTTTCCTTTCTCACTGATATTGACACCATAGCAGGGTCAGAACATATTGTTCCTGCCCACGCAACAGTAATTATGTTAGGCTTCTCACCCTCTCTTTGACAGCTAACCATTACTGCGGGTACTGGGTATAACATATTGCCGGGTTTCCATGTCTGTTTGCTCATCTTTCAATTGTCCTTTCGTTTCTTCTGGTTTTCTTCCTTTTGCTTTTTTCTTTTTGCCAATTTGCCTCGCCGGGTGCGTCTTGGAAAGCTTCGCTTCCCTTGACTGTCGGGCGTTCGCCCTGCGTTGTTCTTCAACGCATCCGAAGTTTCAAAGAAACTTCTAAGTGACTACGAAGTAGTCATATTATATCATATTATCTGCGTTGTTCTTTAACGCATCCGAAGTTTCGGAGAAACTTCTAAGTGACTACGAAGTAGTCATATTATATCATAATTTACTCTTTCTTAACCCGTACACTCACGAACCCGCGCTACGCGCTATCCCGCCCTGCTTCGCATGGCTGTTCGTTCGTTAATGGCGCAAGAAAAGTAAATGTCTGCTTCGCAGCCGCTTCCTTTTCTTTTGCGCTCATTATATCATATTATAAATATTTTGAAAGTTTCCTGTTTTGGTGGGAAGAATTTATTAAATTAATTATCTCTTTTAAGTTGTATGATTGCTTTAATTATGTTAATATTAATTTAATAAAATATTTATGACAGATTTAAGTCTAGAGGGAATTTAGGTCTGTTTACATCTTTATTATTATAATAATTTTCGGAGGACATTTATGTTAGGTAATGTTATCGTAGGACAGTCTGGTGGACCAACTTCCGTAATCAATTCAAGTCTTGCAGGTGTATTCAAGACAGCAAAAGATAGAGGAGCTAACAAAGTATATGGTATGCTTCACGGCATCAAGGGTCTGCTTGACAAGCAGTATGTAGATCTCTCAGAGAAGATTAAGACTGATATCGATATCGACCTTTTAAAGAGAACACCTTCTTCTTATTTAGGTTCATGTCGTTATAAGCTCCCAGAAATATCTGATGACAGAGATACTTACGAGAAGATTTTTGAAATACTTAAAGAACTCAACATTTCATACTTCTTCTACATAGGTGGTAACGATTCAATGGACACTATTAAGAAGCTTTCTGACTACGCTCTTCTTGTAGGCAGTGATATCAAGTTTATGGGTGTTCCTAAGACAATCGATAATGACCTTGCAGTTACTGACCACACTCCTGGATTTGGTAGTGCTGCTAAATTCATAGCCGCTACTATGAAAGAGATTATCCGCGATGGTCTTGTATATGACTATCCAACAGTAACTATCGTTGAGATTATGGGACGTAATGCCGGTTGGCTTACAGCCGCTTCTGCTCTTGCAAGAGGCGAGGATTGTGAAGGCGTAGACCTCATTTATCTTCCAGAAAAGGTATTTGATATTGACCACTTCCTTGAAAGAGTTAAAGAAATCGCTTCTAAGGGACGTTCAATGGTAATCGCCGTTTCTGAAGGTATTAAAGTTATGGACGGAAGATATGTATTTGAACTTTCTGACCACGTTGAATTCGTTGATGCTTTCGGTCACAAGCAGTTAGCTGGTTCTGCTAAGTTCCTTGCTAACAAAGTCGGTTCTGAACTTGGTATCAAGACAAGAGCTATTGAATTATCAACATTACAGCGTTGTGCAGCTCATATGACATCTCGTACAGATATCACAGAAGCATTCAACGTTGGTGGTGCCGCTGTTAAGGCTGCATTTGAAGGCGAGACTGGTAAAGTTGTTGTACTTAAGAGAGTTTCTGATGATCCATATATGTGCATTACAGAAACACACGATGTACACCAGATTGCCAACATCGAGAAGAAAGTTCCACTTGAGTGGATTACTGAAGATGATTTTGTCACAGAAGACCTTATTCACTATATCAGACCATTAATTCAGGCTGAACTTTCACCAATTATGGTTGATGGTCTTCCTAGACATCTTAATGTTAATATGGACTAGTAGTCCAAACAGACTGGCTTCCCTCTTTTATATGCTGGTCTTCTGCTAATCCTTATTATATGTATCTCATATTAGAAGCCTGGTGCGTAAGCATCAGGTTTCTTTATTATATATCAAATTGCACATAACAGAATTCCATTTTTAAAATTCCAGCACTTTATTAACCTATAAGACAAAAATATTTTTGACCTGTTTATTACATTATGATAAAATCGCATTAATATGATTAATATATATGCAACAACGCTATTATAAAACTACTACTATGGAGGATTACTATGTCCCGCAATAAGTTACAAAAGGTACTCGATATTAAATTTATAATCGCTGTAATAATCATCATATTATTATGTGCTGTGCTTGTATACACAAGAAAAGAAGCTAAAAGCAATTACGTTTCTGATGAAAAGATTACAGAAATCGGCTTTGAAAATATCGGTGAGCTTGCAACCCAGTCAGTAACAACCACTACTGTAAGGGTTGAAACCAAAGACCTTAAGCTGTTTAATGTAAGCATACCTTTGACACAATCCAAATACATATATACATATAATACAACTATCAAGGCTGGAATTAATTTCAGCGATGTCAAATGGCAGCTCGGCGACACTGACGATACAAGCCATAACATATATGTAGACATTCCTGAAGTTAAAACTTTATCGGCTGACATTGACCTTGACTCCTTCAAAGTACTACACGAGGAGAACAACATTTTCTCTCCTATAACACTTACTGAGCATAACGACTCTTTAATCCAGCTAAGAGAAAATGCTTTATCAGACGCAATAAACAGCGGCTTGTACGACAGGGCCCTTGATAACGCTAAGACTATTCTTACTTCATTTATTAGTCAGGTATACCCTTCAAATGAATATAGCATAATATTCTCGGAGCGTGCTAGTGAGTAATATTACGGCAGATTATGATTTTTAACTAAAATCCTACTGCAATACCATTAAGTAATATACGGCAGATTACGATTTTTAACTAAAATCCTACCATAACACAGACTAATACTATCACAGGTTACCAGCCTATATTAATGTAAGAACGGAGAAAATATATGTTTCGATTATGGTGTAAACTTTTTGATGAGTCCAATCATCTTATGAAAGATATGGTCTATGCTAATCCTGATATGGATATTAACAGAACCAAAAAGATATTTGATGGCATAAAAGAAGCCTGCTATACCTTTGATCTGAGCGAGCCTATATGGCTTGACTCTAATATAGCAGACTTCCAACGCCACTCTAAAGTAAGATTTACTAAAGATAATTTTATTGATTCAATTGACTTTGCTTATATGGAAGTTCAGGTTATTGAAGAAGATTAAATCTCAATATTCTCACCCTTAAGTCCAATATATGCACTATCATCAAGACCGCCTTCGGCGTGGCCTATAAGCCACTTATTAGCAGCCGCAAGAAGTGCATCTTCATTGATATTACTACTGCCAGTATTCTTATTTGAGGTGCTGGCTGTTTTATTATCTATTCTTATATGCTTTGACTTTAATGGATAGTTAGTTCCCTTAGGAAGCACAACTGCCACCTGAAACCCCTTACCATCTATGCCGCAAGGTGCATAATGAAGCGTTGTAGAATACACTTCAACAGCCGTTCCTGCCGGAACCCTGAAAGCTTTTACATTAGCAGTGTCGTATGTATAATCATCATTAACATCTGTCAGCAATCCCAGCATAAGAATCATATCCGTAGCCGCGATATTAATCTCAGAATCTCTGTGATACTCAAGTGCATTAAGCTTTGAATTATGTCCATTACAGTAACCTATCTGAATTGGCATTTCACCATATACAACTGAGGAAATGTCAAGCCTTACAGGAAGTGCTTCAAGCTCCTTTACTGCTGGTTCATATACAACACCCGATGGTATGGGAGTTCTTTTTAATTCCTGTATAAGCTCTGTAAAATCCACATTATCAACTACACGTCCATATTTCTTAAATTCATCATCATTAACTGATAAAATCTGCATACTCTTCTCCATTCCGCTTGTTATACTGCCATTTCTTCCACACTTACACTACCGCATTTCTTGATTCACCCTTAGTGAAAGCTGCAATATTCTCATATACTTCGTCCATAAGTCTTGTTCTTGCTTCTACTGTGCCCCACGCTACATGTGGTGTAATCACAAGCTTTGTGCTATCCTTAATTCTAAGAAGCGGGTTATCCTTTTCTATAGGCTCTTTTCCAAGTACATCAAGTCCTGCCGCAGCAATCTTTCCCTGTTCAAGTGCCTCTGTTAAATCTGCATCATTAACGATAGGACCTCGTCCAAGATTTAAAAGCACTGCACTTTTCTTCATCTTATCAAATGCTTCTTTATTAAAAAGATTATTCGTCTTATCATTAAGTGGTGCGTGGATAGATATTATGTCTGATTTTTTCAAGAATTCGTCAAACTCTTCTCTCTCATAAGGCACATCCTGTGTCTTTCCACTTGCTGAATAATATATAACCTTACATCCGAAATCTGAGGCTATCTTTGCAACACCTTTTCCTATAGTTCCAAGACCAACTATGCCCCATGTCTTTCCTGAAAGTTCGTGGAATACATTGGAAAAATGTGAAAAAATCGGACATTCTGCATACTCACCTGATTTAACATAGTTGTCATAATAGTTCATCTTCTCTATAAGATACAGTCCCAATGCAAATGTATGCTGTACAACTGAGTCCGTTGAATATCCCGCAACATTGGCTACTCTTATATTCTTTTCCTTAGCATAATTAATATCAATATTATTATAACCCGTTGCTGTTTCTGCTATCATCTTTAAAGCTGGTGCACAATCTATAAATTCCTTGTCTGCAACAATCTTATTGATAATAACAACGTCCGGATTAAACTCCGCAGTTCTTTCAAGTGCCTCCTGCCTTGTACTTGTCTGGTAGCTCTTAATCTCACCAAGACCATAGAACTTGTCTACATTAACATCTTCTCCGTATGTAGACGAATCAAGCATAAGAATTTTCATAATAATAATACCTCCATTCTGCCTTTGTATGCCTTTAAAACATAACTTTTCACGGCTTCATTTTCTGATATTTCAATTATACTTCTCTGTAATTTATAATTCAATTGTAAATATTATCATTTAATTTTACATAAGTTTTAATTTGTGTTTACAATATCAAAGTGATATACTTGCAATCGTTTTAAGGAATAACATTTTATACATTAATATTTATATATGTAATATTAAATATATAATCTTTATTAATAACTTTTTAATCACAATGGAGAAAGTAAAATATATGAAACGTATTGATTTTGAAAATGGAACTATAACCAACAATATTTTAAATGCGGCTATACCTATGCTTGTGGCACAGATCTTAAGTCTTTTATACAATATTGTAGACAGAGTGTACATTGCAAGGATTCCCGATGTCGGAACAAATGCCCTTGGTGCAGTTGGACTATGCTTTCCAATAATTATGATTATGACCGCTTTCAGCAATCTCTTTGGAAGCGGAGGTGCACCTTTATTCTCAATTAAGAGAGGAATGGGTGATGAAAAAAGTGCTAACACCATTATGAACACTTCTTTTACAATGCTCTGTGTCTGCGCGGTGATCCTGATGGCGGTCGGCTTCCTCTTCGCCCGCCCGATCCTGATCCTCTTCGGCGCTTCCGCTGAGGCCATCGTTTACGCCTATCCGTATATGATGCTCTATCTGATCGGAACCCTGCCGTCGATGATCGCGGTCGGCATGAACCCGTTTATCAACGCCCAGGGCTACTCCAGCATCGGCATGTTATCCGTCGCGATCGGTGCCGGAACGAACCTTGTGCTTGATCCGCTCTTTATTTTTGCCCTCGGACTCGGCGTCCGCGGCGCAGCCATCGCCACCGTGATCTCCCAGTGCCTATCTGCCGCCTTCGTCGTGTTTTTCCTCTCGAAAAAATCCGAGTTGAAGCTGCGGTTCCTTCATAAGAATGAGATCCCGGAATGTACCGGACACGCGAAAAATATCCTCAGCCTCGGTGCAGCCGGATTTATCATGCAGCTCACCAACAGTCTCGTGACGATCTGCTGCAACAATATTCTTTCCGTCACCGGCGGTGATATCTATATCTCCGTCATGACCATCATCTCCAGTGTGCGCCAGCTTGTTGAGACTCCGATCCACGCCATGGTAGAGGGAACCTCCCCAATCCTGAGCTACAACTACGGTGCCCGCAGACCGGGACGCGTGCGGAAATCCATTCTGATCATGAGTCTCCTCGTTTTCGGTTACACGGCCGTCATGTGGAGCATGATCATCCTCATCCCGGAAACGCTGATCCGTATTTTCAGCTCGGACGCGGCGCTGATCCAGGATGCGGTTCCGGCACTGAACATGTATTTTGCGGCTTTTATCTTTATGGACCTCCAGTACATCGGTCAGGCGGTATTTAAATCCCTGAACAAGAAGGTCTTTGCGATCTTCTTCTCCCTGCTCCGTAAAGTAATCATCGTTATTCCTATAACTTATCTGCTCCCGTATGCATTTCATATGGGAACAGACGGCGTATTCCTTGCAGAACCAATCTCAAATATTATCGGAAGCAGCCTGTGCTTTCTCGTTATGATAATAAGCATACGCAAAGAGTTACGTGAGTAAATCAATATATTCAAGAATGCCTCCGGCATTCTTGCTGCGAGGTTCGTTGTCATCTTTTTATAAATACTGCCCCACTTCCGCTTTATTGTTGGTATAAGCGATCGCATCGTCTCTTGTGATAAATCCCTGCCGCACGAGTCTGGACAGATCCATATTCAGGGTATGCATATCGCTGCTGCTTCCAGTCTGCATCATTGCCGGGATCTGGTGTGCCTTTCCTTCGCGGACGAGGTTGAGGATGGCATCCGTACCGACAAGAAGTTCGGTCGCTGCCACGCGGGCTGTTCCACCGCCGCATGGGATCAGGCACTGGCTGACGATTCCTTTTAATGTTCCGGCGAGCTGGGCACGCACCTGGTTCTGTCCCCCGGTCGGGCAGGCATCTACGATACGCTCTACGGTCTGTGCCGCTCCGGTCGTATGCAGTGTGGAAAGTACGAGATGTCCGGTCTCGGCAGCGAGCAGTGCTGTGGAAATTGTCTCGTAATCTCGCATCTCTCCTACTAATATGACATCCGGGTCTTCTCGCAGGGCACTGCGGATCGCAGACGCAAAATCGGTAATATCTTCGCCAACTTCTCTTTGATGGATCAGGGACTGTTTACTCTCATACACGTACTCGATCGGATCTTCGATGGTGATGATATGGCGGTCGCTGTTCTGGTTCATATGCTCGATCATAGCTGCAAGGGTGGTTGATTTTCCGCTTCCGGTCGGTCCGGTAACGAGGATCAGTCCACGCGGCTCCATTGCC
>ERZ840407.1565-NODE-1565-length-10287-cov-2.464328_pt1 | contig 10287 bp, 10 predicted proteins | sample MGYA00519877_ERZ840407 | MGnify/ENA primary metagenome ERZ840407 (study PRJEB31850, sample SAMEA3708875) | human gut metagenome | biome: human gut; feature: human-associated habitat; material: faeces | place: China | collected 2014 ...
AGGGTCGGAAGGCAGCAGCACTAAGCAGTCTACTTGTGTGTGTAGTAAGGGTGCCTGAATGGAGCCGTGGAAGAAGGTAACGCGTGGGGCGCTGTGGCAACAGCGGGTGTGCGGACCTTATTTATTTTTGAAACAATCAAAACAGCAAAAAAAGCAGGGCTGTGGCTTTCGCCGACAACACCTGCTTTTTCTTTTGTGTTTTTTTTCTTATTTTGCTAAAATTTCATCAATTTGCTTCTGCACACTTGCCATGGTCTTTTCGTTATCCAGACCGCCTACGATGACATCACCCACAATATTGCCTTCGCTGTCAATGAGAACAGAGGTGGGGAAGGTCATTACAGAAAGTGCCAGCTTACCTGCCTCGCTATCGGAATCGAAATAGATGTTCTGATAGGATGCACCCTGCTTTTTCATAATTTCCTTTGCGGCAGCAATGGTATCCTCGTTTTCATCCAGAGTTTCCACGTTGATGCCGACAACGGCACCGCCCTTTTCCTGAAGGGAATCATGCAGCTTTTGCAGAGCAGGCAGCTCCCCAACGCAAGGACTGCAGCCGTTGAACCAGAAATTTACCAGAGTTACGCTATTGTTGGTAAACAGGCTTTCATCTACGGCATTGCCGTCAAAGTCCTTGCCGGTAAAGGCGGGAAAGCTCTTTGCGCTGTCCAGAGAGGTGCCTGTGGGGTTGCTGTCCTCCTGCGGCAAAGCGGCAAGCTGCTCTTCCAGAGCCTTGATTTTTTTGACATCCTCACTCAGGGTCTTGAAATCCTCGCTGCTCAGCTGATCCTTTATATTTTCCAGTGCCATTTTCAGAAAATCGGCATAATCGCCTGTTTGAGAGCCGACAGTGTCCTTATCTACCGCATTAAAAGCGAGATCCCATAAATCCTGATGCTCTGCGATGATTTCATTTTCCTGCTGAATCAGCTCCTCAGCGCTTTGCTTTGCCTTGCCGCAGGCAGTAAAGCCGAGGACGAAAATAAGAGAGACTGCGAAAAGTAAAATTCTTTTTTTCATTTTGTTTCCTCCGTTTTCTGTTTTTTACATCCGTATTGATAGTGAATTGCTTGTGTGGGACAGGCTGTGATGCAGGCACCGCAACGGATACATTCGTTATGATTCGGTGTCTGAGGAACAGCAACGTCCATTTTGCACACCCTGCCGCATTTGCCGCAGGAGATACATTTGTTTTGATCCACCTGAAGCTGCAAAAGGGAAATGCGGTTAAACCATGCGTAAAACGCACCCAAGGGGCAAATCCATTTGCAGAAGGGGCGATAGAACAGTATGCTTAGGATAATCACAGCCGCAAGCACACAGCTTTTCCATGCAAACAGCGAGCCGAGGGCGGAGCGGATGCTCGTGCTGGCGAGGGAGAGCGGAATGGCACCCTCCAACACCCCCTGCGGACAAAGATATTTGCAGAAGAAGGGGTTTCCCATGCCGACTACGTTTACCACAAGCGCAGGCAGAAGAAAAACCATAACAACCAAAATGAGATATTTCAGATAGCGAAGACCACTGAGTTTTTTGGTTGAAAATTTCTTTGTCGGGATTTTATGCAGCAGATCCTGAAACCAACCGAACGGGCAGAGAAAGCCGCAGACAAATCTTCCCAGCAGAACGCCGATGAAAATCAACATTCCCGTGATATAATAGGAAAACTTGAATTTTGAGGAGCCGACCACTGCCTGCATGGCCCCGATGGGACACGCGCCCGCTGCCCCCGGGCAGGAATAGCAATTCAGACCGGGTACACAGACCTGCTTGGTGCTGCCCTGAAAGATGGTGCCTTTCAGGAAATTTGGCAGATGGAGGTTGCTCAAAAGCGTTGCCAAAAGCTGAATACCTCCTCGTATTCTTGCCAGAAGATAGGATTTTATTTGTTTTTTAGCCAATGCCGACACACTCCAGACATAATTTGATTGCTTTAGAGAGCACAACAGCTGCCTCTCCGCGATATGCGCCGTAGCCCATCATGCCGATGCCGAGTGCAAGAGCGGCAAGCCGGAAAAACGGCGTTGCGAGTTCCTTTTTCATGGTTTCGTTCCTTTCGTTCCAAGGGGGATTGTTTCGTTTTTATTTTTCTTGATGAAACCAGTATACAACATCCGAAATAAAATCTCTGTTAAGAAAAAACTTAATTTTTATTTTATTTCTTTATGGTATACTTAAAAAGGAAAAGAGAAAAAAGAAAGCGAAGGAAATCGGAAGGGAGGCAGAGACATGAAGCTTTTGGTGGTTGAGGATGAGCGGATGCTTTGCGATACCATCGCCAAAAGCCTGCACCATGCAGGCTATGAGGTGGATTGCTGCTATGACGGGGCAGAAGCACTGGAGCGGCTTTTGATAGAGCAGTATGACTTGATTGTGCTGGATTTGCATTTGCCGGGGATGGACGGCATGGAGGTTTTGGAGCGGCTGCGCCGGACGGATGCGGAAACAAAGGTGCTGATTTTATCTGCACGCAGTCAGGTTGCGGATAAGGTTGCGGGCTTGGATGCAGGGGCGAATGATTATCTGGAAAAGCCCTTTCATTTGCAGGAGCTGGCGGCAAGGGTGCGCAGCCTGACACGCAGGCAGTTCATTCAGCAAAGCACAGCCTTGGTTTGCGGCGGCATTTCCTTTGACACCCGCACCAGAGAAGCCCTTGTGAATGGGAAGCAGATTCGTTTGACCAGAAAGGAAAAGGGGATTCTGGAATATCTGCTTTTGCATCAGGGCAGACCAATCAGCCAGGAGGAGCTGATGGAGCATGTCTGGGACGGCAGTGTGGATGCCTTCAGCAATTCCATTCGGGTGCATATTTCTGCGCTGCGAAAGAAGCTGAAGGCAGAGCTGAACTATGACCCGATTACAAACAAGGTCGGGGAAGGATATCGGATAGGGGGAGAGCGGAAATGAAGCGACTTTCTTTACAATGGAGACTGACGCTGATGACGGCGGTGCTGATTGCCGCTACCTGTATTTTTCTGAATCTGGCACTTTCCAGAGCAGGCATGTTTTATATGGATAAGCTGGGGCAGGCCATCTTCCATCAGACACCGACGGCGGATTTTATGATTTCCATTCCTGACGCGGATGTGGAGCAGCTTCCTCCCGATTTTGAAATACAAATCAACGATACCAAGAAAATTTTTACGCTCAGCAGCTGGCTGATCACCCTTCTGATTACGCTGGTGAGCGGCTGTATTACTTATTTTGTGAGCGGCTATGCCCTTAGACCGCTCAGAAGCTTTTCTGACAGAATTACGCAAATCCAAGCAGAAAACTTAATGCAATATCAATCGGAGGAGCAGCAGATTCCCGAATTTCAGGCGCTCAGCCATTCCTTTGAGGCCATGGTGCGGCGGCTTTCGGATGCGTTTTCTTCCTTGCAGGAGTTTAACGGCAATGCGGCGCATGAATTCCGCACGCCCTTGGCAATGATGCAGGCGCAGCTGGAATTATACGAGGAAATGCCGCACCCCGACATGGACGCAGAAACGGCGGAGCTGCTTGCCATGCTGAAGGAACAGACGGAGCGGCTTTCAAAATTGGTGAAAACGCTTCTGGAAATGAGCGAAATGAACACAATTGAACGGGCGGAGGCGGTAGAGCTGACGGCGTTGATTGAGGAGGTGCTGGCAGACCTTTCCCCTATGGCAGAGAAGCGGCAGATTTCGCTTTTACAGGAAGCGACGGGAGAGGTGCTTTTGCAGGGAAGCGATATTCTGCTGTATCGTCTGCTGTTTAATCTGGTGGAAAATGCCATTCGCTACAACAAAGAGGGCGGAGCGGTGCGCGTTTCGGCAGAGGAACGGGCGGATACGGTGGAGATTCTGGTACAGGATACGGGAAGCGGGATTCCCGAAGCAGACAGGGAAACCATTTTTCAGCCGTTCTTCCGTGTGGATAAATCGCGCAGTCGGGCATACGGCGGCGTAGGGCTGGGACTGACGCTGGTGCGCAAGATTGTGGAGCTGCACGGCGGCACAATCCGCATTGCCGAAAGCGGCGAAGGCGGCACAACCTTTGCTGTCACCCTGCCTGTGCATGCGACGTAAGGAGAGTATCATTTTTCCGAAAACTGTGGTATCATAGCAAAAGAATGTCCGATTTGATTCGGAAAAAAAGAGGAGTGTGCTTATGGCTTATACGGCTTTATATCGAAAATTCCGCCCGCAGACGTTTGAGAGCGTCATCGGGCAGGAGCATATCGTCAGAACGCTGAAAAATCAGATGAAAACGGGGCGCGTGTCCCATGCGTATCTGTTTTGCGGCACAAGGGGCACAGGGAAAACCTCTACGGCGAAGATTTTTGCCAGAGCAATCAACTGCACGAACCCCACGGCGGACGGCGAGCCCTGCAACGAGTGTGCCGTTTGTAAGGATATTCTGGCAGGGAGAAGCGTGAATGTAATTGAGATTGACGCGGCCTCCAACAACGGTGTGGACAACATCCGTGAGATCCGGGAAGAGGTTGCCTACTCACCGACCAGCGGCAAGTACAAGGTCTACATCATCGACGAGGTCCATATGCTGTCTATAGGTGCGTTTAATGCACTGCTTAAGACACTGGAAGAACCGCCTTCCTATGTCATTTTTATTCTGGCGACGACGGAGGCACACAAGATCCCGATTACGATCCTCTCCAGATGTCAGCGTTATGATTTCAAACGGATCGCCCGCACGACGATCGTGGACCGTCTGCGAGAGCTGATGGATGAGGAGCAGGTCGAAGTCGAAGATAAGGCTCTGCGTTATATCGCTAAAAAAGGCGACGGTTCCATGCGAGATGCGTTAAGTCTTCTGGATCAGTGTATTGCCTTTTATTTAGGAGAAAAGCTGACGTATGAGCATGTCCTGGATGTACTCGGTGCGGTGGATACCGATGAGTTCAGCAAACTGCTGCGGGAAGTGCTGGACGGGGATGTTACGCAGGTGATTCTGCATCTGGAAAATATGATCATGCAGGGACGTGATCTGACGCAGCTTGTAAACGATTTTACCTGGTATCTGCGAAACCTGCTTCTGCTTAAAAGTTCCGATAATATGGAAGATGTGCTGGATGTCTCCGCAGAGAATCTGGAGCAGCTGAAAGAAGAAGCAGCGATGGTGCGGGATGATACGCTGATGCGTTATATCCGCATTTTTTCAGAATTGCAGAATCAAATTAAATATGCAGGATCCAAGCGAGTGATGCTGGAGGTGGCACTGATCAAACTGTGCCGTCCGCAGATGGAGCAGGATCAGCTCTCCGTACTGGAACGCGTGCGGAGACTGGAAAAGCAGCTGGCATCGGGCGTGGTGGTAAGACAGCAGGACACCGGTGGTTACACACCGGAGGGCAATTTTGACTATCAAAATCCGGTAAATGTGGCGGCTCCGGGAGGCATAGATCCGGATGGAACAGCAGGCAGCACAGACCCGGCAAAGCTTCAGCAGGCAGCACCGGAAGATCTGCAGAAGATCGTCGGTATGTGGCGGACGATCCTGGCACAGACTTCAGGGCGTTTCCGTGTGGTTCTGGCAAGTGCCGTTCCGAAATTTAATACAGAAAAAGAAGATGGTACGCTTTATATCGTATTTTCTGATTTTCTGGGAGAGACTTATGTCAATGATCCGAAGAAAGCAGAAGTACTCGAGCAGATCATTGCAGCGAAAACAGGCAGGAAGGTCAAAGTCAAGATGATCCTGCAGGCAGATGAGCATGTGGCAAATACCAGACTTTCCAAAGTGCAGGTCGAGGAGGCACTTGAAAATCTGGTCCATGCAGATATAGAAATAGAAGATGATGAATGAACTATTGCAAAATCAGGAGGATTAGAAAATGGCAAAACGTGGAGGATTTCCGGGCGGAGGTATTCCGGGCAATATGAACAATCTGATGAAACAGGCACAGAAAATGCAACGTCAAATGGAAGAAAACCAGAAAGCACTGGAAGAGAAAGAGTTTACGGCAGCAGCAGGCGGCGGCGTGGTAGAAGTGACGATCTCCGGTAAGAAAGAAGTGACCAAAGTTTCGCTCAAAGAAGAAGTCGTAGATCCGGATGATATCGAGATGCTCGAAGATCTGATTATGGCAGCTACCAACGAAGCTCTGAGAAAAGTAGAGGAAGAGACCAACGCAGTCATGTCAAAACTGACAGGCGGACTTACTGGTATGGGTGGAGGATTTCCGTTCTGATGGATTATTATAGCAGTCATATCACAAAACTGATCGAAGAACTGTCCAAACTGCCGGGTGTGGGGGCGAAATCAGCCCAACGCCTGGCGTTTCATATTATTAACCGTCCGATCGAGGAAGTGCAGCGGCTCTCGGATACGATTATCGATGCAAGGAAGAACGTCAGATACTGTAAAGAATGTTTTACGCTGACAGACGATGAGCTCTGCCCGATCTGCAAGAACGATGCAAGAGACCACAAGACGATCATGGTCGTGGAAAATACAAGAGATTTGGCGGCGTACGAGAAGACCGGCAAGTATGACGGTATCTACCATGTTCTGCACGGGGCAATTTCACCGATGCTCGGCATCGGACCGGGGGACATAAAATTAAAAGAGCTGATGACAAGACTTCAGGGCGATGTCAATGAAGTGATCATTGCTACCAATTCCAGCCTGGAAGGCGAGACAACGGCGATGTACATCAGCAAGCTGATCAAGCCGACCGGTATCAAAGTCAGTCGGATTGCCAGCGGGGTACCGGTGGGCGGAGATCTGGAATATATTGATGAAGTTACTCTGCTGCGTGCCCTGGAAGGCCGCGTGGAGCTGTAATGAGGACAAAATGCATATAAGATCAGTCATGCAGTTTCAAAGTATCTGCGAAGAAAGGTTATAGCCGGGAGCAATTTCGTCAATGGCATGAGCGATCCCACGGGAAATCTGCGAGGCGAGCGGCATTACGGCAGACAGCCGTGTTGACTGCAGTACCAGATGTGAAAACGGAGAAAAGGACGCTACGATTCCGGTTACAAAAAAGTCACCGACTGCAATCAGATTTTTGTCGACGCCGGCACCGGGACAGAGACTTCCTTTGCCGGCCGTAATGCAGCCAAGATGTTCTTTTGTTCCAAAGGAAGCATCGACAGCGATCAGCGGATGATCCGGAAAATGTAGATGGATCGCATCGATGGTTTCCTCAAGATTGAGAGCATGAACAGGCATCTTCAGTGTACCAAACACGGGGATGCTTTTTTTGTACCGTTCTTCCAGTGCACTGCCGACCATCGGACCTAAGCTGTCACCGGTCACACGGTCACTTCCGATGCATAGAAGGACAGGTGCGATATCTGAAAAACCGTTTTTTATCAGAATTTTAGAAAGATAATTTCCGAGAAGCTCTGCGGTATCGGAAGAGCCTGCATTAAAATAGCAGATCGTATCGGAAGAAAACATGATTGTCATCCCTCTCTTAAAAATTTGCCGTGTTAAAGGCTTTTACAGTGTATCCGAAAAAAGGAAGGTTTATTCGCATCAATCCGATGAAAAACATGTCGGAAAGTTCTTGAAAAGTATCCCACGGATTGCTAAAATTTGCAGATTCTTTGTGCTACGATAGGGGCATCAGCTGGAAGTAGTATAAAGGAGGATTGGGAGTATGATCGAAATGGTTTACAGGGGAACCTCAAAGGACGGAAAGGGAAAGGAACGGACAGGCCTGCCGAAAAATATCCGGCAGATTGGAGATGCAGGATCAGATAAAAGGGTTTATATAGAAGATTATGTGATCACATTTCTGGAAAAGACAGGCTGTGCAGTGCTGCTCGGTGAAGTCTGGCAGAACGAAAACATGAAGTGTCTGTTTGCGGACGGAGCCGTAGAGATCGCGGAGGGTGAACCAAACGATGATATGTGGGAGAAAATCTACCGGGAAATGAAACAGTATTTTCCGGGAAGAGAAGTGATCGGCTGGGCGAAAAAGATGGAGGAGCCGGAAGAAGAACCGGATGAGAAGCTCTTTGATCTGCACCGGGAACAGTTTCCGGGTGAGGACAGGCTGCTGTTTCTGTATGACAGCGAAGAAAATGCCAGCGTTTTCCTGACGGAGAACACCGGGATTCGAAAGCAGAGCGGCTATTACATCTACTACGAAAAAAACGAACAGATGCAGAGCTATATGGTAAAAGAAAATGAAGGGCAGTCCGTGGAGGCGGAATCAAAGAATCAGGATGGAGCCATCCAGAACTTCCGCAGACGGATCGCAAAAAAACAACAGGACGCACAGAACGTGGAGCAGGAGCAGAAAAGCAAAACTCCGACGATGGTGCGTTTTTTATATGGTGCAAGTATGTTTCTGGTGCTGACGATCCTGGTGATCGGGGCGACGATGGTCAACAACTATAATCGCATGAAAGATATGGAAGTGACGCTTCAGGAGATGGCACTTGGAAGTGATGGGCAGAGCAGTGGCCTGTCAAAAGGAACCGAAAAACAGAAAGAAACGGATGCTCTGGCAGCTTCGGCACAGGCAGAAGGAGAAATTGCAAAGGAGAGTGCCGCAAAGGAGAGTGCCGCAAAGGATGAGACCGAAAAGACCTGGATCTTAAAAGAGAGCAGTACAGAGAGCAATACGACGACAACAGGCGATTCCACAGACAATATGGGAACAACAGGCAGCACAGGAACAGCGGGAAGCAGCACAGCAACCGATGGAACAGGAGGTGCCGGAACTTCCGGTAGGCAGGATAGCACCACATCCGGCAGTTCCTCTACAAATAGCCGTGCGGCATCCTCTTCGGATGTGACGAAGTATCAGGCAGAATACACGGTGCGGGACGGCGATACGCTGGCGATCGTCTGCCGGATGTACTACGGAAATCTGGACAAGCTTCAGGAAATCTGTGATCTGAACGGCATTACCGATCCAAACACGATCCTTCCGGGACAGAAGATCGTGCTGCCGTAAAAAGAATAAGGAACGTAAAAGGCATGGTTGACTATCCCATGCCTTTTAAACTATAATAACAACATTGCAGGGTACTTAAGAAGAACTTTTGCAGAGCATCAGGAAAATTTCAGAATTGGCACAGTAAGGACGAAATGAGGATGAAAATAAAATTAAAAGAATTATTCAGAAAAAAAGAGGATGATCTGGATTTGAATCTGGACGAAGAGCTCAACGATCCGGATATCCGCATCGAGACATATGAGATGACGGAAGATCCACAGGCAAAAGAAGAACTGTGGGATAAGATTAAAAAACATCAGAAGTTTGTACATAACCGCAATGCGATCACCATGGGACTTCTGTTTATCCTGCTGTTCGGGCTTGGGACATTTTTATTCTTCCACACCGGAAGCACCTATCTTACCTCAGACCGCATTGAGAGAAATGACGTGAGCAGTACGCAGTATCTGGAGTTTGGAGATTATTTCCTGAAATACAGCTCCGACGGGGTAGCCTGTGTGGACAGCAAATCGAATATAAAATGGAGTACGACCTACAGTATGCAGGCACCGTTCGTGGATGTCTGCGGTACGACTGCTGTGATCGCAGATCAGCAGGGGATGCAGGTCTATGTATTTGATGAAGAGGGACTGAAAGGACAGTTCCAGACAAAACTGCCGATCCAGAAGGCAAGAGTGGCAACGCAGGGTGTTGTGGCGGTGATCCTAGCAGATGATGATGTGACCTGGGTCAATTTTTACGATGCATCCGGGACACTGATCGCCGAGAATCGCACGACGATCGACGATTTTGGTTATCCGCTGGATATGGCACTTTCTCCGGACGGGATCAAGATGGCAGTGTCCTATATGCGGGTCAATGGAAACAAAATCAGTACACATATTGCGTTTTATAACTTCGGAAGTGCAGGTCAGATGGAGCTGAACAATCAGGTCGGTGAGCTAAATGTGGACGACGTGCTGGCTCCGCAGATTTTTTTCTGTGACAACAGCACGGCAGTTGCCGTCCGCACCGACGGGTTTACGGTATTTTCCGGCAGCCAGTCTCCGAAAGAAAAGAAAACGGTGAAGTTTGATCAGGAGATCATCAGTACTTTCCATGACGGCAACCGCATCGGCTTTGTCTTTGACGGAGGCGACTCTGGACATAAATATCTGATGAAGGTCTACAATACCGGCGGTAAGAATACCATGCAGAAATATTTTGATCTGCAGTACAACAGTATTACCCTGCAGAAAGACAAAATCGTGCTGTTCAATGAAAAAGAATTTGCCATTTATAAGTTAAACGGTCAGAAAACATTCCAGGGAAAATACCGCAAGCCAATCCAGAATGTGCTGAGTATCCGTGGATTCCGCAAATATATGGTGATCACCGAGGACAGT
>ERZ840407.1582-NODE-1582-length-10184-cov-2.924672_pt1 | contig 10184 bp, 8 predicted proteins | sample MGYA00519877_ERZ840407 | MGnify/ENA primary metagenome ERZ840407 (study PRJEB31850, sample SAMEA3708875) | human gut metagenome | biome: human gut; feature: human-associated habitat; material: faeces | place: China | collected 2014 ...
CGCGCCCAGCAGGATTACCCCTGCAAAGCCCAATATGATGATTTGAAAAGACGAAAGACGATGCTTTCTGCAAACCATTTCTTCCGACATCATCCTCACCCCTTATGAATCGTGCGACTGCTTTATTGTTCGCAGGCCAAACAGACGCCACATTGCCTGACTGTGATGAAGGATACCCGATGCGCGCTCAGCCCGGAGACCGTGATCTCCAAATTCTGCACAGCGAAGGAATCGCCCTTGACGGGGACTCTATTCAGCTGCTCCATGACCCAGCCGCCGACAGAAACACTGTCCGATTCCAGCTTGACATCAAAGAATTCCATAAAATCCTCCAAGCTGACGGAGCAGTCCACGCGGTAGGTATTCTCGTCCAGCTTTTCAAAATCTTCTTCCACCTCGTCATGTTCGTCCCAAATTTCACCGACCAGTTCTTCAATCAAATCATGCATTGTAACAATGCCGGTCAGACCGCCATATTCGTCCAAAACAAAAGCAAATGTAGTATGCGTCTGCTTCATGTTCCGAAATAGAACATCGGCTTTCACCGTTTCCGGTACAAAGTAAGCCAGTTCCAGCGCTGAACGCATAACCTTCTCCCGACTTCTGTCCTTTTCTCTCAGATAAACCTTTGCATTCAGCACGCCCACAACTTTGTCAGGGGAGCCGTCACAAACGGGATACCGTGAAAAGTTGCTGCTGCATATGATTTTCTCCCATGTGTCGTCTGTATCCTCCAACCAAAGCATGATCAGGTCTGTGCGATGCGTAAGGATTTCTCTGGCCGACAGGTCGTCAAACTTGAACACGTTTTGTATAAAATTCTGCTCATCTTTATCTATCGCCCCGGTTTCACCACCTGTTTCAACCATCATACGTATATCTTCTTCGCAAATATGTGTCTCTGATTCATCAGGATCGACACCAAGCATTTTCAGCACGGCATTTGTTGAAACGGATAGCAGCCACACAATCGGCTTAAACAGGATCGAGATTCCGCTGACAATACCCGACACCTTAAGCGACAATGCCTCCGCTTTTTTCATGGCAATTCGCTTGGGAACCAATTCTCCAAAAATCAGCGTGAAGTAAGAAAGAACAAGCGTAATAAAAATTACGGACAAAGTATCCAGCGTGTTTCGGGGCAGCGTCACGCCGAGACCGATAAGCCAATCAACAAGCGGGTCTGAAAAGCCATCGGCTGCAAATGCACTGCCAAGAAAACCGGACAATGTAATAGCAATTTGAATTGTAGACAGAAATTTCGCCGGTTCTTTTGTGAGCTTTCTCAATCGCCTTGCTTTTTTGCTTCCCTGTTCGGCAAGACGATTGATTCTCGATTCGTTTACAGACAATACAGCCAGCTCTGCACTGGCGAACACGGCATTTAATGCAATCAAAATAATCTGTATCAGCAGCAAAGATGCAATAGAATAACTCATATAAAACTCCTTTATGTTCTGTTCGTATTATCGTACCAAGCAAAAAAGACACGCCTATACCCGATACCGCAGCAAAGGGCATAGATATGCCACATACGAACAGACCATATAAGAGCGGTTACCGTTGTTGTCGCTACTGTCGTTTTCCACGGTTTTCTTCCTCCTTTTTGCTATGTGCTTACATCATAGCATTTCTCCGGTGTAGATTCGGTAAAGAAACAAGTGCGGCGCAATATCCCCCTGTGAGAAATCTTGAAGCGTTTCCGTTTCTGCGGTATAATAATGTCGCAGTATCGTACAGGAGAAACATGATGAAGAACCGTCAACGACAAAAGGATATTTTATTTTCAATCATTATTTTTGGCAGCGCCTTTGCCGTCAATTTGCTGATTCAGAAGCTCTTTACCACGCAGACGCTGGTGCCCATGATCTTTGTGTTCGGCGTGTTTCTGATCTCGCTGAAAACGCATGGGTATTGCTATGGCATCACTTCGGCTATCGTCAGTGTGTTTGCGGTGAATTTCGCCTTCACCTATCCCTATTATGCCTTCGACTTTTTTGTGGAGGAAAGTATCCTGTCCGCCGTCATCATGCTCATCGTCGCCGTTTCCACCAGTACTCTGAACATTCGCATCCGCGATCAGGAGAAGCTGCGCTCAGAAAATGAAAAGGAGAGAATGCGGGGCAATCTGCTGCGGGCAATCTCCCATGATCTGCGCACGCCCCTCACCTCCATATACGGGTCATCCTCCACGCTGATCTCCAAGTATGACGCGCTGCCAAAGGAGCAGCAGCTCAAGCTGTTGGGAGAAATTCAGGAGGACAGCGAATGGCTCATCCGCATGGTTGAGAATCTCCTGTCTGTCACAAGGATCGACGGCGCGAAAGTGGAGGTCGTGAAAACTCCCACCGTTCTTGATGAGCTGATCGACTCCGTTTTGATGAAGTTTTCTAAAAAGCATCCGAGTCAGAAGGTCATCACACAGATACCGGACGAGTTTGTGGATATTCCCATGGACTCGCTTCTCATCGAGCAAGTGCTGCTGAATCTTCTGGAAAACGCTGTATTCCATGCAAAAGGCATGACGGAGCTGATGCTTTCCGTTTCTCTCGTGGGAGACAAGGCGGTATTTGAGGTCGCCGACAACGGCTGCGGCATTCCGGAGGATGCGCTCCAAAAGATTTTCAGCGGGAGCTATGAAAAGTCCGCCGCGCCGGTGGACGGGACACGCAGCAATATGGGGATCGGGCTATCTGTGTGCGTTGCCATCGTCAAAGCGCACGGCAGTGACATTACCGCAGAAAACAGAAAGGGCGGCGGTGCGGTATTCCGCTTTGCGCTGGAAAGAGGGGGTGAGGACGATGGGCAATAACAAGTACAAGATCCTGATCGTAGAGGACGAGGCCAACATCCGAAGCTTTATCAAAGCCAATCTGGAAACCAGCGACTATCAGGTGCTCTGCGCGGAGACCTGTGCGCTCGGCATAATGATGTACGCCTCCCATCGTCCGGATCTCATCGTTCTGGATCTCGGCCTGCCGGATCGGGATGGTTTGGACTTGATTCAGAAAGTCCGGGAATCGGACACTGTGCCCATCATTGTGCTCTCCGCCCGTTCCAACGAGCGGGATAAGGTGGAAGCCCTGGATCTGGGGGCGAATGATTATATCACCAAGCCCTTTGGCACGGAGGAATTGCTGGCCCGTATCCGCGCCGTTCTCCGCAGTCATCGGCACAGTGAAGAGGAAGAAAGCTCCCCCGGCGGAAAATTCCACCTTCAGGATCTGCTGATCGACTATGATACGCGGCAGGTCTTTGTTGGCAAAGAGGAGATTGACCTGACTCAGACGGAGTACAACATCATGGCGTTTCTCTCCGTCCATGCGGGAAAGGTGCTGACGTATGCCGCCATCATCCGCTCGGTCTGGGGGTATTCAGACTATGGCAGCGTCAAGAAGCTGCAAGTCAACATGAAGAACATCCGCAAGAAAATGGGCGTGACGCCCGGTGAAAAGCGCTACATCATCAATGAGCTTGGCGTCGGATACCGGATGCTGGCGGAGGATGAGGCATAGCGCTGCCAAAGTTCTGCGCCGCTTGACAGGCGTGGTACAATATAAATGAGCTTTTTCCGTTTCTATACCAAACGGAGAAGGCTCATTTTTTGTTTGGAGGATCAAAAATGAAGAGAACATTCAGCACGGAGCTTGCCTATGTATTCGGCATCGTATTTGTCGCGCGGGGCGTTGTCCTGATGGAAAAGGCCGACTTCGGCGTTTCCATGGTGGTCGCGCCTGCATACCTTCTTTACCGTTGGCTGTCTCCCGTGTGGAGCTTCGTCACCTTCGGCATGGCGGAATACTGCTTGCAGGCTGTGCGCGCTGATCAACGGCTATGTCATCGGGCGATTCTCCGCGTTCTATGAAGAGCACTGGACATTTTGCGACCGCTTCCCATGGCGGAAATATTTCGCACCGGACACTGCGACGCAAACGAACGCAGAGTGAAACGCCTTGTATCTCGCCACGCTGGTGCGCAGATAAAAAAGCTGCCCTGCTTGTGCGCAGGGCAGCTTGAATATTCTTAGTAATGTTGCAGCAGGCGATTTTCGCAACTACGTATCGCCGGTTCCTCTACGCCATTTTTACGCCATTTCTGCGTGGGGATGCGTAGGGAAATAGAAACTTATATGTTTTGACTTCAACCGAAAATGCCTGTCCTATCAAGCTTTATCGGCATTTGTGCGTTTGCGGAGACTTACAGAAACAGGCTCGCTTTCGACGAAGTTATGCTTCGTAATCAGATGCTCGGTAATTCAATTGCCGATGTAGTTCACAAACAGATATTTATCGTGTTTCGAGAGAAGTAAAAAAGATGCAAAGAATAAACGACAACATATTGACAGCATGGTATGAAGTGGATTCTGGTAGATACATTGACACGAAACATAACATCTGATATATTTTACATTATAAATAATGTTATATTTTGGAGAAGCGACATGAAAAATTTGATTAAAAAAATCAGGTTTTATTTGAACATGAGTCAGACCGAGTTCGCAGAGCATATGAATGTGTCTTTTGCAACCGTGAACCGCTGGGAAAACGGCCGGGCTGTTCCTAATAAACTGGCGCAGATGAGATTGCATGAGCTGTGTAAGGCACGGGCAGTTCCGGTTTATGATATGACGTTGGAGAAAATTGCGGAAGCGGCAAAAAAAATAGAAGCTGTTCACGGAAAGGTGCTGCTTTATCATGGATCGAAATCCGGCATAGAAGGAGTTATTGAGCCGAAGAGCCGGAAACAGTGTGATTTTGGCAGAGGCTTTTATATGGGAACAGATCCAGGTCAGGCGTTGACACTGATTTGTGACTATGAAAAATCAAAATTTTATATCGTTTCTGTCGATGTGAATGAGCTTAAATTGCTGAATGTACCAGCAGATATTGAGTGGGCAATGCTTGTAGCATATAACAGGGGAAGAATGGAGAGCATAAAGGATACTGAATTTTATAACAAGTATCGGAATATGGCAGCCGGAAAAGATCTGCTTATTGGAAGCATTGCAAATGACAGGATGTTTTATGTGATTGATAATTTCTTTATTGGAAATATCACAGATGCAGCATTGGTGCACAGTCTTTCTGCATTGCAATTGGGAAGTCAGTACGTTGCGGTGTCACAAAGAGGATGTGATGCAATCCATATTGAAGCGGAAATAGAGCTTTCCTATTTGGAGAGAGCATTTATTAAGGAGGTTGCAGAGGAAAATCGTGCACGGGGAGTTTCTCTTGCAAACGATATCTGTAAGAATTATCGCCGTGAGGGACTATTTTTTGATGAAATCCTGGATAACGCCAAAGCCGGAGGAAAACAATGAATGAGATAGCTTTAAAACTCTGTGACATACAGGGAAGACTTTTTGAACTGTCAGCTGATCATAATTACAGTAGTATGGAATTTATTAAATTGTTCATGAATTCTGAAACGGCAAAAGCATTGGATTCTGAGTATAATCGTATGCAATGGGCAGGAGAAGAGTATCTTTTAGATGAGGTCATTGGAAATTCCAAGATAGAAAGTTTAGTTGGCGGAGAAGTATATTCAAAAGATGTTCTGTATTGGATCGGTTATATTTACCGTTATTGGCATTATTACAGCGGTGAGGACAGCAGAAAGATATATAAACAAGCGCCGGTCGAAGTTATGAAACGAAATTACATGATGTTTCATACGATGGATCCGGTTCTTGCGATCGAGAATCTGAAGGAAATTTATAATCAGAAAAGATAAAAGAAACACGTACTGGTTTAAGTCGGATAAAATCAACTTTAGACAGTACGTGTTTTATTAGCAAAACTTATTTCTGACACCCCAAAATCTCCTCCGCCCGCTTCACCGATTCCGCCGTCGGTGGATCCACATCTTTCAAGGTATATGGGATGCCGAGTGACTCCCATTTGTAGATCCCGAGCGTATGGTACGGGAGAACTTCCACCTTTTTCACGTTGGACAGTGTGTCTAAAAACGCGCGGATACCGCGAAGGTTTTCTTCATCGTCGGTCACGCCTGGGACGAGGACGTGGCGGACCCACATGGGTTTGCCGATCTCGTTTAAGTATCTGGCGAAGTCCAGGATGTTCTCGTTGGTGTGACCGGTGAGCGCGCGGTGTTTTTCCGGATCGATGTGTTTTAAGTCGAGCATCACAAGGTCCGTGTTCTCCATGAGAGACGAAAGTTTTGAGAAAAATGGTTCTGTTCTTGTAAACGGCTGTCCCGCGGTGTCAAGCACCGTGCCGACGCCGTTTTCTTTTGCAAGACGGAAAAGCTCCGTCATGAAATCGAGCTGTAAGAGCGGTTCGCCGCCGCTGACAGTGATCCCGCCTTCTTTTCCCCAGTAGCGTTTATAGCGAAGCGCCTGCTTTAAGAGGGCGGACGGGGTCATTTCTTTATAATTGCAGCCGGAAGAGGCAGAGGCAGGATCGCCGGACTGAGGACAGGCATCCGCGCGGTTTCCGGCCAATTTCCAGGTGTCCGGGTTATGGCAGTACCGGCACCGCATATGGCAGCCCTGAAGAAATGTCACAAAGCGGACGCCGGGACCGTCTACGGAGCCAAAACTGTCGATGGAGTGAATGTAGCCTGTTGTTTCCATATCAGATTCCTTTCTCGATGATTCGATCGATCGGTGTATTCAAAAAGTGCGGTGCGGGTATATCATTCATAATCTAAGATCAGCCAGGAACATCAGGTTCCCGGCTGATTTTTGGTATGTGAGTCGAAGTCCATGTTCACAGAGACTGATGTGGTAACAGTCAGACCTGCGAGGTATATCCTGACTCATTTTAAGAAGAAATATATTTTTTTACATCGCCTCGTGGCAGGTTCTTGCAATGACATCCAGCTGCTGCTCTCTTGTCAGATCAATAAATTTAACAGCATAACCGGAAACACGGATCGTGAAGTTTGCGTACTCCGGCTTTTCCGGATGTTCCATCGCGTCCTTCAGCTTATCAAGACCGAATACGTTCACGTTGAGGTGATGAGCGCCCTGATCAAAATATCCGTCGAGAACATGGACAAGGTTGTTCTTTCTCTCATCCTCAGAATGTCCGAGAGCACCCGGAGCGATCGTCTCAGTGTTGGAGATTCCGTCGAGAGCGTACTCATACGGAAGCTTTGCAACGGAGTTTAAGGAAGCGAGAAGACCATTCTGCTCAGCACCGTAGGACGGAGTTGCACCCGGTGCGAACGGTGTAAACGCTGCACGGCCATCCGGGAGAGCGCCTGTTGCCTTACCGTAAACCACATTGGATGTGATCGTAAGGATTGAAGTAGTCGGCTCGGAATTTCTGTAGGTGTGGTACTTTTTAACCTTCTTTAAGAATGTCTTTAACAGCCAAACCGCGATATCATCCGCACGGTCGTCATCGTTTCCGTAACGCGGGAAATCACCCTCTGTTACGAAGCTTGTCGCCATACCGTTCTCGTCGCGGACAACCTTTACCTTTGCGTACTTGATCGCAGAGAGGGAGTCTACCACGTGGGAGAAGCCTGCGATACCGGTTGCGAAGGTACGCCGTACATCGGTATCGATGAGAGCCATCTCAGCTGCCTCATAGTAATATTTATCGTGCATATACTGGATCAGGTTCAGGATGTTTACATAGATTCCTGCCAGCCAGTCCATCATCAGGTCATACTTATGCATCACCTCGTCATAATCAAGATACTCGGAGGTGATCGGTGCGTACTCCGGACCAGCCTGCATCGGCTTTCCGTCCTTTGTCTTGTACTTCTCGTCTTTACCGCCGTTGATCGCGTAGAGCAGGCACTTCGCAAGGTTTGCACGGGCACCGAAGAACTGCATCTCCTTACCTGTCTGGGTAGCGGATACGCAGCAGCAGATGCTGTAGTCATCGCCCCATACCGGACGCATAACATCATCGTTCTCATACTGGATGGAACTTGTTGTAACAGAGATGTCTGCTGCATATTTCTTGAAGTTCTCAGGCAGTCTTGAAGAGTAGAGAACTGTAAGGTTCGGCTCCGGAGCCGGTCCCATATCCTCAAGTGTATGAAGGAAACGATAGTCGTTCTTTGTTACCATGGAACGTCCGTCCTGTCCCATACCTGCTACTTCCAGAGTTGCCCATACCGGGTCACCGGAGAATAACTGATTGTAAGAAGGGATACGTGCAAATTTAACCATACGGAATTTCATTACCATGTGGTCAACAAGCTCCTGAGCTTCTTTCTCTGTAAGAGTTCCGTTCTCAAGGTCTCTCTCAATATAGATATCAAGGAATGTGGAGATACGTCCAACACTCATTGCAGCACCGTTCTGAGTCTTGATTGCTGCAAGATATCCGAAGTACAGCCACTGGAATGCTTCTCTTGCATTCTTAGCCGGCTCGGAAATATCAAATCCGTATGCTTCAGCCATAACCTTCATGCCTTTGAGAGCACGGATCTGATCAGCGATCTCTTCACGAAGCTGGAAGTCATAACGTCTCATACCCTGACGGTCGCATGCTGCGAAGTCTTTCTGTTTTCCTTCGATCAGAGCGTCAATTCCGTACAGAGCCACACGTCTGTAGTCGCCAACGATACGTCCACGTCCGTAAGTATCCGGAAGACCTGTAAGGATCTTGTTGTGACGTGCTACTTTCATCTCAGGTGTGTAGATATCAAATACACCCTGGTTGTGAGTTTTAAATTCATAGTTGTGGAAAACATCTTTAATCTTGTCACTTACTTTATATCCGTAAGTTTCACAAGCCTGCTCTGCCATTTTGATACCGCCGTATGGCATGAAAGCACGTTTCAGAGGTTTATCTGTCTGAAGACCAACAACTTTTTCAAGGTCTTTTGTTTCTTCATCAATATATCCGGGACCATATGCTGTCAGAGATGTAACTACCTCTGTCTCCATATCAAGAACTCCGCCTTTGGCACGTTCTTCTTTCTGAAGTGCCTGGAGCTTGCCCCACAGTTTGTTTGTAGCTTCTGTAGGTCCTTCCAGGAAAGAAGCATCACCGTCATATGGTGTATAGTTCATTCCAATAAAGTTACGTACATCGATTTTTTCTTTCCAACGGTTGCCCTTAAAGCCATTCCACTGTTCGAAATTTTTCATTCTTTTACCTCTTTCTCTAAAATATTTCCGCGCATCTCTCACTAGTCTGGAGTGAGATAATAAAATGTAAATTGTACTTATTTAGGACAATTTTCTGTCCATGCTGTCAGTATACGTAAACATGAGTGTTATGTCAATTAATTTCCCTTATGATTTTAATTAAATACAATTCTGATAGCTTTTCGTCGGAGTTTGCTTCTTTATTGTACTTTATCGCGTACATTAAGACTTTCTTGTATTTTTATAAATACAAAAAGATACCGGTCAGGAAGTCCTCTGGACAATCTGACCGGTATCTGATTTTTGATATTTTATGTAAACTATATTATTCCCTGCCAAGCGGATATTAGCCTGACCTGCAGAAGTCAAAAAACAGCAGGAAAAAATCGGGCGTGTCGAAACAATCTAACGGTTATTGATCGCTGTTACAAGTGCATCAATAGATGCGCGAATGATATCCGCGTCTACGCCTGCACCCCAGGCAAGGGTTCCATCCGGCTTTTTGATACCGACATAAGCAATAGCTTTGGAACTTGAACTGCGCTCCAGCGCATGCTCCTGATATGTTTCCAGGGAATATTTCAGCTCATATGCCTTCTTCAGTGCATTGCTGACTGCATCAAGACGTCCGTTACCGGATGCCTCTGTAGTGATTGTCTTTCCGCGGAAAGTAGAGGTAACTTTTGTTACAATACCGCCATCTTTCTGCTGGAAATGTACTTCATTGATGCTGTACGGTTCTGTGATATTCTCAAAGGTCTGTTTAAACAGATTGAAAATTTCGTCAGGATGAAGCTCTTTATGTTTGTGGTCTGAAACAGCTTTTGTGGCATATCCCATTGCCTCACGCATTTTCGGAGGAAGGTTAAGACCGAATTTGGTCTCAAGGATATATCCCACACCACCTTTACCGGACTGGCTGTTGATGCGGATAACATCTGCGTCATAATTTCTTCCCACATCTGTCGGATCGATCGGAAGATACGGAACATTCCAGTGATCCGGATCCTTGTCATCTCTCCAGTGCATACCCTTGGCAATTGCATCCTGATGAGAGCCGGAAAATGCGGCAAATACAAGTGCACCACTGTACGGACTTCTTTCG